>Ga0070729_10002299_pt1 | contig 25208 bp, 19 predicted proteins | sample tdDd472_FD_66725 | JGI IMG/M metagenome (GOLD analysis project Ga0070729, IMG submission 66725) | Marine sediment microbial communities from the Atlantic coast under amendment with organic carbon and nitrate - tdDd47.2 | ecosystem: Environmental > Aquatic > Marine > Coastal > Sediment | place... | reverse complement strand
TGGTGGCATTGTTAATCCAGAAGGAGTTTCAAATGTATGGCTAAATGATAATTTCATAGTTACAATAACTCCTGACCAAGGATACAGAGTAAGTTCCTTAACGCTTGATGGCGTTGATGTCTTGTCACAGTTGGTAAACAATAATGATGGTAGTTACTCTTATCAATTGAATGATATGACCAGTGATGCAACTATTTCTGTTGGTTTCATGAGGTATTACGTTGTTTTACTTACTAGTTCTGATGGTGGAGTTATTTCTCCAACTGGAAGTCAGAATCTTGATGATGGTTCTACACTAAATGTTTTAATTACACCTGATGATGGATATGAACTTGCGGCGGTTACGCAAGATGGAACAGATGTTCTATCTTCCTTAGTTGATAATTTGAACGGGACTTATTCATATGTTCTGGAAAATCTAACTGATGATACTGAATTCGACGTGCAATTTACAGTTATTACAGCTATTGGTTCGGTCGAAGATGTGAATATGTTTAAAATGCATCCAAATCCTGCAAATGTTTCTGTTACCTTAGAAGGCGATCTGTCGGTAGTGTATATTTATAACACATCTGGTACTCTTCTAAAATCATTTTCTAAAAATGAATTAGATAAGCCAGTTGCGGTTAATGATTTGCCTACAGGACTTTATCTGGTTAAATATGTCACCAATTCAGGAAAAGAAGGTGTAAGAAAATTATTAATTAAACATTAATATTTTAGCCTTCCTTAAATTGCAAAACGGGAATAGTAATCGCTTTTCCCGTTTTTGTAATATAACAGTGTTTTTTGAAAAATAGTTATTGCTAATCCTAGTAAACGAACGTTTGATGAAGTATTACAATGCGTTAATAAAATAATAAGGTAATAAGTCATAAATGTTCCTAATTTAGGATGTACTAAACTAGTAACTCTATTAAATATGCGTCAGTTATACTTTTGTTTAATTACTTTATTATTGACGGTATCTTGTGTGCCTCAAAAGGAAATAGTTTATCTGCAGGACGATGTAGAGAATAAATACATTGACACTGAATATAATGTTATTAAAAACAGGCAAGTTATTCAGGCCTTTGATGAGGTATACATCGAGGTTGTCAGTACAGATGTGGAAGGCTCGAACTTTCTCGACCAAGGACAAGGTGGAGCTTATAGTACAACTACCCCCGAAGGGCTTTCTATAATTTCTTATCGAGTTGATGAGAATGGGAATGTAAACCTTCCAGTGGTTGGCAAGCTCCGGATCGCTGGTAAGACTATTGAAGAGGCATCTGATTATATGGAGAGCCAACTAGAAGACTACCTCTATCAACCATCAGTTAAAATTAACTTCGTTAATAAAAGTATAACCGTAATAGGATACATACAGCGGCCGGGACGCTATTATTATTCAAGCGATCATATTAATATCTTTCAAGCTTTAGGAATGGCAGGTGATATTGAGGAGTTTGGTAATAGAAAGAACGTTACTGTTATTAGAGAAGAGAATAATAGAACAACAAAAGTAAATATTGATTTAACGAGTGAAAGCATTTTTAATTCTCCATATTATTATTTGCGATCAAATGATGTGGTTTACATTGAACCATTGAAAAGGAGAAGATGGGGCATGGATACTTTCCCTTACGGTTTATTTCTTTCTTCGGTAACAACACTTATCCTAGTACTAAATTATATTGAGTAATACTATGGCTTTAGAAAACGATCAAACAAATGACTTAAAAAGCATTATTCACAAATTAAGTAAATATTGGAGATTGTATTTAGCATCTTTAATAGTTACTGTATTAATAGGTTTTGTTTATAATAAATATTCAGAGCCATTAGTGAATATTGGAGCTAAAGTTGTTGTACATGAAAATAGTAGGGGAGTGATTGATCCATCATCTTTTTTGCCAGGTTCGGAGCTTTTTAGTGGTAGAAATACTTTTCAGAACAGTTTAATATCTTTAAATGCACGACCTTTATTAGAGAGTGTTGTTGATAAATTGAATATTAGTGTTTTTTACTATAAGAAACGTTTGTTATACAATGAAAATCTATATACTTCCTCTCCCTTTGAGGTTATACTTGATAAGAACTATCTGCAGCTAACAGGTGTTGAATTTAATATCAATATTTTATCAGATCAATTATATTCAATAGAGGTTGAGGTAGATGAGGCGGCCTTGCACAACTTTGTTAGTGATGTTGATGAGCAAGAAGTTATTGATTGGAGTTTTAAGCACACCTACCGTTTTGGAGATGCTGTAGAAAATGAGAATTTTAATTTCACAGTTCTTTTAAAGCAAGGTCTCAACATTAAAGATATAGTGAAAGAAGAGTTGTCGTTTGTAATAAGAAGCAACCGTCAGTTAGTAAATGATTATCGTAATAATCTTTTAATTGAGGCAGCACAGTTAGATGCAACCGCAGTAAACGTAAGTTTGGTTGCCAATAATTACAGGCAAGGTAAAGATTTTCTTGATAAATACGTTGAAACAATAATAGAATCTGATCTTCAACGCAAAAATCACATTGCTTTTTCTACCATTGATTTTATTGACGAACAACTAAATGAGGTGTTTGACTCTTTGAGTCTAGCTGAGCAATCATTGCAAGATTTTAGAACCAGTCGACAAGTAGTAGATGTTAATTTAAAAGCAGGTCAGATTTATGATAATATGCGACTAATGGGCGTTGAAAAGGATCAAATGGAAGCTCATGTTAATAATTTGCAATTTTTAAATGATAATTTCCAGAAAGATAAAGATTTTTCTGCTCATTCGATTACTGTCATGTCTGGTTTGAATAATCAGGTTTTGAATGACTTACTAAATGAATACATTGCTCTTGTGGGGCGACAAAACCATTTGCTTGAAAATAGGCAAGCAAAAAGTCCACAGCTTAGAGAACTTAGTTTTCAGATTTCCAATCTCAAAAATACAATATTAGTCAATTTACAATATGAGATGGAAGCCTCTGAGCAGGCTCTTCAACAATTGCAACAAAAGATGGCGAGTCTCAATGCCGAACTAAACCGCTTACCTGAGACTCAACGTAACCTGACCACTTTTGAGAGAAATTTCCGTTTGAATGATGCTATTTACACATTCCTAATTCAAAAACGATCTGAGGCAAAAATTGCTAAAGCATCAAATTTACCAGATTATGAAATAATCGATTATCCAGCTTATGAAGGTAGAGAGGCTCCGAAAACAGTACGAAATTTGATGTTAATGATATTTTTAGGTTTGTTAATGCCAACAATCTATGTGTTGATACATGAATCTTATTTTGAGAAGATTGGAGATATTGAAGACTTTAGATTTAGTTTCGATGTACCTGTTCTGGGGCAAATATACCTCAACCCAAATGGGAATAAGCATATGTTTCAGAATGAGAAAGAAAATGTTATTACTGTGGAATCATTCAGAAAATTAAGAACTAATCTTGGTTTTTGGGCTTGGCCACATGATAATAGAGGAAGGATCATTGTATTTACATCAACTATGCCAGGTGAAGGCAAGTCATTTTGCTCATTTAATCTGGGGCATTCATTAGCTGCTTTAGGAAAGAAAACGATTGTGTTAGATTTTGACTTACGAAAAGGGGATCTAAGTCAAAATTACTTTGGGAATTTTGAAAATGGAATTTCCAAGTATTTATCTGGTCAAGTCGGTTTAGATGATATTATTGAGAAATCAGACACTAAGAATATTCACTATATATCAGCAGGTCCATTGCCTCCAAATCCTTCTGAGTTAGTTGATTCTGATGATAGTAAAGCAATGCTTAAAGAATTACAGAAGAGGTATGATTATATTATCATTGACGCTGGACCTGTTGGTGTAACAGCTGAAAGTTTAGCATTAGGACGAATGGCTGATTTAGTGTTGGTAGTTATGCGGGTAAACTATACTTTAAAGAATGAGTTTAAAGAAATATTAAGAGAGTTAGAAGATTCTTTAGGTAAGAAAGTCACTGTAATCCTCAATGGAGCTAAAGTCTCTCGTAATCGATACTATAATTATTCAGCTTACTATATGAGGCAAAAAAAATAGAACTAATATGTTTCGACTATCGAACCTGATTTACCTATATTTTATTGCTTTAGCATTTGCTCCTATTGTAAGTTTTTTAGATTACGAAACTGTCAATCAGGGATTTTACAAGATTTATGGAGCGACTTTGCTAATTATTTCATTTGCATTGTTGTTAAGTCGTGGTGTAAATAAGTCAAAAATTGATATTCTAATTCTAGCAGCAGCAGCAGTGTATTTCTATTATTTAGCTTGGGATATCGTATTAAATCAAGGAACACTTTACAGGAAAGGTTTTGTTTTTGATTTTTTTGTTAATCCTTATCTACATACCATTTGTTTAATCTACGTTGTCGATAATTATACTGTTCCGAAGAGTCTAGTAAAGATCTTGATTAATATTTTTAAAGGTACCGTAATATTAGCAGCAGGGGTTTCTACTATACAGTTTCTTCATGATTCTTTTTTCTTTACCCCCGATGAAATTATAGCATATACACGTCAAATGGGGTCATTTGGTAATGATTTTGAGATAAGGCGTATGTCTATTTTTGGCTATTTAGGTATGTTAGATGTGAGTTTATCATTTCTACCAATACTTGGTGTTTTAACAGCATATTATGCATTAGAGAAGAAGAAGATTCCCTATGGTTATCTGGTGCTTGGTTTTATTGTAGTTTTTGCTAATAACTCTAGATATGCGCAATTAGGGTATTTTATAACCTGGTTACCAATGTTAGTCTTAAGTAAAAACAAGTGGAGAATGCTGGGAACTTCTCTATTAATTGCTCCAATAGCAGTAGGGTTATTTGTGTTGGTTTTGAATTTAATTGGCTTCGATGTTCAGGGTTATATTCAAGAAAGAGTACTTGCAGATTCAGCTACTACACGTCTTTTAGCACTTGAGATTTTTAATAAGTTTTTTGGAAGGCATCCGTGGTTTGGCTCAGGTGTTCATTTATCCAATGAGGTGATTGTTGCTTTGGCAGGACGAAGTTCTCAAATACATGTAGGTTATTTAGCCCATTTATATTCATATGGAATTATAGGTAGTTTTCTTGTCTTTAGTTTTTGGCTATTAATTCTTAAAAGATTTTACCGAACAGCAAAAATAACAGCCTACTGGGGAAGTGTGGTTGGGATATTAGTGTTTTTATGGGCAAATGTAACTTTGGTAACATATCAGATTCTAACTTATGGTATAATGATGTCTTTTTTGTTTAACAAATATTATTTGACTAAGTCGCATGACGAAAATAATCAGAACTATTTGGAATAAGGTAGTCAACCTTTTGAACAGAGGTGATGCAAGGTTAGTTCTTTTAAAGAAGAATGTTGTCATTTCTATGTTTGTTAAAGGTTTGGGATTGGGGATTAGTTATATTCGGTTCCCCCTGATTTTATCTTATTTAGGTACGATGTGGCATGGAGTATGGTTAACGGTAGGTTCGTTCTCTGGTTGGTTAAGTTTTTTTAATATTGGTTTGGGTAATGGCTTGAGAAATAAGTTAGCTGAGAGTATAGCCAAGGACGATTTTGTTGCAGCAAAGAAATACGTGAGTAGTACTTATTTTATAATAACATTAATTGCATTAGGGCTCTTTATAGTATTGTTACCAATTATTTTGGTCGTTAATTGGAATTCTGTTTTTAATATAGAAAGTACTGATTATACAACTTTAAAATTATCTTTAATTGCCTTTGTTGGTTTCTTTTGTATGAAGTTTGTATTGTCTTTAATACGAACGATAATGGAAGCTCTTCAGCGACCTGCTTTTAGTGATTTAATGGATTTTCTCTTTAGCTCATTATTTTTTCTTGCGATTATATTGCTGTATAAATATTCCGAATCTTCTTTGTTATATGTCATTATGGTCTCAGGTGGAATACCTGTAATTATTTTAAGTTCATTTTCCATCTATTTTTTTAGTGGTAAGTATAAGTATCTTAGACCGTCATTAAAAGATGTCGATACAAGATTATTATCGAGCTTGTCTAGTTTGGGGGCTCGTTTTTTTATAGTACAGATAGCTGTTATTGTCCTTTTTGCTACGGATAATATGATTATTACCCGATTATTTGGGCCTTCTGATGTTGTCCCATATAGTGCAGCTAGAAAGTTTTTTGGAATTGTTGAAATGGGCTTTTCAATTGTATTAGTACCCTTTTGGTCAGCTTTTACCGATGCTTTTGTAAAAGGTGAAATATCATGGGTACGATCATCAATCACCAAGTTGTTAAAACTACTTGGAGGAGTGGTTGTTGTATTAATTATTATGCTGTTAATTTCACCGTTTGTATTTAAACTTTGGCTTAAAGACATGGTTGAAATTCCATGGCATCTTTCATTATCTATGGCAGTTTATGTGTTAGTTCGTTCATGGAATAACGTTTTTGTATATTTTATTAATGGTGTTGGCAAAATAACCATACAACTTTATATGTCGATTTTCACAAGTATAATTAACATTCCCTTATCAATTTTCTTCGCGAAAAACCTGGGTATGGGAATTCAAGGTGTTATTCTTGCTACAGTTTTTTGTTTACTAATAGGGTCAGTTTTGCATCCAATTCAATATTATAAGATTGTTAATAATAAGGCAACGGGAATATGGGGTAAGTAATAAATGTGCAACATAAATAGATAGCTATGAGAGTTTTATTTACGAATGCCACAACTGTTAAAGGAGGTGCAGCCAGAGCATCAATTCGAAATTATAATGCCTTAAAAAGAGCTGGCCTCAATGTTCATTTTGCAACAAATCAGAAATCTAAAACACAAAGCGAGTATACCTTATTTAGACATTCATGGTTGAAACAGAAGTATCATCAACTGATTAGCCGAATAGAACGCAAGGCAATTCGTAAATATGTAAAAGATGGATTTGGCTACTGGTCCTTGTCGAAATGGAATCGTTATAATGTTCAATCGGGATTAAATAGTCATGATGTAGATCTAATTCATTTAAATTGGATTAATGACAATTTTTTATCAATTGGTGAAATTGAAAAGATTAATAAACCTGTCGTTTGGACTTTTCATGATATGTGGGCATTTACCGGCGGATGTCATTATTCAGGTAGCTGCAATGGATACATATCTGGTTGTAAGACGTGTCCGGCCGTAATCGAATCTACTTCGAAGAATTTAACCAAACATGCATATAATAGTAAAGAAAAGGCGTATTCAGGATTAAATTTAACAGTACTTTGCCCCAGTTCATGGATGGCCGAAAAAGCGAAAGAAAGTGGTATGTTCAACTCTAATGTCGCCATTCATGTTATTCCTAATTGTGTAGATACAAATATCTATAAACCGCAGAAGCAAGATGTATTGGTAGATGAATTAAAATTAACGTCTGGCAAAATGCGTATCTTATTTGGGGCAATTAATTCCTTATCCGATGAACGCAAGGGTGGAAAGTATTTAATCGAAGTTCTTAAAAGAATTGAAAGTTCTTTTCCTACTCTGGTTGATGAAATTGAGTTGTTGGTTTTTGGAACAGAAAAGAGTGAACAACTCAAGCAACTTCCATTTAACGTTACGTTTTTGGGTTACGTAAGGGATGAAGATTTGTTAGCCAAAATTTATGGCGTTGCTGATTTATTTTTAGTAACTTCCCAAGAGGACAATTTACCCAATACCATATTAGAATCATTAGCATGCAGTACGCCTGTTGTTGCATTCAATATAGGAGGTATTAAAGACATGATACGCCATCAGGAGAATGGATATTTAGCAATACCATTCGACGTTGAGGATTATGTAAATGGAGTTGTCTCTTTATTAAAACACAAACATATTCAGGAAATTAGAACTGTATGTCGGGAAACTGTACTTGATCATTTTTCAGTAGAAGTTGTAGCTTCTCAGCATATTGATTTATATACTGAAATTCTATCAGATAAGTGATATTGAATATCATATACTTTAATACGATATTTTTATTAGTGGCATAAGTAATCTATTTTAATATGAAGCTATACCCAAAAATTACAATAGTTACACCTTCGTTTAATCAGGCAGAATTCCTGGAAAGAACGATCTTATCTGTGATAAATCAGGACTATCTAAATTTGGAATATATTATTGTTGATGGTGGTTCTACTGATGGGAGCATTGATATAATAAAAAAGTATGAATCACATTTAGCCTATTGGATTAGTGAATCTGATAATGGACAAAGTCATGCAATAAATAAAGGTTTTAAAAAAGCGACGGGTGATATTTACAATTGGTTAAATTCCGATGATATATTATATCCTGGAGTATTAAAAATTATTGCTGATTATTACCAGAGAACACCTCAAATACATGTATATTTTGGTGATCGAATCATCATTAATTGTAAGGATGATATTATTGGCATCAATGAAGGGCCATCGTTTAAAAATTGGGAATCAAAGTATTACCTCAAGATTCCACAAGAGGCAACGTTTTTCACCCGTGATATATGGGAAAAAGTGGATGGTTTAGATGAAGAACTTCATTATACCATGGATGTTGATCTTTGGAGACGTTTTTTAAAGCATAGTAGGTTTAAACATATACCTTATTTTATTGGAGCTTATCGGGAGCATGATTTATCAAAATCAGTGTTGAATTTTGGTGCCAATAAAAAATTTGATAATGCAAAATATGAACGAAGTCTTTATAAAGAGCGATATGCCTATAAATGGATGAGTTCGCCTCGGTTAAAAAGATTGTTCTTTATGATGAATCAAATGAGGTTGGCCTATGAGAAATCGTCAAAAAAGGTTCGCCTCGAAAAGGAAAGAATACATACGATAGCCCATAAAGTTGAAAAAATAACAGAAGTAGTATCGTGAACTCGATTAATGGTGGTGTTGGTTAAGTTATGATGTGCTATGTAATGAATAAAGTGATATGTATATAGATAATTTTAACAATGAAAATGATGAAGACTTTTGCTTTGAGGGATTCCTGTTTGGTATGACTTCGGAACAGGCTAATTTATATGTAAAAAACGGCTTGAGAGAAAAGGGTAAGTCATTTATTACTACTCTAAATGGTTCATTTTGTGGTTATTTTGTTGATCATCGAAAGAACGTGGTTATTGTATTTAATGACCGACTGGGAATGAAAGATCTGTATTTATATCATAAGCAAGGGAAAGTCGCTATTTCCAATGAATTTAATGAGATTGTTCGACTTTTTAAGATAGATGAAGTGGACTTCTTTGCTGTTGGTGAAATGATAAAGTTTCAGACACCATTATTTTCGAAGACTTTTATGAAAGATGTGGAGCTTTGTTCTGCGGCAACAATAGTTGAGTTTAAAAAGAACGGAGGAAGCCCAATAAAAGAGCGCTATTGGTTATTTAATGCACATCCGGTGGAAGAGTCGGAAAAAAAACTTGAAGAAGAACTGAGCAATATTTTTAAATGGGCCGTTGAACAGAGTTTCTTTGATCCCCAAAAAAGCTTTTGCATTGCTAACTCTGGTGGTGTCGACTCAAGGTGTAACTTGTTTTTCTCAAAGCAACTCAATAAGACTTTTACAACTTACACATATGGGGATGAACGGTCAGATGCATATCATATTAGTTCAAAGATTCAGAAACGACTGGGATTGAATCAAATTTTTATACCTGTTGATCTGGCCTTTCTGGAGAAATTTTCATTCCCGCACCTTGAAAAAGCTTCAATGATTCCGCTGAACTACAGCTGGTATCATTCGGCTTACGCTTATCTTCGTGATTATGACGTAAATATTACTGGTTTTCATAGTAATTTTTTTCATGCCTTTACACATTTAGATCCAAGTAAAAAATATAATGATCTGGTTAATTGCTCTAAAGAACAACAATATCGGTATAATTATAATCTTCATTCTGTGTGTCCTGATGATTTAATGATTAAATTATTTAGAGATAAAAGAAAGGTGATAAATTACGATCAATATCAGTCAGGAATGGATTTGTTAAATTCAGATAATATTTTGGATGCGTTTGATGAGTTTGAGCATGAGAATCGGGGAAGACGTTTGACAAAAAATGAACCTTGGATGGATTATTATCAGTCTATGGATGTCGTTTGTCCAATGCTTCATAATGAGATGGTTGATTTTAGTCTGCGCTTACCACTAAAATATCGATTAAATAAAAGGTTATTAATAAATGCCATGGCTAATAGTATGGGAGATCTGGCTAAGATTAGACTAGAAAGGTTTCCGTGGGGATTGAAGAAGCCCAGAGGTGTAGAAAAGAAAATCAAGTCATTTTTGTGGCGTGTAGATAATAAATTAGATAAAACGATACAGAAATCATTTTGGTATAAAGGGAGTCATAAAAATGTACGTATGTGGATGGCCAATGATGTCAGTATGAGGTATATTACAGATGTTTTTGATGAGCCAAACGAAATATTTGATCAACTAATTGATAAGGATTTTATTAAGCAGAATTTAAGACACTTAATAAAACATCATTTTCTGGTAGTAGGAAGTTTAATGTCTGTTAAACTTTATTTTGATCATCTTATAAAGACAAGGAAGTCATTAGTATGAAAATACTATATATAAAAGCATATTCATCTCAGGATAGAATAAGATGCGTGTTCACTTAAATATAAGGTGTCATGTAATGGCAGGTATGATCATGTTATACCTTAATAGTCTGCTATGGATAAGCAAGAAAATATTTTAACATATGACAGCTTTTGTAATTCTGTTTATTAATCGTGGGCATAAATAGAAAGATGGCTAGTGATTGACTAATAATAATGTGAGGTATTAAAATATGAAGATTATTTATATAGCAAACTCTTTTATTCCAAGTCGAATGGCTAACAGTATTCATGTGATGAAAATGTGTCAGGCGATGGTCGCATTAGGTCATGAGCTCACCCTGCTTACATTTAGCTCACTTATTGATGAGGAACAGGGGGTAGATGATGTGTTTGAATATTACGGAGTAAATACAAAATTTAAGATTAAGAAAATTAGCTTAAAGAAAATAAAAGGTAAGATGCATTTTTTTGCCATGGAAGCCATTAAATACTGCAAATCTCAAAATCCCGATTTAGTGTATACCCGATGTGAAATTCCTGCTCTGTACTTATCTTTAACTGCCTTGCCTTTTGTTGTAGAGGCGCATAAGCCTTTTATTGATCAGGCTGGATTTCTAAAACCTTTGTTTAAAAGATTGTTCTTAGCAAAAAACCTAAAACGCTTTGTTGCAATTTCTAGCGCTTTAAAACAAATGTTTTTAAAACATTTTGAGCCCGGACAATTCAATTCAATGGTGCTACATGATGCTGCTGACTTTGTTAAAAAGACAGATGAAAGGAGCATTCAATGGCAGGGACGGAATGATGTTCTACAACTCGGATATTTTGGACATTTATATCAAGGAAGAGGTGTTGAGCTCATTATAGAAGCTGCGGAACAATTGCCAGCTGTTGATTTTCAGATTATTGGTGGTCAAAAACAAGATGTCAGGTATTGGCAGGATGAGGCCGCTCATTTAGACAATATTTATTTTTATGGTTTTGTTAATCCGTCTGATGTGCCGAATTATAGAAGTAAATGTGATGTGCTTCTCGCCCCATATCAAAGAGAAGTGTGGGTAGCAAACAAAGGGCATGAATCATCTAAATATATGTCACCACTTAAGATATTTGAATATATGTCGTCGCGGCGTTGTATTATATGTTCGGATATACCTGTTTTAAGAGAAGTACTAAATTCTAAAAATGCAAATTTAGTTTCTCCGGATAATGTAAGAGAATGGATTGAAGCGATACGTTTATGTGAAAAAGAAGAGTACAGAAAGAAATTCGCTGATGAAGCTTACCGAAACTTTATCGAGAGATATACTTGGGATAAGCGGGCTGAATTGGCTTTGAAAGGAGTGGTTTAATGAAGGATTTCGTACTTAAATATATTGATGAAAAACCATTGATTGGCAATCTGATATTCAATATTAATAGTTCAATTGTGCCGTATTGGTTTGTTCAGATTGTTCGCCATTTAGCATTGCATTATCCTGCAGATCGAATTATTATAGTATCAAATGACAGGCAAGAGACACACAAGGGACGACCTAAGGCTTACACTTTTTTACCACTGCTTTGGGTTGAAAAATATTTTTTTAGACAAAAATTAATTGCTTTTAATAAGGTCAATGTACATAGTGCATTTGATGACTTGAAGACGGTCGAAGTGAAAGAGTCATTTGGTGACGTGAAAAGTGAGGAATGGTTAACTGATAATGCAACAGTTATTGATTTTAATAATTTACAGATAGATAATGATAAAGTAAATGTTTTTCGATATCCAATCAGATTGCTGAAGTTTGGTTCTGAGGGGATTGTGTATTTCGTGAGGCGCTACTTATGTATGCGTGAGCCTTTACTGATTCAATCAGGAAATGTTTTTGTATGGAAGCATCTGTTTCAGACTTTAGCCTATAGTATTGATAAGAATAGTAATTTCTTCAAGGGGGCCGTAAAGCAATCAATCGAAAGCCTATGGCGGACAGATAAGAAAGTTGATTGTGGGCAAGATTACGCTAAAAATGATAATTGCACAAATGCTTCTTTGTTGCAATATTGGTTTAGGTGGTCGGTAGTTAGGGTTTTGATGTATATCAAAAAGTTTTTTTATAATAGGCGGTGGATTGTTATATATCAGGATGATAATGATAAGCTAAAAAAGCTCTTTCCTCTGGGTAATGATGGATGGGCTGATCCATTTATTGTTGATGATCAATATTTATTTGTTGAACAAATTGATGTTCGAACAGGAAAAGGAAATCTGCAAGTTGTGACTATCGATCACCAAGGTCGCACTTCTAATCAAACTAAAATTATTGATGAAAGTTTTCATCTGTCCTATCCAAATGTGATAAAACATGGTGACCAATGGCTGATGATCCCTGAATCGGCAGAATCCATGGGATTACGATTGTATGCATCAAACTCATTTCCGCATACTTGGAAATTTGTTAGGGAATTACAGTCCAATGTTCAGTTCCTCGATTTTACCCCATTCTTCCACCGGAAGTTGTGGTGGATGTTTACAATTGTTAAATCAATGAAAGATGGCGGCTCGTATGACCAATTGTTTTTGTTTTATTCCAGTGACATTTTAAATAGAGAATGGATGCCTCATCGACAAAATCCAATTATAACAGATAGTTCCCTGGCAAGACCGGCAGGAAAATTGTTTTTTAAAAATAATGAGTTGTTTCGACCTTCTCAAGATTGTTTTAATGAGTATGGAGGACGTATTAGAATCAATAAAATTACTGTTTTAACTGAAAATGAATTTAAAGAAGAATTTGTAGAATATATTGACTCATCAACGTTGGGTATTAAAGCAATGGGGGTACATACGATTAATAGGGCAAATAATTTTACTGTATATGATGCTCAAATCTGGACATCTAAGTTTTAGCATTTTAAACTACCGTTATGAATGAAAAAATAAAGTTTTATATATTGGGTGCATTAGCAATAACTACATTACTAGTCCCTGATATGATCCTTCATGCAGGTAATTTAATGGAGGGCACATTGACAATCGTTTCTAAAATTTGCCTGTTATGTGCCGGTGGACTTATATTGTTACAATTCACTAAATCATTTTTTTGGTCATATCTACTAATTGGATCATTTTATTTAATCAGTTCTGTGCCCGAGATCATAAACAGTATTGCATTAGGATGGTATATGAATACCGATGGTATGAAAGCGCTTTATCACACGGGAGAAAGTGAAATAAAGGAGTTTATTAATATGTTTAATTTTTATTTACTGATACCTGTCGCTGTTGTTATTGTATTTATTGTTGTATTGTTTCAAATTAAGAGTTTCGTATACAGACGACTAAAAGCTAGCGTTTTTGTAATTTTATTAGGATCTTTTATTATTATTTCTGTATCCGAATCCATATTACGACTGTCAAAAACTGCATCTTTTTATACCGACAGAAATCATGTAGAATACGTTTTTCGTAGCTATTATGTAGAGGAACATCCTTTTAATCTCTATTATCGGATATACCATTTGTCAGTTCTTAATAAACGACATAAAGTATATAATGAACATAAAAGTAAGTTTGATTTTAAAATTCAACATAAAGTAGTCTCTAATAGACCGGATCTGATCGTTTTCATAATCGGAGAATCAATGCGTTATCAAAACTGGTCGCTAAACGGCTATAATAGAAATACTAGTCCTCAATTAGATCAAATGGATAACCTTTTATCATTTTCAAAACATTTCTCTAATGCGAACAGTACCTCGAATTCATTTCCCTTATTGTTAACTCAAGCATCTTCAGAAGATTTTAATGAAGCTTTCAAGCAAAAAACAATCGTTACCTTATTTAAAGAGGCCGGTTATCGTACAGCTTGGATTTCTAGTAGTTGTGATGTGATGGAATATTTAGATAATAAGAATGAACCAGATGAGTTTTATAACTTGAGGGAGTTGGCTGATATCCATACCGATGAGCATATCATAAGCACTGTTGGTAAGCTCGCTTATGAGCAGAAGGCTGAACCATTGTTGATTGTTGTTAACATGAGAGGGGCTCATGATATTCCTCCGCCTGAATTTTTACAGTTTGAGCCCAATAGTAGTGATGAAACATATGCTTTGTCAACTTCAAATGCGCAAATTTTCATTAATGACTATGATAATTTAATTCTTTTTCAGGATCACATATTAGGAGGTATACTTGATGTTTTGCAATCAAGTGAATTATCCTCGGTTATGCTGTTTACTTCGGATCATGCAACACACTTATTTGACGAAGGACATTCAAAGTTTGGATATGGAGCTTCTCAGCCGACAGAAATTGAAACGCATGTTCCATTATTTGTATGGGCATCTGAACAATATATATCTGATTATTCACAAAAGTTTATTTGCCTAACTAAGCACAAAGATATGTTGTCAACGAATAATAATCTTTTTTATACTTTGGCGGATATGGCTTGCATAAACTTTAATGAACTACAAAAAAGGAAGAGTTTATCTGATTCTTTATTTATTGAAGAAACTTCACGGTTTGTTTATACAAATGATGGGCTTTTTGAATTTGCAAAATAATGCAAGCCTTAACTGCTTAATACATTAGTATATAACTGGTGGTATTGCTCCGAAATTTTCTTCCAACTGTAATTGTTTATCACATGATCTAGTGCTTTATGAGCCTTCGCTTTAAGTAATTCAATGTTGTTCTCAGCAAACAAAATTTTGTCAAGGAGATCATCTGCATTCATATTTTCGAAAAAGGTCAGGTGTGCTTCATCAAATACTTCTTTGTTTTCTTTTATGTCACTTGCAATTATTGGGGTTAGGGTAGATACTGCTTCTAACAACATAATTGACATGCCTTCTGTTTCAGAAGGGAATATAAAAAACTTAGCTTTTTTTATGAGCGTAAGCAAAAGAGGTAAGTCACCAATATAACCCGGGTAAATAATGTCTAATTCTTGATACTTCACTTTAAGTTCAGTTACATAATCCTTAGCATGACTTAAGTCACCGGCTATAACAACTTTACCATTGTAATTTATACGTTTAAGTGCTTCAAGCATGGTGTGACAGCCTTTGGTTTGCATTATTCGACGTGCTGCAAAAAAGTAATAATTATTTTCAGTAAGTTTATATTTCTTTAAAAATTCGTTGGCCTCCTCTTCTTTGTAGTGGTCATTAATCGTAATACCATTGGGTATATATATTACTTTACGACCTGTTTGCTTAATATATGCTCGTGTTAAAGGATTTGAAATGCAAGTGATTGTTGCTTTTGATCTGAGAAAAATTCGCTCTGCTTTTTGTAAATACCTTTTTTCGAATTTAGACCACTTATCTCTTAAGTAAGCTGATTCATGCGATGTGGCAATAATTTTAGCCTTTTTATAAAACCAAGGTATAAAAATAGCGGCGTCAATTTTATGAATATGAATAAGATCGAATTTTTTAGTTAACAAATAGATGGCACTGCGGAAGAAATAGAAAAGAGCACCTATACTACCTCCAGGCCAATCTGAAAATTCGATAACCTTTACTCCATTCATATGTTCTTTGGCCTGAGGGTTTTTATAACATAAAATTGTAATGTCGTATTTATATTTTATGTTACGTATTATGTTTTCAGCAACTCGGCTAGTCCCTCCTTTAGATGGGAAGTACTTGATACCAAAAAAGATAAGCTTAGGATTTTTCATGGCCCTAATTTTCGATTAATTTGATATATCTATTTGTAAACTCTTGAATAGAGTAGTTTTCCTTTAAATGATAATACCCATTATTACCATATTGTTCTCTTAATTCTTTGTTGTTCATTAGTTCTTTTAGCGCGTTTGCAATCGCTTTATATTGACCAACCTCTGTAAGTATTCCGTTATGTTGATTTATGACTAATCTGTCATTATCACCAACCTTAGTGGCAACAATTGGAAGCCTGTAATTGATTGCCTCCATAATTGAATTAGAAAGCCCTTCGAAAGATGAAGTACATAAGTAGATATCCGCCGATTGGTAATAGTCATTAATATTGTCAGGCTTTATTTTGATGACTATGGTTTGTTGAAGCTCTAAGATTTCAATTAATTCTTTAATTTCAGACTCTAAAGGACCAAAACCAATGATGTAAAGTTTGAATGCAATTGAGCTTATTTTTTTTAATTCCTTAATAGCTTTAATGGCAGTAAAGTAGTCTTTAGCATCTACAAACCGGCCAACACTAATAATCTTAATAGTACCATTATGAGCATATCTACTATCATGTTTTTTTAAGCTAATACCATTAGGTATAACGATCGATTTCTTCTTATTAAAGCCTAATTTATGAAAGGTGTTTTGGCCTTTGTGATTATTGAAAATAGTTCCCTTCTGAAAAAAATGATGAAGTAGTTTAATTACAAGTAATTTATGTTTTGGTAACAATGAACTTCGGACACCTCCGTATACAACACAACTTTTTATTCTAAAATTGGCAAGAGACGCAATTAAATTATCGCTGCTCAAATAGGCAAAAATATGTGAAATATGTTCTTCTAAAATTATAATTCTTAACCGTTGAGTTTTGCTAAAAATGTTCCCTGATAAGTTAATTAATTGGATGTTTGAGTGGCTTATGAGTAATTTATTACTAGGGCTTATCTCATTATATTGAATGAAAAGAAAGACCTTATAATTCGCAGCGAGTACCGAGGCCAGTAAAGCACTTTGCTTTTCAGCTCCACCTGGTTTTAATGACCGAATTATTATGCCAATTCTTTTACTCATTACTTTTTTTTATTTCTAAACTAAGAAATAACTGCCATTAATGCTTGTTTTTTTGACTGTTGGTCAAAAATGAGTGGTTAACTACTTCTTTTTTTTGTAATTTTTTCTGGAAATGTAATTTAAGTATTGGCAAAGCCTTTATAATAGCTTTGTTTTAAGGCTTTGAATAATAATAGTGGGGTGTTTTAGAAATAAGAATTTATGAAACTAAAAAGTATAATAATTGTTTTAGCTGCGGTTATCGGAATTAATTCATGCACATCTAATCCAGAAAATATGAGTTCAGATAAAAATACAGTTAACATTGTTTTCCTTCATCATAGTACTGGAAAAACAATATGGCGAGGAGGAAACACTTTTATTCAAAAAGTGAAGTTAAAACTTGGTTTTAGCTCTGCTGTTGAAGGATGGTTTGAGAAATATAATAAGCAGAATAAAACTCGCTATCACGTAAATGCCATACCGTTCCCTGGTAGAGAATCTTATGGGTGGAAAAATTACCCTTTTGATTATTATAATATTTGGGTTAAAAATGGCGATAAACCGTATTACATGGATGAGCCGACTTTAATGTTTTTAACAACTAAGTATGATGTTATTGTATTAAAGCATTGCTTTCCTGTTAGTAAGCTTGGAAGTGGAGGAGAAGTGATTATTGATTCAGATGAAAAAACCATAGAAAACTACAAGGCACAATATAACGCTCTCTATGATGAGTTTATAAAATATCCAGATACAAAATTTCTTCTTTGGACTCCACCGGCCTTAACTAAACAAAAGTCAAAGGAGGAGTGGGCAATTAATATGAAGGTATTTTATGAATGGATGAAAAGTGAATGGGATAAACAAGATGATAACGTTTATTTATGGGATTTTCGCAATTTAGAAACACAAGGTGGTTTATATCTTAAAGATGAGTTTGCTGAGTCGACATCGGATTCACATCCTAATACAAGATTAGCTAAAAAAGCTTACCCCTTGTTTTGTAAGCGTATTGTTGAAGTAATTCAAAATTAAACCTTATGATTGGTAAACTACTTCATTTTACTGCAAGAATATTAAATCGTATTGCATTTGGTAATCTTAGAATACAACTTCTACGAATGCGCGGAGTGAAAATTGGTCAAAACTGTTTAATTTTTGCAGCTGACTTTTCTACTGAACCTTATTTAATAGAGTTAGGTAATCATGTCGCTGTATCTAATGGTGTAAGATTTATTACTCATGATGGTGCTGTTTGGATTTATAGAGAAGAATATCCTGACTTAGACGTATTTGGTAAAATTAAGGTGGGTAATAATACATGTATAGGAATGAATGCAATTATTCTACCAAATACAATCATTGGTGATAATTGTATTATTGCAGCTGGTGCTGTTGTAAAAGGCAAGTTTCCCAATAATTCACTAATAATGGGAAATCCAGCAAAAAGATTAATGGAGACTCAAATGCAAAAACGCTTATACTTAATGAGTCCTTCAAAATTTGATTTAAAGAAAATGAGCGATAAGCAAAAGAAAAAAGTTCTATTGGAACGATTGGGAGTTTAAAGAAATAGAAGAGATTATGAAAATATTGCATCTAGCAGATAATTTGGTTTTAGGAGGGAGAGAAAGAAGGCTTCTAGAAGTAATTAAAGGACTTGTAGATCGAGGACATGAAGTTACACTGGTATTATTTAGAGATGCAATTCATTATAAAGAAGTTTACGATTTGCCGATTGAGATTATTGTTTTACAAAAACGATTTAAAAAGGACTTTTTTATTTACTTAAAACTGTTTAAGATATGTAAACGCATACAACCAGACATTATACACACATGGGGAGGTATTCCTTCAGTAATGGCTGTTCCATTAACTCACTATTGTAAAAAAGGCTTTGTTAATGGGATGATTGCGAATTCTATATGTAAGCCTTTTACTAAAGATTGGCTGAGAGCTCGCTTGTCTTTTCCATTTTCATCTGTAATTGTATCAAACTCTAAAGTTGGCCTAAAGGCTTATAACGTTGGATCTAAAAGAGGGGTTGTGGTGCCCAATGGTTTTAATTTTAATCGACTGGAACACGATATTGATGCCGATGTTGTAAAAAAAGAACTCGGGATTTTAAAAAAGCAGGTTAATATTGTTGGCATGGTAGCAAGCATTAATTTCCGTAAAGACTACCCTACCTTTATAAAAGCAACTCTGGATATATTAATTAAGCGTCAGGATGTTGTATTTGTAATAATAGGAGATGGCAAAGATCAGCCAGAAATTGAGAATATGATACCTGAAAATACTAAAGAATATTTTAAATTTTTGGGAAAAAGGCAGGATGTTGATCGTTTTGTATCGGTTTTTGATGTAGGTGTTTTAGCAAGTTTTGCTGAAGGTATTTCAAATTCTATTATGGAGTATATGGCTTTTGGTAAGCCTGTTGTGGCTTCTGATGTAGATGGTAATAGAGAGTTAGTTGAAGATTCTAAATCGGGTTATTTAGTACCTGTTGGTAATAGTCACCTTATGAGCTCAAGAATAATTTCTCTTCTTGATAATAAAGACTTAGCGGCTAAGATGGGAAAGAATGGAACTGAAATTATTAAGGAAAAATTTTCTCAGATTGGGATGACAAACCAGTATTTGGATATATATACAAAGCTTAAATGAGGTATAATTGATAAAAGTGAAACTATGAGACCTTTATTAAAAGTTAAACTATTGATATGTTTGATTGGATACTGTCAGCTTATGACTGCTCAGAATATGTATCCTGGAGCTGAAGGTTTTGGTTCTCAGTCGCGTGGAGCCTATGCAGGGGAGCAATTGCCACAAGTGATTAAAGTGACAAACCTTAATGATGCCGGTCCAGGCTCATTGCGTGCTGCTGTTAATAGGCAATATCCGAGGATTATTGTTTTTGAAATTAGTGGAGTTATTGAATTAGAACGGGATTTAAGATTATATTCGCCATATATTCATATTGCAGGTCAAACAGCACCATATCCTGGTATAACACTAAAAAACTTTTCATTAGGTGTATCTACGCATGATGTTCTAGTGCAAGGAATGAAAATAAGACCTGGTACCAGTTCAGAAGAACAAATAGATGGTATTAATATCGCAGATGATCCAAAAAAATTGTACAATATTGTTATTGATCATTGTAGTATTTCGTGGGCACTCGATGAAAATATTGGGATTTTAAATGGTGGTGATGGTATAACCGTTAGTAATTGTATTATTAGTGAAGGGTTATCATATATGAATCATTCTATGGGATTACTTGCTATGGATACCAAAAGAGTAAGTGTGTTCAAAAATCTTTTTATTCATAATGCTGATCGTAATCCATTGGTAATCGGAGATTGTGAAGAAGCCTTAATTGCTAATAATCTCATTTATAATTGTGATACCCATGCCTTATATTTGGGTTTTAGAGGTGAGAAAGGGATTGCTGTTAATGTTGCATTTATGGGAAACTTATACTTTCCTGGCCAACATAATAGAAATGAATATATACTTTCAATTAATAAAGATTTTCATAAGGATGGTAGAGTATTTCTTGCGCATAACAAAACTTCTGGTTTCGAAATGAGTAACCAATGGGGAAATAAAATGATATTCAATCCTGGTAACAAGAATGTAAAGGTTGATTCTAATCTTGTTTCTATGCCTTCTTTTTCTTTAATACCTATTAATAAACTAAAAGCGTATATCATTATAAATTGTGGTGCGCAAGCAGATCATAGAGATTCTGTTGATTTGCGATTGATCCAAGAATTAAAAAAGCAAACAGGAAAACGTATTAGAGTGCCGAAGGAAGTAGGTGGATGGCCCAAAATATCAAATTACAGAGTGTTGGAATTGCCGGAAAATATTCATGTAGATGCAGATGCAGATGGCTTTACAAATATTCAAGAATGGTTGCATACTTTTATTTAGATACATTATTTTGCCAATGAAAAGTACCTGTTAGTGTAAATAATCTTACCATCGAACAAAAAATAAAGCAATTCATTTATACATTAACTACCTTAAATTCTACTAAGTAAATATACCCATTCTATAGTTTTAGAATTGGCATATTTTGTTAAGTAATTGTTTGTTATTTGATCGAACCTAAAAAAGAAACTATGAAGGAGCGTTTAAGAACTTTTATTTCCGAAATAACTTTTGTTGATATTGAAACCATTGGAGATGAAACGAAACTTTTTGAAGAAGGAATTTTTGACTCAATGGGATTACTTAGTCTAATCACTTTTCTTGATGAAGAATTGGGTGTAAGAACAGAGGATGATGAGTTGAATGAATCTAATTTTGAAAGTTTAAGTGCAATTGTTGCATTTCTAGAAAAGAAAAAATCACTTGTGAATTAGAGGTGTATGTGCGGAATTGTTGGGTTTACCGATGCGAGAGGAACTTATAGTACAGCCGATAAAGGGCATGTGCTAAATCGTATGCTTACACGAATCCGCCATCGTGGACCTGATGAAACAGGTTTATATATTTCTAACGAGTGTGCCATGGGTAATGTACGCCTAAGTATTGTTGATCTAAATTCAGGACAACAACCATTATCAAATGAGGAAGGTTGTTTGTGGATAGCCTACAATGGGGAAGTATATAATCATCTAGAATTAAAAAAACAATTAACAAGTTTAGGGCATCAGTTTAAGACCAATTGTGATACTGAAGTAGTATTGCATATGTATGAAGAATATGGAGAAGCTTGCCTTAATAAATTGAATGGGCAATTTGCTTTTTCAATTTGGGATGAAAAGCGAAAAAAGCTTTTTCTCGCGCGAGACCGTGTTGGGATAAGACCATTATATTATACGCACAATCAAGGAGAATTTATTTATGCCTCGGAAATAAAATGTTTATTTGAATACCCAAATATAGAACGCAACCTTGATGTTAAAGGGCTAAAACAAGTTTTTACATTTTGGTCAGCTTTGTCACCTCAAACGGTTTTTGAAGGAATAAGAGAAGTGCCTCCTGGTCACTTTGTTGTGTTGGAAAAAGGTAAACTTGAGATTAAGCCATATTGGCAACATGGATTTAAACATGAAAAATTTACAGGATCGATTGATAGAGCTGGAGAAGAACTTTTGGCTTTATTAAAAGATAGTGTGAATTTGAGATTAAGAGCAGATGTGCAGGTGGCCGCTTATTTAAGTGGGGGGCTTGATTCAAGTGTAACAACTGCCTTAGTTAAAGAGATTCAGCCTGGAGTTTTAAATACATTTTCAATAGGTTTTCAGGATAAGCAGTTTGATGAAACTAATTATCAAAATGAAGTAGCCCTTTACCTTAATACAAAGCACAAAAGTATTTCTTGCTCAAATGATGATATTGCGGACTTATTGTCAACAGCAATATATCATACAGAAACTCCAATATTAAGAACTTCGCCAATTCCAATGATGCGACTGTCGTCACTGGTTAGAAAGAATAATATTAAAGTTGTTTTAACGGGTGAAGGTGCAGATGAGATGCTTGGTGGATATAATATTTTTAAAGAAACCTTAATACGACATTTCTGGGCTAGAGAACCAAAATCTAAATTCCGTCCTTTATTATTAAAGAAACTTTATCCATATATTCCACAGTTAGGTAGTGCATCTTCATCAATGTTGAGTATGTTTTTTGGGTACCAACTTCAAGAAACAGATTCACCTGTTTATTCCCATTATTTAAGGTGGAGAAATGGTTTACAAATGAGTAATCTTTTCACTCAGGATATTAAGCAGGAATTAAATGGATATAATCCTGTTGAAGAATATGCAAATTCCATAGAGCAAACAGTTAAGGGATATAGTACATTAGAAAAAGCGCAATATATTGAAACTAATTTATTCATGTCTAATTACCTTTTGTCGTCGCAAGGTGATCGTATGGCAATGGCCAATTCGGTTGAGGGGCGTTATCCATTTTTAGATCATCGGGTAATGGAGTTTTGTGCAAAACTTCCTGATGATTTTAAGTTAAAGGGGTTGAATGAGAAGATTTTATTAAAAAGATTAATGAAAGATCAATTACCTCAAAATGTTATTTCTAGGCCAAAGCAAGCTTATCGCGCTCCTATTGCATCAGCATTACGCAATCATAAGTTAATAGATACTTATCTGAATCAAGAGAAGGTTCGCAAATCTGAGCTGTTTGATAATAAAGGAGTAGAAAAACTAGTTGCAAAATTAAAAGCCGGTAAACTTACCTCAGAAGTAGATAATATGGCGATGATTGGTATTTTATCTAGCCAGATATGGTTTCAGAAGTTTATTGATAAACCCGATGTTTTAAATGATACCGAATTGTTGAAAGGAAAGATAAGAAATAAGCATATAGTTATAAGATAAAGAGTTGATATATGAATGTAATTAATAAATTAAAATTTGATAAGGAGATTATCAAACTCAAAAATATCGAAGTTTCAATTGATGGAATCTGCAATAAATTACAAACAGATATTTATCAAGTTTTACGCCGCCGCGGTGGAGTAATTGGAATAAGTGGAGGTATTGATTCTTCAGTAACATTAGCTTTAGCTGTAAAAGCATTAGGAGCCAAGAATATTTTAGGTGTTATGCTTCCTGAGAAAGATTCAAGTGGAGATAGCAAAAAATTTGCCTTAAAACTAGCAGCTAAATTTGGTGTTAAAGTAGTTGAAGAAAACATTAGTTCAGCATTGGAAGGCTTTGCATGTTATAAAAGACGAGATGATGCTGTTAAACGTATAATCCCGGATTATAATCCAGTAACTGACAAAATGAAAATAGGTATACCCGAGGAGTTTCTTAATTCTAAGATGCCTCCAGTGTTCTATGTAACTGTTATTTTCGCTGATGGAAGTGAAAGAAGTGAGCGTTTGCCAATGAATGAATATTTACAAATAGTAGCAGCCTCAAACTTCAAACAACGCAGTCGAATGTCGATGTTATATTATCATGCCGAAGCTTTACATTATGCCGTTGTTGGAACGCCTAATAAACATGAGGTTCAGCAAGGTTTTTTCGTCAAATATGGAGATGGAGGAGCTGATGTAATGCCAATTGGGAATCTATATAAAACACAGGTGTATGAGTTGGCTTTAGCTTTGGGTGTGCCTGATGAAATTATAAATAGGACACCAACAACTGATACCTATACTGCCGAACAAACGCAAGAAGAATTCTTTTATCAAATGCCTTTTGAAAGTATGGATTTGCTTTGGTATGGTTGGGAGAATAAGTATTCCACTAATGAAGTAGCATCAGAGATGGATTTAGATATAGAAGATGTTGATCGTATTTTTAAAAATTTCGAAAGGAAGCAGAAGACAACAGAATATTTAAGGAACCCTCCAATTCATGATTATTAATTTGTAAGATTATGAACTGTGTTGATTTTTTATTGCAAGATCAGAAGGAGCGTCAAAGTGATTTTATATTGGGGCGTAAGGAAGCTCTATCTTATCCTCAATTAATTGATGGTGTTATAAAGTTGGCAAACTGGCTTGTCGGAGAAATTGGTGTTGGCCAAAAGGTTATTTTAATTATGCCCAATAGTAATATCTCTGTCATAAGCTATCTTGCAATAATGAAATCAGGGAATGTGGTTGTGCCACTCAATCCATCTATTGAGAAAGAGAGTTTACAACATATAATTGAAATCTGCGAGACAGATTTTGCATTAATGTCAACGCAAATAATTGCCAAATTGATGCCTGGTTTAAGGACAGTTGTTAATGAGGAAGATATTGAAACAATAATAAAATCAGAACAGAGTAAAGCATTTAAATCTCCTGATATTTTACCTGATACATTAGCTCAAATAATATTTACATCCGGCTCAACTGCTTTGCCAAAAGGAGTAATGATATCGCATAAGAATATCATAGCTAATACTGATTCCATAATTACTTATTTACATTTGAGTGAAAATGATATTATGGAA
>Ga0070729_10002298_pt1 | contig 25218 bp, 27 predicted proteins | sample tdDd472_FD_66725 | JGI IMG/M metagenome (GOLD analysis project Ga0070729, IMG submission 66725) | Marine sediment microbial communities from the Atlantic coast under amendment with organic carbon and nitrate - tdDd47.2 | ecosystem: Environmental > Aquatic > Marine > Coastal > Sediment | place... | reverse complement strand
TTTCGACCCCAAGGGGAAATCGGATAATGAGGTGATGCGTTTCTGCCAAAGCTTCATGACCGAGTTGTACCGACATATCGGCGAACAGACCGACGTGCCGGCCGGCGATATCGGAGTGGGTGTACGTGAGATCGGCTATCTGTTCGGTCAGCACAAACGCATCACCAACCGCTACGAGTCTGGCGTACTGACTGGAAAAAGCCCGCAATGGGGTGGTGCCTTGGTACGTCGCGAGTCGACCGGTTATGGCGCTGTATTTTTTGTCGAGGAGATGCTTAAGGCGCGCGGTGATGATCTCGAAGGTAAAACTTGCGTGGTCTCCGGCTCGGGCAACGTCGCCATCTATGCTATTGAGAAGCTGCATGCACTCGGTGCCAAGGTCGTCGCCTGCTCAGACTCCAGTGGCGTGGTCTACCATGCCGACGGTATTGACCTTGGCACCATCAAGCAGATCAAAGAAGTCGAGCGTGGCCGCATCCGTGAGTATGTCGACCGACACGCCGACGCGAAATACATCGAAGGTAGCAACAGTATCTGGGATATTCCCTGCCGGGTGGCGCTGCCCTGTGCGACGCAGAACGAGCTGGAGGAAAAATCCGCGCGTTCCCTGGTTGCCAACGGCTGTATCGCTATAGCCGAGGGCGCCAACATGCCGATTACGCCCGGTGGTGTGAAGGTGTTTCAGGAAGCGGGTATCGCCTACGGTCCGGGTAAAGCCACCAACGCCGGTGGCGTCGCAACATCGGCTCTGGAAATGCAGCAGAACGCCAGCCGCGACGCCTGGTCCTTCGAATACACCGAAGAACGACTGCGTGCAATTATGCGCGGAATTCATCAGGACTGTTACGAGACCGCAGCTGAATACGGCAGTCCAGGCAATTATGTGATCGGCGCTAATATCGCCGGATTCCGTCGAGTCGCCGAGGCCATGCTGGCGTTTGGTGTTATCTGAGCCAGATGATTTCATCGCGTGGACTTAGAGTAATGTGAAACGTTGCTTGACTATGACGATCCCCACGTGGTGGTTGAATCAAAAATCTGTATGTTCAATCCGTTGATGTAACAGGCGTTTCAAAACCGGGTGGTTTGATGGCGAGTACCGAACAATCGATCTGATTTAAGATAGTTTCGGCTGTGTTGCCCATGATGAATCCCGGGACGCCGGTGCGAGCCACCGTTCCCATAACGACAACATCGGTTGAGAGTTGCTTGGCCATTGCGGGGATCTCCTGATGGGCCCAGCCTTTCACTAGGTGTGTTCTGGGGTTGATATATTCGATATCATTTCTATCCAAAGTGCCGAACACTCCGTGCATGAGTGCATCCAGGCTAACCTCGTGCCGACGCTTCACCTGCTCCACATAAGTAGTGATTTCTTTTTCTGGCGTACGGATAAACGCGCTGCGCATAGCGCTTTCACCGATCGCATGCCAGGCAGCCACGATGTGAAGCTCGGCAAAATCGGATAGCGCCAGTGAAGCGGACATTTCAAGAATTTGTTGGTTCAGTGCTTGTCGTGATTTCAGCTCCGCGGGCGGATACGCATCATCTACATCGACCGCCGCCAGGATGCGCCCGTAAGACTTTTCCGTCTGAGGTTTGACTAGCCAGACAGGGCATGGGCACTCACGCAACAAGTTCATATCATCGCTGCCCAACAACCGGTCTAGCCATGTCAGGTTTTCGGGAGCCTTGATAACCAGATCGTGTCCGTCTATTAACACCTGGCGGATAATTTCCAGAAAACAGGTACCATTGAGCACTTTCGTATTGATCGGGATCTGTTCGCGATAAGGATCAATCAACGTTTCCAGTTCCTGCGCGTGACGGGTTTCCATTGCGGACTGAAGATCGGCGGATATAGCACCCCCTTCGCTCATACCGATGCCGGCAGTTATGCGATCAACCACATCGACAACGGTCAGGCTGGCTTGATTATTCTCGGCCAGCGTGACCGCGCGCTCCAGTGCAACTGTACAATCTTTCCTGATGTCCACTACGCAAAGAATAGATTGTATAGATTTGAAAATCGTCATTTAACTTGCTCCATCGATCAGCATCATTTAATAATATTGGGTCTTCCCGAAACCGATAGCAAGAGCCTGAACCCGCACTTGGTGACGATCGAAACCACCAAAGTATCTTCACAATTCTGTTCCTTGGTGTCTATCGGTTTCGACATTAAAGTCAATCTATTTAAAAACCTGATCTCAAGCAACATTAGATTCTGATAACCTTTTCCATCTGGCGACAGAAAGATGAACGCCGCAGCTAAATCTATAAACCAGCTTCTGACTGGGTTCAGGCTCAGCAATAATATTCCGTAGGGCAAAGCTATCAATCATAAGCCCTGGAAGGAACCGGTCTGGAAACGCATGAGCTTTTCTTTGATCTGTATTTCGACGTGGTCGGCCGATTCAGTGGGGAAGAATTCGTCATTATCCTGAAATATGCAGACCTGGCGTTGGCGAGGGGCATCGCGGAACGGACACGCGAAGAGGTTGCGGGCACTCATTTTCATGCGAAGGAATTCAACATCTAGGTAACTATCAGCCTCGGAGTGGTGGTGTTGAGCAAACGTGAACGCATTGAGACATTGCTTGAGCGTGCGGATGCGGCAGTGTATCAAGCGGAGAAGAATAGCCGCAATTGTGTGGCGGTCGCGGAAGATTTTGGGACGGCTCTCAAAGCGCTTCCCGGCGGGTCATCCAGCTCTTGCTAAACTATGACGTATCGAGGAGAATCCGACTGTCTCTATATGCCTCCCAATTGGCGAAATTAACACAATCCACCATGGGGCTGCGCACTTAGCGTCGACGTAGAAAGCGGAAAGCCTAAGGCTGACTCGGACAGCATGGACTCTGGTTGGGTTAGCTGAGCCGGATCGTCAAAAATTAACCAATTTAATGAGAAAATCTGATGAACAAACGGCCGAAAATTATTCTGACCTCACAGGACCTGGATCGTCTGGATGCACTGCTTGAGGGCCTGTCAGAGGATGCTTTTCCAGGCAAGACCGAGCTGCGGGCGGAGCTTGATCGTGCTGACGTCGTCGAGTCACGGGAGGTGCCGCCTGATGTAGTGACTATGAACAGCAAGGTGCGCTTTGTCTTGGAGTCGGGAGAAGAGTTCTGCCTGACACTGGTGTATCCGAAAGATATAGATGGCAGCGCCGAACGTATCTCGATACTTGCACCCGTCGGCAGCGCGTTGTTGGGGCTGTCCGCGGGTGAACACATCGAGTGGCCCCGGCCGGGTGGTGGTAAGTTGGGTGTGCGTATCAAGGAAATCGCGTACCAGCCTGAGCGTGCGGGCGACTTTCATCGCTGAGAAACGATAGATGGTGCCTTATCATGGGATTCGCGGACAACTCGTCGCTCTGGCGGTTGCGGCATTGCTGCTTTGGGGCTTTGTGCAGATTTCCGAGAGAACGATGGATGGAGGTACACACGCGTTCGATACCCGGGTTCTCCTCCTGTTGCGTAATCCGGAGGATCGTTCAGACCCGTTGGGGCCTGCATGGGTGGAAGAGCTTGCGCGCGATGTCACGGCACTGGGCGGCGTGGGTGTTCTGACGTTCGTGGTTTTGGCAGTTTCGGGGTTTCTGTGGCTTCGTGACAAACATCGTTCGACCGTTTTTTTATTATTCACGATAACGACCGGAATTCTACTCAGCCAATGGCTGAAGTCGAGCTTCGATCGTCCTCGGCCCGATCTTGTACCCCATGGTTCACTGGTCTATACCGCCAGTTTTCCGAGTGGTCATTCACTAATGGCCGCCATCGTCTACCTGACTTTGGCCGTGCTGCTTACTCGTACCATTGAGCGCTGGGCAATCAAGGGCTATGTCATGATTCTCGCGATTCTCATCACGATCTGCGTTGGCGTCAGCCGTGTCTATCTTGGAGTTCATTGGCCCACAGACGTGTTGGCCGGGTGGATAGTGGGTGCTTGTTGGGCGCTTCTGTGTGGCATTGTAGCTCGGTGGCTTTCACTGCGCGGCGACATCGAACGGTCAAGCGAATTCGATTGCTGATTCGACTAAGCAAGGCTCTCTTAAGTTTTGTTGAGCAAGCTTAGAATCGGATTTTGCTATCGGTGCGAGAATGGACGGTGCCATATGGTCAGGATGCACGGTGACCATGATGGTTTCGTGATGCTGTTGCTTGGGTGCATACCAATATTGCGCTTCGTTCTATGTGCGGATTTCTGGATATTGATCATTTATAACTAACCCTCGAGTTTTATGGGTTCCAAAGGCAGCGAATGTCTTGACGGCTGCTCCCGGACAGGTAAGATAGTAATAACTTACTATCTTTTCGAATGATCATGAATAAACGCCAGAAGAATCTGTCAGCCGATGAACGCCGGGCTGCCACCGTCGAGGCTGTGGTTGAGCTCGCTGCTGAACAGAACCCGAATGAGATTACGACAACGGCCATCGCAAAACACATGGGTGTAACCCAGGGCGCCTTGTTCAGACATTTTCCGACCAAAGATGCCATTTTGCAGGCGGTGATGGAGTTTGTGGCAAATCGTCTACTTTCCCGTGTTGATAAAGCCGCAGGTGCCGCACCTACACCTGCCGCCGCCATCGAGGCCATCTTTATGACCCACATCGAGTTTGTCGTTGAGAACCCAGGCGTTCCACGCATGTTGTTCGGTGAATTGCAGCACGCGAAGCTGACAGCGCCCAAACGCATGGCGCAGACGCTTATTAGCCGCTATGGCGAGCGTTTGCAGAACATCCTCGAAGAGGGCAAGGCTGCTGGTGAGCTGTCCGCATCCCTTGATACTGGCGCCGCCGCGACCCTGTTTATTGGAACGATCCAGGGACTCGTCATGCAGTCAATGCTGGCAGGTGATGTTGAACTAGTTCGCAAGGATGCGCCGAGAGTTTTTGCAATTTTTCTTCGTGGCATATCGGAGTAAGCAATGAAGACGATTCGTATCCAGGGCCGCTCACTGGCGCTTCTAGCCGTTGTCCTGCCGTTATTGGCGCTGTTCGTTTACGTCGTGCTGCGTTCCGGACCACTGGCGCCGGTGACGGTTACCGTTTCCACCGTGGAAGCGAGATCGATCAGTCCTGGCTTGTTTGGAGTTGGCACAGTGGAGGCGCGCTTCAGCTACCGAATCGGCCCAACCATAGCCGGGCGGGTTAAACGCCTGGACGTGCATGTCGGTGACCGAGTGCATGCCGGCCAGCTGCTTGGAGAGATGGACCCGGTAGATCTGGATGACAGGGTTCGTGCCCAGGAGGCGGCATTGAAACATGCACAGGCAGCATTGCATGAAGCCGAGGCGCGTCAGGCTTATGCACAGAGTCAGGCTAAGCGTTATGAACAACTGCTGATTACCCATACGACAAGCGAAGAGATCGCCGCCACCAAGAAGCAGGATTTGAAGATAGCCAATGCGGCGCTGGTAGCCGCCAGGCAGAATCTTGCACGCGTGCGGGCCGATGGCGCAGCGGTTGTCGCCCAAAGAAATAATCTGCGTTTGGTCTCTCCGGTGGATGGACTGGTGGTGGCACGCGACGCAGAGCCTGGCAGTACGGTTGTAGCTGGTCAATCTGTTGTGGAGGTGATCGATCCTCAGAGCCTGTGGATCCATGTGCGTTTTGATCAGAACAGCGCTACTGGCCTGACTGCGGATCTTCCGGCAAAGATCACCCTGCGTTCACGTAATGGACAGAGCCTGAAAGGCGGGGTATTGCGAGTGGAACCGTTGGCCGACCCTGTGACTGAAGAGATACTTGCCAAGATTGTGTTTGATGATCTGCCTGATCCACTGCCACCCATCGGGGAACTGGCCGAGGTTACCGTTACCTTGCCTGAACTACCTGCCATGCCGGTTGTGTCTAACGCTGTTGTCCGAACAGAGGGTGGGCAGCTTGGTGTCTGGCAGGTCGAGGATGGGGAATTACATTTCGTGTCGGTGAAACTCGGCCAAGGTAATCTTGACGGTCAGGTACAAATTCGCGAGGGTCTCGCAATCGGCGATCACGTGGTGGTCTATAGTGAAAAGGCGTTAAGCAAACGCAGTCGTCTCCACATCGTCGAGCAACTCCCCGAGGCGGCAAAATGATCAGTCTCGCCGGCCGAGATATTCTCAATGCCTGGGGGAAATTTGTTTTTACTGGCATCGGTCTAGGACTTCTGATCGGCGTGACTCTGACCATGGCCGGCGTCTATCGGGGTATGGTGGACGACGGTAAGGCACTACTTGACAACAGCGGTGCGGATCTATGGGTGGTGCAACTGGGTACCCTGGGTCCTTATGCCGAATCGTCCAGTATCAACGACGATGTCTATCGCAGCATTCTCTCCGTTCCGGGCGTGGCGCAGACTGCCAACGTGACCTATCTCACCATGCAGGTGCGTCAGGGCAGGCGGGATGTGCGTTCCATGGTGGTCGGAATTGTTGCAGGCGGGCTCGGAAAGCCGGGATGGCCACCATACCTTGTGGCCGGGCGTCAGATTACTCGCAGCCACTATGAAGCTGTGGCCGATATCGCCACTGGATTCAAGCTTGGTGACCGTATTCAGGTACGCCGAAACCACTACACGGTGGTCGGGCTGACCCGGCGCATGGTCTCCTCCAGTGGTGACCCAATGGTGTTTATTCCACTGAAAGATGCACAGGAGGCGCAATTTCTTAAGGACAATGACGCAGTCCTGAAGCAGCGGCAACGTACCGCTGAGAATCCATCATTCAACCGACCCGGTGTGCCCGGTCTGCTTGATGCTGTGATCGCATCCCAGAGTAAAAACCCCTATGTCAATGCCGTACTGGTAAGGATCCAGCCAGGCTACAGTGCCAATGAGGTCGCTCAGAAAATTCATCGATGGCAGCGGCTGACCGCGTATACCCGCTCGCAAATGGAAGAGATTCTGATCGGCAAGCTGATCGCCACCTCGTCCAAACAGATTGGCATGTTTCTTGTCATCCTGGCCATTGTCAGCGCGGCGATCGTGGCCTTCATCATCTATACGTTGACCATGGACAAGATCCGCGAAATCGCGGTACTGAAACTCATCGGTACACGCAATCGCACCATCGCGGCAATGATCATGCAACAGGCCATCGCCCTGGGGGTGATCGGTTTTGTTGTTGGCAAGATTACTGCCACTTTTGCCGCACCGCTTTTCCCCAAGTACGTTTTGCTCATGCCACTTGATACGGTTGCGGGCTTTTTCGCGATACTCATAATCTGTGTGCTGGCCAGCCTCATCGCCATTCGCATGGCGCTCAAAGTTGATCCGGCAGAAGCGATTGGAGGCTGATGGGATGAGTAAAGGTATCCTGATCGAGGGAGTGAGAAAGCGTTATGGTGCTGGCGACACTGCAGTTGACGCGCTCAAGAATGTGAATATGCATGTCGATCCCGGTGAGGTCGTTGGCCTGATCGGTCCCTCCGGCTCCGGTAAGACCACATTGCTTAAATGCCTGGGGGCGGTGATCGAGCCCTCCGCCGGACGCATGGTGCTTGGAGATCAGGTGATTTATGACGAGGGCTGGAAAATTCACGATCTACGCGCATTACGTAGAGACCGCATTGGTTTCGTGTTCCAGGCACCGTATCTGATTCCATTCCTCGATGTCACCGACAACGTTGCCCTATTACCCATGCTGGCCGGTGTTCCAAACAGCGAGGCACGCAAGCGGGCCAATGAATTGTTGAAGGCACTGGATATCGAACACCGAGCCGGTGCTATGCCGTCACAACTCTCCGGTGGTGAGCAGCAGCGCGTGGCGATTGCTCGTGGCCTCGTTAATCGCCCGCCGGTAATTCTCGCCGACGAGCCAACCGCGCCACTAGATAGCGAGCGAGCACTCACGGTGATAAGGATTCTGAACGACATGGCACAGCGGTTTGAAACCGCAGTCATCGTTGTTACGCATGACGAGAAAATCATTCCAACCTTTAAGCGAATTTACCATATTCGCGACGGTCGTACTCACGAAGAAGCGGGTGAAGGACGTCCGTTTGAATAAACTTTTTTAATCAGAGGGATTATATATGATGAAAATGAATCGCACGGCTTTACACATTCTGTTGGGCATCTGTCTGATGCTGTTCGCCAGTCCTTCAAGCATGGCCCAGAGCGGTGACATGGATCATCAGCATCATCATGATGCACATGGAGCGGCCACACTCAGCCTGGACAATGGAAAAAAATGGGCCACAGATGAGCCCCTGCGTCAGGCGATGCTCGGCATTAACCATGCAGCCATGAGCGCAGTCGGTGCCTTCCATGACAATCGCCTGAGTAAGGCCGAGGGTGAAAAGCTCGCCGCCTACATTCATCAACAGGTGACGTACATGGTGGCCAACTGCAATCTCTCACCTAAAGCGGATGCTGGCCTGCATGTACTGATAGGTGATTTATTACAGGCAGCGGAAACGCTGAAAACCCGTCCTCAGTCTATGGAGGGTTTGCCGCGCATCTTACAGACCCTGAATCGCTATGCGGATTATTTCGACCATCCCGATTGGGTGTTGGATCATCCATGATTATATGAAGTGGTTGTATTTTTCAGGCAACTGTCGTCAATGAAAATTTTGTTCACAATACAGGTCGATATGGTTCCACCATGTAGGTCAAGGTCGACCAGTTTATATACAATTGCTCAGCTACCGATGAGCCCTGGAGTAGTACACGGGCTGGTGCCGACTCGACACTTCCATATTGAATATCAAGGCGGCCAGTCTTTTGACCTGATTTCTGGGATGACAGGGAGAGATTTACGTTTATACAGTGTTTTATGAGTGTATGAGTGTGGCGTATTGCTCAAGCCAGAGAAGATGATTGTGGTGTTTTCTATCCTTATGGTTATGTTCCATGCTTAACCATTCATCAAGGTACTGGTTCTTGCTATTCATAGTAGGAGAGCCGCAAACAAGAAGATCAACACTGACAAAAACTAGGTCGAAGCCTTTTGCCTGTTATGAAAAAAGCTTTTCTGCAATAGCAGTTAATTACGAAACGAAAAAAGCACCACTAACTAGTCGCGTCACACTAAGTGCAGGAAATTTAATGACTTGTCACCTTGGTGTTCTTGCGGGCACATTTCCAATTGAGCCTAAACGGTGGGCGCTTTAATACGTAAATCACCTATTAATAGCATAAACGCGGACAGAAAAATATCGCAGGCTATTTTGCGCGTAGAACGTCTGCTTCCTGTAAAAATTAAAGCCACTTGACCGTCTGTATCAGGCTGGCAGCTACCTTGCAATGAATATATGATAAGAGGGCGTTTGTAGGATAACGATCACTGCTTGATTACTATAGTAATTAAGATGTTTAGTTCTCTAGAGTAGAGGTTGACAACTTTCACTTAAGAATTAGAGTCTCTTTGTATTTAAGTTGTTTCTGATATATGGGAATAATCAAGTGATATATGTTATAAAGATAAATATGCCTCATAATAGCGGATGATATTTTAAGTGATTTTTTAGAGTAAAATTGCCAGTTATGTAAGAATATCGGATATAAGTCTTAACTTTGCGCTTACTGGGTATGATCAGAAGTGGCCAAGTGCATTGCTATTTTGTCCAATATTCGAGAAGCCATTTCATCGACTGATTGTAAGCCTTGACCATGTTTAATCGTATCTTTTGTAAATTCAATCAATTTTTCCGCTTTAGGCCAAGTTTCTCTTATGATTGTGTCATGGATGACTTCATGAAAATCTTCTTCAATACATTGAAAAAAACCAGGTTTAAAAATCAATAACACGGGTGAGTTATTGAGATATGGGTTGTTTTTTTTGTTATTGGATAAATTTTTTCGTCGTTCACATTCAAATAAATAAAGGTAAAGCGAATCCATCTTAAGCTGAGCGCAAATAAACCGCTTGTTGATCAATTTATCTGAATCCATGAATGAAAAACTACGCATGGTACGTTTTCTAACCCTACAAGGTATGACTGGGAAATATGAATAATAGATATCAGTCTGAGTTTCAGATTGATATCCATCACCTATGGTCAGTGTTGTTATTTCCCATGTAGGATTGATTATCTTGATGGCATTTAAAATATCAATGAATGTATCCAGATCTGGAGATATGGCTGAAGCTTTAAATTTTTTAGCCTTAATTTTTTGCTGATTAGACCTTCCAGTGTCTGTTGGTGCGCCAGTGCTTGCGTTAAAGTGTTCGAGCAAATCCTTTGGTACCTTTCCTTTTGATGAAATATATTTAGAATTTCGCCTTTTATGATAGGTCTCGGTTACATGCTTGGATGCTGTGAATGTGCGGTCGCCAAGTTGAGCGTATAGGTTTTGAGCGCGTGAGTTAGGTGGCTGGTTCATGACCGATTTTTCACCGTCGCCGTGATCAGTGCCAGGATGGTTGTTTATGTCTTTTTTAGGTTTAGGTGGAAAATGGAAAGGAAGGCCATCTGGGTCAGGGTTTTCAGGTGAAATATGATCTGAATAACTCAAATGATTAAAAGGGAAAGGCGCAGAACATTCTTTGATTCTACTGGTTAAAAAAGCATAGTTACCCTCTCCCTGCAATTTGATGCGTCTCCCTTGCAATACCAGGCGTGTTTTATCCGCAAATGGAAAGTGGGTGCGTGGGTATCCGTAATTGCCGTATATGTTATTGATGCGATCTGCATCAATTTGGTTTTTAACGCGTTGAGCACCCTTCATTGCTATGCCGTCGATAGAAAATAATATCCGGCCTAATGTTAGCGCATCAGTTTTTGTATAGCCGTGTCGATACACAAAACGATGCGTGTCCTCTTCAGCTATATAACGGGGTGATTCATCTAAATCGCTAATGACGTCAATAGATAATCGGTCCGGTGCAAATGCTCCATTTATAATGTTTTTGAATGAGTGGTGGCTATGTGTATAGTAGAAGCGAATAAGCTCCATCTCATTTATCAGTAGCTCGAAGGGTTGTGGATGATTATGAATATGGCCTTTCCATTTTGGATGATCAGTTTTAATAAGTTGGCCTTTGAGCCGCTTGAAGCAAGTGTGTTTGGCTGGCTGGTAATTTTTCCAAGAGAGAATTTTTGAGTTAGGATGTATAGGTAGATCAGCAAATGTTGTTTCTTCTATTAAATTTGCATTTCCTGTATCAATATCGTAGGTTATAGTTTCCAGGGAAGGCCACGTTTTGATTTCAGCTAACTTGCCAGCATGGAAACATTGACCAGTGTATGTGTGAACCATGTAGCCAGTAGAGATACCAGCTCTAAACTGACTATTCTTATCTCTCAGGTAGCCTGAATGTTGTAATTCATTTGGTATAAGTGGAGTAAAATAACATTCTATGAGTGGGTTGTCTGATTCGTCTTGATTTGGTGCTATCCCGCCAATATGATCTAAAACAATTAGATTTTCCGTATGGCTGATATTTTCAAATGGTTTGAGTGTGTCTTCTACCATGCTAAATTAAGAAATATGTGCTGTAGTTATTTTATTATTGGGTTAGTAGTTTGATTGGGTGAAAGTTATAGTGTAATAGGAATATACGTCATAAGTAAAAAGTCGTGTCTGTCTATATTTCTGATTTGGCGTCATGACCTTTAACGTCATAGATCCCTTTCTCTATTATACAGAAATTGAGTATATAACCAATGGGCGATCGAGAAGTTACATTGGCATTTGATTCAATGTAATTTGTTTTAATTTATATTTAATGAAGGCATGTCAGATAACCGTATGGTGGGATTTAATCCTATATTGAACAGTAGCGTTGATATGATTGATTTGTCGAAGCTATTAAATTCACTTAATTGAGACAATGGTTAAATTAAAGAAAAATATGTATATTTTAGAGCTTTACAATTGTATAAGAATAATAAGCATAAAAAATATTAAAAATATTTAATAGGTAATAGATATGAGGCAAGATGAGAAGTAATGGTATATATCAATAAAGTAATATTTGGCTATTTTGTTGACAAGAAATTACAGTAAGTTGTCGGTTACCAGAAAAAATAAAGATAGGGAAATCATATGAGATCAATATTTATATGCTTTGTTGCTCTACTTCAAGGCTGTGTAGCGTTTCAGGTATTTTCAACAATTGCCAGATTTGAGGCACTATAATGATAGCAGTAGGGTCGCCGGTTGGAATGACAAGGTATAAAGTGCGAGCAGAGTTTTTTCATAACGATGTGCAATTGTACCAATCCCATTGCCTATTAGATATATTAAAGGAAATTTATTAATTTATCCTGTAGATAGATATGAAATTGGGAAAAATTTATGCATGTAGATGCAAGATAAAAACTATACGTTTGATCGTGCCTCTAACGAGGCAATCAAAGCGTTCTCTAACTATAGGGATAGGCAGATAAAATATCTATCGCGCAATGAATATATTTAAATAGCTAGCCATTCAGAGATAAGCCATATTTATTTGATTTGACGGTTGAAACGTTGTTGCTAGCCCCAAGTGAGTAGCGTGACAGTCTGCTTTTCGCTTTATCATAGTACGGTTGCCATATATTGTGATGTTAGTTTGAGAGGGTAAAAATGGAAGTTGATAATTGTTTGGTCCCAATTTTTATTGAAACTGAAGTGCCTGTGCAAGTAAAGCAGGTTGGGACTGGCGTATTTCTAGACTTTCAATGCACCCCCTTTCTGCTTACTTCGGCTCACGTTACAGATCAGCTTCAATATGGTAATTTACTCGTTCCTACCATCAATGGTTTATCTCGGATTGAAGGCTATTATGCCCATATTGACTTGCCTCACGAAATGACCAGATCTAAAGATAGTGTCGATATGGCCTACTTTCGTCTGTCAACTGATTTTGCACGAAGTTTATGTGCTAATTTTTATCCATTAATAGATAAAGCAGAGCTGATCACTTCTTCTCTGGATTTGAGAATGCTTTCAGTGGTGGGTTATCCGGCCAGCAAAGGAAAACGGAAAGCGCAAAAACTTACCTCGCAAATGGCTTATTACCGAGGAGTCGCCGCTGATAAGGAAGTCTATGATAAACACGGCTTTTACCATCATGAGAATATCATGATTCACTTTCACAATAAAAATGCTTTTGATCCTGAGGACGGAAAATCAATGAATCCGCCAAGCCCGCGAGGTGTTAGTGGCGGTGCAATATTTTCGTGGCCACGAAACAACGAATTTTCCCAGGATTGGAGTAAGCCTAAATTAGTTGGTATTCTGCACAGTTATAAAGCCAAAGAAGGCTTGTTCATAGGCACCACCCTATTACCATATATTGCTGCTATTCAGTTGGGTAGCATGAAAGATTTTGATGGAGTTATATAAGAAAACAAGGAGTTTTCGTCAAACTGGTGCGATAAATTGTAGTACCCCACTCTGTCGTTAAGTGAAATGAGACCTAATCTCTATATATTTTGTATTGGCTTAAGAATGACTTGGATAGTGAATTGATGGATGCGTAGCTTTTTTTTAAAAATGTTCGGAAAACTAAAGGGTTCTGATTCCCATTGTTCCAGAGAATTGACGTATGATTCCGACGCGCCTAATAGAAAATCCGGTAGATGGGAGCCACCGAAGGAGCTAGATTGGTCCCAGGCAAAGTATGTCCCGCTGCCACCATCACCTCCTACCTATGAGTTAGATGGTCGTGACGAGCTTATCCGAGAGTACAAATCCCCTTCGATTGGCCCTGTGTTTCAGGCTGATTTTAAGAAGCAATACACCAAAGTGGTGAAGCTTTCCGACGAACTATCTCAAGAACAGCGCCAAGGACGAGCTGGTGAAGTTATAGCTAAAGCATACTCCAAGCTGATTATGCGGCGAATCAAATCCGGGCAGCTAGCGGCAGCAGCAAAGCAATCTGTTGAAATGTTCGAGCGAGTCCCTGAGCATGTCAAGGACGTTGACCGCCGTCGCTTTAATCGTATCTTGAAGGAGATAGAGAAGTCAGGGAAGAAGCATGGTTACGCACTGCTGGATGTCTCCGCTCCCGCCTCGTTGCCGCTGTTTGAAGTGTCGAAAGATGCCCCTTGGACGCTTGTAGGTGAGCGAAAGCTTAATGGTGATGAGCGCCCAGATCCTGCATTCAGCATTGCTTCCATCGATGCAAGTGGGACTTGGTTAATCGACCGTTCTGGAACCAGTGCGGGTCGATCTGAGGTAAAGAGCGTACTACGTAGAATAGATCGATATGGATGCCTTGTTGGTGAATTAACACTGCTCCATGATGTCTATCGAATCGGAGTCGGCCCCGTCAGTTCCTGTATAGCGATCATGGATTCCAAGGGGCTGCTCAACATCTACGACGAGATGCTGAACATTCTAGTCGAGTCAAATCTGCGAGAGGACTCCCATGTGATTGAGCACTTTCGTACCATCGATACGAATTACTGGGGTGAGTTCAAGTCTCAGGTGCGTGCAGTTGATGTTGATCCAGAGGGGGATCGATATATTTTCACGTTAGCAGACGAGGCTTGGTGCTGTACAGCATCGGGAAGTGCAGTCTGGGGTGTCGTGATGCCACTGAAGGAAGGTTGGAAGCGTGTAGTGGGGCGCAGCGAACGCTTCGGGGTGGCTCATGAGGTTGAGGAAGCACTACGTTTTTTCGATTTGTCTCTACCTGTCGATCCAACGGACATCAAGCGAAAGTACCGCAAGTTGGCACAGGTCTACCACCCAGACCGTAATGCTAGCGATCCAGCTGCTACTGAGAAAATGAAAGCCTTGAATATTGCGTTCGAAATTTTGACCGGTGTCGATCCAAGCACGCTCGGATATGAAGAGTCTGATGTTACTTATTTTGCCCGAACAGGTCCCGACTACGTTATGAATATGGAAGGCTTTCAGCTCGAGGTCACCATGACCGGTGGAGTACCTCAAGATTGGGTGTACGCAGCGAGTTTTGCAGCTGTCGGTGGAGGGGCCTATCTAGCTACTTACTCGGGTAAGGTCATCCTAGTTTCACGAGAGGGACAGCCTGAGGTAGTTTACGACATCGGGACCTGTCCGAACGAAATCATTAACGTTGGTCGGTATACCTACATTCTCACACCAACCCGACTGTACATCATAGAAGATAGTATGAAGCTTGCTGCGTTTCTCGACGTCTTCCAGCAGGGGCGGCTACTGGTAACGCAAGCCGGATTTGGGTTGCTCACAGAAAAACAACTCCAGTGGTTTACACATGCAGGTGCAAAAGCCGGTGAATTGACGGCAAGAGATCCTATACGTGCAATTTATACAACCAATTGTGGAGTGATTGTTCAAACTCGGCAGCATGAAGTCGAAATTCAAGGGCTTTTGATGTGAAACGCATCATGCCAAAATCAATGGGCGCAACACTGATGAGCTAACAACAACGTCAATGCGGAAGTTTCCGTCGTCGCTACAAAGTCCGCCGGTTACTTTGGTGTTGAACGCCTGCTTCTTGAGGGATTGGTTCACATAGTTTTCCGCTCTAAGGTGAAAGTGGCCTGTTTATGTTTCCAAATAACCATAAACTACCCAAAATGACCAACTTATTATTTCGTGCGCCTGACATATCTTTGGAACTTGCTGACAGCCCAATGGCATTATATCGTTGCAGCGATCTCACCGGGTTGTCGTTCAACCACAACCGTTCGGTTACCGATTTCACCGGAGTATGTGAGATAATAGTGTGTCTGTGGATCCATTATAACAACGGGCGTGAAAATCACCGAAACACCGCCCTCGCAATGCGCGGAGAGCGTCGTTAAGCTGGGGGTGTCCTTCATGCTGCAGACGAGCGCCTACAGGCTGGGTAAAACGGTAGGACTCAGGGCCGATCAAGCCAGGGTGTGTCGTTACTTACGGTCGCATACTCAGGAACAATGCATCGCAATGCAGCGCATACACCTTGTGCTCTCCTACCACAGAGTCATCCGGTTTGGCAAAGTTAAAGTTCTCGGCGTATGTCAGGCTATCAAGTCATCGTGCCCAATGGATCGCGGGGGTGAGGTATACGCAATCGGTGTACACTGTCGAGAAAGGGGTGGGCAGCAACACTCTCATCGGGATCATCGGTTAAATCATCTAACAGATCGACGCTCTCGCGAAGCTTTTTATGTTGTGTATAAAGCGATCACTAAATGCCTGGGTCCACAGATCCTCAAAGACGCCGTCCACTTACTCTCCTTGCGCCTTGTCGAGATAGGTGCGGAGCATGTTCAGTCCTACGATACCGTGTGACTTGACCAGTTCGATCGGCGTCGCACCACCAAAGTCCTTCACGCGGGCGGTCATCCAGCCATACACCAGGTTCTTATTGTGTGGAAAAATAAGCCGTAAGTGCGCATGAATATCAAGCAGATAGACTACCCGATCCAGCAAGTCTCGGGTATTGGATATAGGTTTTCCTTCCCGGTACCGGGCCAATGTCGCACGGCTTTTCTCGTTCAGGCCCAGTATGGCAAGCTGATCCATGGTCGATAATTTCCAGTGATCAAACAGGCGCGTCACCATCTTGGCGTAACCTGCCCGAGTCTGGATATCGCGTGATATAACAGTGTGGCGCTCGCTTTGAATGTTCATCGAGTGCCTCTTATATGTTAATGCTACTATAGTGTAACAGTAACATATATGAGTACAAGTGGCTTAACACTACACGGTACCTACAAGATAATTCTCCCTGCATATCAGAATGTTGCGAAAATCTGAGCTGAGCCAGTATTATCATAAGTATTTGAAAATACTGATAATAGGGTATATGTTAATCCTTGAGCACCAATAACGGAGACCGTTTACCATTTTTTGCTATTTCAATAACAACATAAGATTAACCTAATTGATTGATTTAGCAGATGAAAAGACAATACATCGGTAAATTTCCTGATTCAGATAACAGGAAAAAGGTCCATTAAACAGACGTTTGATTACTATATGGGCATATCATGAGAACAAATAAATACAAAGAAATAATAACGAGTGCTCTAATAATATTTTCAACATCCATAAATGCAAATACCCAAACGACAATTAATAAAAACTGGGTACTAGAATCCACCGTTGATCCAATGAATGACCAATATTCATTGGTAGCTTATACAATCTCAAAAAAACGCTCTGAAAGAATGGTGGTCCGCTGCACGAGCAAGGAAACAATCGATATTTATATTAATTGGGGCACATATATTACAAAAAGTGACACACACGATCTCGAATTACGCTTCGACAAACACGAATCCAATCATTACTTAACCAATCCTTCAAATGATGGAAAGTCTCAATTCATAAATCAATGGTTTAATAGTTATTCGAGCTTAGTCGAAAAATTAAAAAGTAGTTATGTTTTAATGGCTAAAGTAATTCCATATGGGGGGAATGCTTTATATGCTAATTTCTCTTTAGCTGGTGCATCAGAATCTATAAATTCTGTTATAAATAAATGTGGAAGGTTGCCCGTACAAAAACATGACTATTGGCGGTACAAAAGCTAACAATTATACAAATCCGAAAAACGCACTCATGAATTGCTGCTTAGAAATAGCACTATCAAAAACCACATCAACATATCCAGTTACTCGGTTTTCGGCTAGTTATGATGATTCAATGCGAGGAAAGGCACAAATATATGGAGCTATTGTTTTTTATTTTTATTTTAATAATTATTTTTATAGGTTGGAAATTTTTTGAGAAAATAAGTAGCGTCACCCCATCAGTTGACAATAATATAACAACAAAATCTAATGACGATTTTAAAAGTTGGTTAAATGTATTTAAAAACAAAAGATCGAATATGAAAGAATTCGATTTATTTGGAACAAAAGCAGCAATAGTATGGAGCGATGGAGATGAGGAGGTTGTTATAATATGTATTACCGCATTCCAAAAGCAGAAGCCAATAACAAACAAATGGGATTATTTTGAATTTAATGTAGAAGAAAAATACTGGTCAGGAGCTGCTCCAAAAGGTTCGTCTGCACGTATACGCGAAGAACTAAAATGCTTGAAACTAATTTAGTAGAAGCATATAACAGGGTGATCAATTTGACCTTTAGCACGTCCTGTGTTTTGTGGTTTGCATCGCTTACATTGACACCAAATACGTGCCGAATTACGGTCAATTTACCTGGTCGTTGGGCTGTTTGTAGTACGGAGAGTTTATGAGCTTAATTGTATGTACCTGGACTACGAAGCTACTCGAAGGGCGCTTATCGGTCTGGCCAGATGGCTGCCGTGATCTGATAGCGATTGTTCCGAAAGGCAGTTCTTCCACCATTGTTTGCAGTGGTTTGGATTCAGCCCCCCGGCAAGTGGTCTGTGATGACGACACTCTCTTCGTTGGAGTTCGGTTGGCGGCAGGGGTAACTTTTCCGTGGGAGAGGAAAAATCCGTGCTCAAAGCTCGATGATCAGATTTTTTCACAAAATACATTCCCTGATTGCCTAGGATGGGACTTTGAAAGTGGTTGCGATGAAGCGCTTGATAAACTGGTTGGTGTGGTCAATGACTTTGCGAATCCAGCACCTTCTTGGGTGTCGGAATGTATTGAGGAATTGAGACGGGGAAAAATGCTGCATGCTATACCATTGAGTGAGCGCAGCATAAGGAGAAAGATTGCAGACACTACCGGGGCCCCGCCAAGGTACTGGAAGTCCTTGGCACGAGTTCGACAAGCTGCATTGGAGGCCGCGCGGTCTGAAGCGCCGTTTGTTGAGATCGCCGCAGATCATGGATTTTCTGATCAAGCGCATATGAGTCGTGAAATTCGGTGTTGGTTTGGAGTCACGCCGATGATGCTGCGAAACAATCGGGAGCAGGTTATTGAGCGGCTGTCTGCGCCCGATGTGTTCCAGAGTGCTTAGTCTTCATTAATAATGTATTTTTTGAACTCGGCGCTGGGTGCAATGGGATGGTAGCAATACACTATGATGCCGGAGGGATCAAGCAAGCCGAACCCTCTGTCTCCCCATGGATGATCTTCCAGAGAGATCGTTGGCGTGAGGCCTGCTTGGGTTAGCTGGGAATGAAGCTCATCTGCATCCTCCACGAGCAGGTTAAGAAATGCACCGCCAGAGAACGGTTGCATTCCCTCTTGTGGGCTCATCAGGCAGATTTCTGGCTCCTGATAGGGAGTGGTTAACCTAAGTACTACGTACCAACCGCAGTCGAAAATGGGGCGAGCATTGAAGTGAGTTTCATAGAATTTTCGCGTATCCGGCAGGCTTTGTGTGACGACGGTCATGCTCGCAGATTTTATGGACATAAGTTCTTCCTGTATATGTGTTGTGGTACGGGATAGTGCCATATGTAGAAACTTAACGCTGTAGCCAGAGTGTTGTCTTGAAAAAATCGGCCAAAGTTGAGGAGATAATGCCTAATGCAAAGGGATAACGTGTATCGGCTTTCACCGGTGCTTCAAAGCCACCGGTTATGCTGAATGTCCACTTACTGAGCGATTCCATGCTCTCTGACAGGCTGCTATAGGCTGATATCGGCCGATTGTTGTTTTGAAATGATCATAATTTGACTAAAATGGCTAATTTTTGCCTGAGTTCACAAATGATAGTTAATGATAGGACGCTGGTGGGACATCGAGTGCGTATTTTATTTAAATTTGTCCATGGCGCGTCCGAATCCGCGTTAACTTTGCTACTTTATGCTTGTAGTTGTTGATAGCAGATAGTACTTTAATATGGATTAAATAAGCATAAAAATGAAAATAATAAGGAAATTGGGATAATGGACAGACACACATTCTTTTTAGCAACAGCTCTAGTTGCTGCTCTCTCAATACCATCAATAGCTAACTCTGCATTAGTAGGCCGTTTGGCTGACAGTAATGGTAACTATCAAGCTTATTATGATACTGAAACAGATCTGACTTGGTTAGCTGATGTTAATTACGCGATGACCTCTGGTTATGACCCTAATGGTCGCATGAACTGGTCTGAGGCAAATACGTGGGCTAGCAATCTAACTATTGAAGGTGTGCAAGGTTGGCGATTACCGACCACTTTACAACCTGATCCTAGCTGTAGCTACCAAGGTGGGAGTATATCATTTGATTGGAACTGTAGTGGTAGTGAAATGGGAAATATGTTTCATAATACCTTAGGTGGAACATCAACTATTTCTTTATCTGATACTCATAATTTAAATTACAACTTATTCACAAATATACAAACAAATGGCTTCTGGTACTGGTCAAGTACTGCAACACCTTTTGTTAATAACTCTTGGGGATTTGATTTTTCTTTTGGAGGCTATCAAGGATATTTGTCTAATGATTCAGAAAACTATGCCTGGGCCGTCTATGAGGGAGATGTCAGTGACGTGCCAGTGCCTGCTACCATTTGGTTATTCGGTTCAGGCCTAATTAGTTTGGCAGGATTCGTAAGACGTAAAGCTTAAGTAGTATTATATGGTTTTGTTAATCCATACTTATTTAAAATATATCAAGAGGGTCAGCACAATGAGAAAAGTAGTCGTTTTAACTGTTTTTACTTTGCTGTTTACTTCAAATTCTTTTTCAAAAGATGTTTACGTTGATGGCTATTATCGCAGTGATGGTGCCTATGTCCGTCCTCATGTTCGATCCTCACCTAACAGTAGTAGAAGTGATAACTATGGCCCATCTCGCAATGATTCGCAACTAATGAACCCTCGGAGTCGTGATAATGATCGTGATGGCACGCTAAACTATCTAGATTACGATGATGATAATGATGGTATTGCTGATCAGTACGATAGTTATCAATATAATCGTTAGTATAGAGGTACAGACAGTTCCTAGTGTCAATAGCATTATAGTTATTTTGTCCAGGCCTTGTTGGTTTTATAGGGTCTCGTAATATATAGAAAATAAACAACTAACTTCAAGGATGAAAGCATGCTCGTACTAAATAGAAAAGAGAAGGAATCATTTCTTATTTACCCTTATGAAGATTTAGATCCAAATATGACTATTGGTGAGTTGTTCAAGGACGGGGCAATTGAGATCTACCTGAACGATATAAACAAGAGCCAGGTTAAGCTAGCTGTAACAGCTCCCAAGGAGCTATATATAGTTAGAGCCGAATTAGTAGACATATAACAAGAATATTCCTATTCCTCTTGCTCATCTCAACAGCAACCTGGTCAAGTGCTAAAGAGTATGTCTCAGTCACCGTATATAAAGTCACCTGCATATATGATGCTGGTGCTTTTAGGGTAAATATTGATGGCTACCCTCCTATAGCTGGAGAACGTATCTCTATACGGAGTTATAGGGATAGATGGGTCTGAACTAAGGTGTGAGTGTGCGAGTGAGAAGCTGCTTGCAAGAAGGGCAAAATAATAGACTGTAAATGCCCTTAGAGGGGTTAAAGTAGTTGAGCTAATGGATTATCAGCGAAGAAAGTATTTCAGGATACTAGCTCACGTATATGTAGAAGGCAGGGGTCTTGCTCAGGAGTTGATTAAGGCTGGTCAATGCTAGGGCATATGATGGTGGTAATCGAATCGATTGGTGTAAGTGATTCGCGTCAACGTCTATAAGTAGATACTTATGTATTGTCACTAATTAGTCAGAGGCAGTCATGTCAGGTAGCAATAATTTTGAGCCGTTATAAGCCCATGGCACCTCTGGCTGGGTTCAGAATGCGAGGTAAATAACAATGCAGAGCCGACGTTAAGTTCTTTCTAAAATATGCATTAAAACTAAACCAGAAGAGATCGTTGAGTTTTTACTTTATCCCAAATGCATTTATTTTACATCTGGCGTGTCCGCATACCATATTCTTAAATAAATCCGGCAGGGTTATCAGTGGAACAAAATTACGATGTCAATTTGTCACATGACATCACGAGCGCATCTGCATGTTTTCTAACGTGATTATATTTTTGTTAGAACTTTAACCATTAAGGAACGACTAAATAATTACAGATTTCGCTTTCAGGAGCTAACCTTTACGGTGCATGTGACTTTACTTTGGAATAGCCAAAATCAAGTACGTCATTTATTTCCATCTAGAAGCCCCCCCCTGCGATTTAACCTGGCATTTTATTGAATATGAGTGCTGCCATTAACGACTCAAGCGAATAAATATCTATGTTGCTGCAATTGCATATAGCATAGCATGCACTATGGGTGTAACAGCTTAATTAAAGAACCTCTTTGCCGACTGGATAGCTATTTAACCACTCATTGTCTTTGTCAGTTAGTGATAGTGACTCTGCAGGACTATTTTCCAGGAGTTTATCTAGTGTGTAGTCCGGTGTTAGACTCTTAAGAATAATGGTGTCTTCACACACTTCGATACTCATTTTACTCCCGAAATGAATACCAGCACGCTCTAAAGTTTCTGACGGAATAATTACTCCGACAGGGTTGTTCCATTTTCGTAATTTGGTGATCATGGCGGCTTTCCTCAATACTCACATATCTAGATCGATTATATGCAATAGCGCGGAATATGCATTGAGTATCTGATCTATAAAAAATAAGAATAGGTTCAATGCAACAAGCTATCAAAACTTGTCATTTAAAGATCGAGGGTACGCTATAGCATAAAGGTTATCATTATCGATGCGATGTATCTGAGACACAAGTAAGAGAAATAATAAAGATATCTCATTGATTTATATGGAATTAGGCTATAGCTAGCTTATCATTTCGTGCATAAGTCGAAGTTAATTGTTGTGAGTCGCATAAAGAGTTAGGTTAGTTGCATTTAATTTTAGTTTTAACACCACCACCCACCAGCGCTACACCGGATGCAGTGTGGTGCGGCGCACGAAACGGGCGCTGCATCCAGTCGGCCAGATCAAAACCCTGGTGACTGATAGAGCGCAGCGCGGCACTTTCAATTGCCTGTTGTTCGCTCATAGTCGGTAGCAGTCCGCACAGGCGTGAAGCGAGCATGGTTTTTCCTGTGCCTGGTGGACCTACCATCAGCAGATTGTGACGACCGGCAGCGGCAATTTCCAGCGCACGTTTGGCGCGATGCTGGCCTTTGACATCACAGAGGTCAGGATGTCGTGGACTGTGCGTGGGCAATTCCAGCTGTGGTATTTGTAGTGTCTGTTGCTGGTGGAGAAACTGGCAGATTTCCAGCAGATGCTGCGCCTGATACACCGTAGCGTCTTTAATCAGCCTGGCCTGTTGTGCATCGCTGGCCGGTAAAATTAATGTGTGGTGCCGGTCCCGCGCACCTATGGCAATCGGCAGGGCGCCACTCACCGCGCGCAGCTCACCACTGAGTGCTAGCTCACCATGAAATTCCAGCTGTGCTAATTGATCATCAGGTATCTGCTGCGAGGCGGCCAGTATGCCGATTGCAATGGGTAAATCATAACGGCCACCTTCCTTGGGCAGGTCGGCAGGTGCCAGGTTAACGGTGATTTTTCGTGCCGGAAACTCAAAACCGGAGTTGATAATGGCGGCGCGTACCCGGTCCTTGCTTTCACGCACTGCGGCTTCCGGCAGACCGACGATGGCCAGCGCCGGCAAACCATTGGAGATATCAACTTCAACGCTGACAGGTAGTGGCGTGACACCATTCAGTGCCTGGGTATTGATGGTTGCAAGTGACATGGAATCCTTTCCTGTGTGGCCCGTTGCAGTGGGCCTTTATACTTTGGCTTATTGCTGATCGATTTTCTGGATTAATTGGTCCAGTTGTTGTTCCAGTTGTTGCAGTTTTTCCTGAGTACGCTGTAACAGTGCGACCTGAACATCAAATTCTTCCCGACTGACCAGGTTCATCTGGCGCAGACTGGATTCCAGTACGGCTTTTATATTGCTGTCGAGATCCGACTTCACCGCTTTCACGCTGTCCGGAACGGCAGTAGACAGTTTATCGACCAGTTGGTTAATGCTGTGTGTATCAATCATTGTCTGTTAACTCGCGTTAGTACGCTGTGATTCTAACGTATTTCTCATGCAGGTGTGGTGCGAAAAGCAATGTTCCAAATTGGTGCGAAGGCGAATTGCCTGCTTCAGGCTGGTGCAGCTGGGTATTTCTGTCACCGTGTTTATCTTGCTTGCGCGTGCCTATCTAGTTGTATTTAAACAATATATTGTATTTGGCACGACTGCTGCAATTGGCTAAGCACATATTCGAACAACGACGAACGACCATAGGGGTTTTATACATGAAAAAATTAAACGTTTTAGCCGTAAGTGTAGCGATTGCCGCAGGTAGCCTGTCAGCTGGTACTGCAGTAGCAGGTGCAAGCGCCAATGTTGGTTATACATCCGATTACTATTTCCGTGGCATCTATCAGGCAAGCTCCAGTGCTTCTGCCGGTCTGGATTACGAGCACGACAGTGGTCTGTATGTTGGTACCTGGTGGGGTGATGTAGGTTCAGGCCTGGAAACAGATTACTACCTGGGTTATGCCGGTGAAGCAGGTGGCTTCTCTTATGACATCGCATACATCGTATATGACTACACGGATGAATTTGACGAAAAGTATTCTGAAGTAGATATCAATATCGGTTACGGCGCATTTAGTCTGGAGCACGCGATTGGTGAATACGATACTAATCCATCTCAGGACTATACCTTTACAGCGATTACTGCAGAGCACAATGGTTTCTATGTGACTTTTGCTTCATTTGGCGATGACTTTGATGGTTCATACACCGAGCTGGGTTACGGCGCCGAAGTGGGTGGTTTCGACATGGGTGTCTCTCTGTTGAACAATGACGAGGATCTTGACCTGGTAACAGCGAAAGCTGATGGCGAAACAACGCTGATATTTACACTGGGTAAATCATTCGATCTTTAATGTACCTGGCAAGCGAGCAATCGCTTGTCTTTTTTTAGCCCAGCTAAGTCTCAACCTGGAGATTATTGATGAAATTAATTTCTGCGATTATTAAACCCTTCAAACTCGATGATGTGCGTGAAGCGCTATCTGATATCGGTGTGCAGGGTATAACCGTGACCGAAGTAAAAGGCTTTGGTCGACAAAAAGGTCACACAGAATTATATCGTGGCGCCGAGTATGTTGTTGACTTCCTGCCCAAGGTAAAACTTGAGGTGGCTGTAGATGACAGCATTGTTGAACAGGTTATTGAAACTGTTCGTGGTGCGGCGAATACCGGCAAGATTGGTGATGGCAAAATCTTTGTTTATCCAGTTGAACAAGTGATTCGTATTCGCACGGGCGAAAGCGGATCTGAAGCGTTGTAACAACGGGAGTAAGATAAGTGGAAAATCAAATTTTCGAACTACAGTATGCAATGGACACCTTTTACTTTCTGGTGTGCGGCGCATTAGTTATGTGGATGGCCGCCGGCTTCGCAATGCTGGAAGCGGGTCTGGTT
>Ga0070729_10002294_pt1 | contig 25243 bp, 28 predicted proteins | sample tdDd472_FD_66725 | JGI IMG/M metagenome (GOLD analysis project Ga0070729, IMG submission 66725) | Marine sediment microbial communities from the Atlantic coast under amendment with organic carbon and nitrate - tdDd47.2 | ecosystem: Environmental > Aquatic > Marine > Coastal > Sediment | place... | reverse complement strand
AATTCAATCGCATAATCTGCGACACGCACATCATAGCTACCGAGCATAAAAATACAATCAGCTTTGCGGAGTGTGTGTCCAACTAGCATATAATCCCAAAGAATCTGCACCAATTCATCAACATTTGCCATAAAGTTCAACCTCAGTTTCTTAACTTTGTTCTAAATCATTGCAGAAAAATTATACAACCGGTTTACGACGCAAAAACAGCAAATTGGGCATCGCAATTCCAAGCGCAATCGCTGCTAAGATAAAGCCTGTCGTACTCGCACTCACTGCAATTTTACTCAATAGTACCAAAACCGTCTCTTCTGTGGCAAATGGTAATGCAATCATCGCTCGCATCGCCTCGAAAGCGAATACACCAGGTACCATGGGAATTGCCCCACTGATGCCAAATACTAATGACGGAATATGTAACCGATAGGCAAACCCTTTAGCCAAAAAACCAACAGTCGTTGCCCCAATCAACGTGCTTGCGACAATCGACAAGTCAAATTGTTGTATAAAAAAGGTGCGGACAGCATGACCAATTGCTCCTGCGATCACACAATAGATCAAAGCACGACGTGGTACATTGAATAACATCGCAAATCCCAAGGCGGCGATACCCGAAAAAATTGCATCTTCAATCACAGCAGTCAATATCATCGAAATATCATTCATAGTAACACTCGATTGGTTATCCATAACGCAAGTGTGATGCCAACAGCAATACTTAATGAGATAATTAAGCCGACAGTACCACGCGCAATCCCTGTTGTTGTATGACCATTAATGAGGTCTTCTAAAGCATTAATCAGTGGCGCGCCGGGAACTAACAATAACACAGATGCCGCTAATGCAATCTCAGGTATTCCATCCATAAATAATTGAATAACAAGACTGGCGATTAGACTGGCAGTAAATGCTGTTCCCATCACAATCAAAAATGGGTTAAAATACAAGCGGTGCATCTGCTGACGTATCCACATCCCTGTTGATGCCGCTAACCACGTCACCAAAAATGTCTCCAAGTTTGCACCAAATAGTCGACTGAATGCCGCACACGATAAGCCCACCATCACAACCACTAACCAGCGATTGTACAAAGGCGACATCTTATCAATTTCGACTAATTCCCGTCGAACATCAAAGCGATCCATTTTTTTGCGATCGACTTGATAAGCAACATCTGTGATACGGGAAACGACGTGCATATTAACACCCATATTGGGTATACGTCGTGCTTTCGTGCGGAACTGATGATTATTTACGGTCGTTAACACAATAGCATGGGGATATACAATCACATCAATCCAATCGCATCCTAACCCCGTCCCCAAACGATGCACCGTTTCCTCCACTCGCTCACTGTCCGCGCCATTTTGCAGTAACATCTGCCCCGTCCATAGCGAAATACTAATCACATCGCGTAATTCATCCGTATCCATTAACGGCTTATACGTGCGATCATCTGGATAAGTTATGTCTGCAACCATCTTCACCTCGTCAACAATAATATTTGGAACAGACAAAAAGAAAGACAGGAGCTAATTTCCTGCGATATTAATTATTTAACATTTACAAATTTTTTCAGTACTTGAAAATCTGTTTGAAGGGTCTCTTTCTGGCTGGGATTATAAAGCGCAGCCGCAGGATGAAACAGAGGCACAACAATTGTTTCACCATACCCCGTCTTGACCGTAATCTGTGTTCCATGAAGCTGGCTGATCTTTTTTGTAGCTTCGGGAGCATTATAGCGTGTCAAAATAAATTCCATCGAAAAGCGTCCCAACGTTGCAATCACTTTTGGTTGGATAATATCAATTTGTTGTTCTAGGAATGGCGCGTATAAATCAAGTTCTGCTTTGTGTGGATCACGGTTATTCGGTGGACGGTCTTTAACAATATTGGTGACATAGACATCTTCACGCTTTAATTGTATCGACTCTAACAATTCATCCAACACACGCCCTGATGCGCCACAAAATGGACGACCTGTTTCCGCTTCATTTTTACCCGGTGCTTCTCCAATAAACATAACTTCTGCATAGTGGTTTCCCTGACCAATCACGGGAAAATACCCATTCTCGATACGATATTCATAGAGGGGGGATTCTGTCAAATTCACAATAGCGTCTTTGATTTTACGAAGTTGCTCGGTATGGTCAGCTGACATTTCTATTGGCTTTCTCTCAGAAAATAATATCTGTAGTGTAGCATAATCAACCCTAGCGTTCTAACCAAAATAACAACTTTTCAAGTAAAATGATGAGACAAGCCTATCAAACCACTATTTTACAAGTGAGATGACATATGTCACAACATCCTCTCGATCAACCAAACATTACATCATCCTTGTTTTTCCCACGGCGCACTGCACCCCAAAAACATCCTGATGGGGCATGGCAAGATGGAACAATCACCGTTGATGAAGATGTAACCATTGGCTATCGTTTTTATATTCACAAGAAAGATAGTCCTATGATTCTGTATTTTCACGGTAACGGGGAAATCGCCAGTGACTATATCAGCATCAGTCAAACCTATCACGATTGGGCAGATGTCTCGCTGTTGGTCATCGATTATCGTGGATATGGTTGGAGTACAGGTACACCACTGACCAGCAAAATGTTACCAGATGCCAAAATCGTACTCGACAAACTGCCCCATATTTTAGAGTCGGCAGGTATAAATGTTGATGTACCGTTATTTGTCAAAGGACGGTCATTAGGGAGCGCACCCGCGATCTATCTGGGGTTAGTTGCGCCTGACAGATTCAAAGGCATGATTATTGACAGTGGGTACGCCGACGCACCATCGTTGTTTCGCCGCTTGGGTATCGCTATCCCTGATAACATCAAAGAGGATGATCGTTTACCTATCAATAATATGAGAAAATGAAGAAGATTCAATTACCGTTATTGGTGATTCATGGGGAGCAAGATACTTTGATACCTGTGGAGCATGGCAAAAAATTACATAGCAACTTACCTATAGAAGATAAGCAGTTGGTTGTAATTCCTGGCGCAGGACATAACAATCTAATGGCGATTGGATTTGTCCCTTACTTTAGCGCGATTGCTGAATTTGTCAATAATCATATTGATTAAGTTAGAAATTCGTCTACTGTATTAGCAAACAAAAGAGCGATTTAGGTTGTAGACACTTGTGAATCTAGCCAACCTAACATCATATCTGCAACTTCTTTCCAATTTGGCTCAAGCATCATATCATGAGCCATTTCAAAAAAATGAGCTTCCGTGCCATATGCTTTGGCGGTTTTTTGTTGTTCATTTATAGTAAATACGGCATCATGAGTTGCAGAAACAACCAGCATCGGAATTTCTTTGGAGACCCGTTTGGGTTTAGGTAAATTAAGCCCCATTGTTTCAAATGCAATCCGTATCGACTCCCCTTGCATATTATCGAAATATCGTTGCAAAGCATCGTCTGAGAGACTCTTAGAGAAAAACGCATCGCGCACATGTTTTGGTTCATGCCAAAAATGTCCATTGAGCGTCACTAAGTAGCGGAGCATTGCTAAGGGACGCTTGAATGTCAGTTTTAGAATAAATGGCAAGATACCCGATGTTGGTATCGAAGCCATCAACACCGCCCCTGATGCAGAGTGTTTTTCAAGATACTTCTGCACCACATATCCCCCCATGCTATGCCCAATCAAAATTGGAGGTTGATCAAATTGTTGGACAACCTGTGCCACATCATCGACATAGCCTGATGTACCCGCCCATCGCCAATGACCATCACTTTTTCCATGACCTCGCAAACTTAATGCAACACATTGATAGCCATGCTCTGCAAAATAGGGTAAGAAATACTCATCCCAGCACCACGCTCCATGCCATGCACCATGTACAAACAATAGTGGAACAGCTTTAGAAGTGCCTTTAGGATCATGTTGGATCACTTCAAGTTTCATAACTTATCCCGACTCTGTTATCAATTTGTCATTAGATTCCGTCTTGAATCGCTAGTAGCCAATCAATCGCTTGGTCTAGTTCTTCAGTCTTAAAAATTTTGCGCGTGCTCTCAAGATCATGCGTTGCCAGAGCATTCAACATATTGACCAAAATCGCGTCATTAGGCTTATCTGTCACATAGGCAATATAATTTTCGGGCAGTTTTTCTTTCTGTTTAATGAGAGTTGCCGCTCGAGTTCGCATATAATTAAGTGAATACATACCCGATTGAGATATATCAAGCACATACGTCATGGGCTTATCAACATTCCCTGCTTCAATATGTGTATCAGTATCTGCTGAAATAATAGTTAGATATTGATCGACAGCATCGCGGGTGTTTTTGTAAAAGCGGTATACAGGAATTCCCCGAACGATTAATTTTTCAATCAACTTGTCACTCATCTGTTTAGTCCTATATTCCCTTACACGTGCTCCAAGATTTATTTATATTCCTTTTGAATCGTCAGTAGCCAATCAACTGCTTGCTCGAATTCATCAGTCTTAAACACTTTACGAGTATGCGATAGTTCACGGGCTGTCAGCGCATTAATAAGATTAACCAAAACAGAATCATCTGGCTTATCCGTGACATAAGCAATATAACTCTCGGGCCAGTGCGATTTAGTTTCAACCAACGCATTCACACGTTGTCTCATATAATTTACAGGAAACATACCTGATCGAGAAATGTCTAATATATACAAGATGGGTTTATCTGTATGACCTGCATCAAGATGGGCTTGAATATCCACATCTGCCAAATTCAAATAAGCATCACAGGCTTGGCGTGTATTCTGGAAAAAACGATAAACTAGAATCCCACGGACAACCAATCGCTCCACCAGTTTTTCACTCATATTATCTTTCCCATATGTTTAACAACTGTACAAACAGTCATCCGATAATCATTTATGCACTTAGAGATATATACCGACTTAAATCGTCAGGAGCCAATCAATCGCCTCATCGAAGTTATCGATATGAAACAATTTACGCTTATGAGCAAAACCACGAGCTGTCATACCACCAATGAGATTGACCAGTATTGCATCATTCAGATTGCTGGTCACATAAGCAATGTAATTTTCAGGAAATGGGTCAAAGGAGGCAATGATCGGTTTCGTACTAGCGATCATATACTGTATCGGGAAAATACCTGACTTCGAGACATCCAATATATAAGGATAAGGTTCATCTTGTTTACCTGCATCAACGTGTTTTTGCATCTCGGCTTTAAATAGTGCCATATATTCATCGCAGGCTTGACGCGTATTATTAGCAAAGGAATAGACCGTTACACCCCGTATAGTTTTGATCTCCACTAGTTTTGCATTCATATTCTGTATTCCATGTTTGCTCAAGCTTCAACAAAGAATAGCGCAGATATCTTCAAGATGCTACTTGAACAAGTCCGATGCTTTTTGGAGCAATCGCCTAAATGCGTGGTCATCTTTATTAATTAACGAGAATGCTTCATCGAAGGTCAACCACTTAAACTCAACAGATTCACCATCTTCAGGGGAAAGTGTATCAGGTTGGCGCGTAGTCAAGAGATAGCGGAAATCTAAATGGTAGTGTTCTGGTATATCATTGCGCTGTGGGAAAATATGAGCGTCATAATCAATCGGGACAACTGGCTTATCTGATGGATAGAATGTTAAATCGGGCAAACCTGTTTCTTCTTGCGCTTCACGTAATGCAACTTGTGAAAAATCAGTTTCATAATCGGCATGTCCACCCACTTGCAACCAGCGATTCAGTCGCTTATGAAAATGCAACAGTGTCTTATGCGATGTTAGATCAACGATGATCGCCGATGCCGTCAGATGCCCCACTTCACAATTCATATTTATGATATTAGGATGCTTTTGGATGAGTTCTTGGATGAATGTAATATCTTGTTGTTCTTTTTCATCGGTTGTCTGATGAGCAGAAAGCATCGCAGTAATCTGTGACAGGCTATCATTTAATTGATACCGATACAAATCCATCACCAAATGATGCAAGCTATCTAATTTTTGTGTGTCGGTTTTATCATCCCAAAGTGGTAAACGAGCATGGTATGGCATTGGTGGTTCTTTCTAGTCAAGTGAACAAAGAGGAAACATCCAACCAAACTCAAATGATGGGAGGTGGATTATTGACGATCTCTATTAAATCATGTCCATACGTTTTTAATCGCCATGGGCCTAAACCTTTGATGCCATCCAGCGCATCAACATGTTGCGGTTTTAGATAAGCAATCTTCCACAATGTATCTTTGCTGATAATCACATCCGAGTATATATCACGTTCTATAGCAATATTTTTACGCCATGTATGGAGTGCTGTATAGCGTTCAATTACATCTGGAGGTGGTGGTTTGACTTGTGGTGGACGCGGTGGCAGTTTACTAGACCGTCCTTGTAAAACCGCTTTAATTATCTCATCTCCATTCTCACGTACAACCCAATCAGGCAAGCTATAAATACCAAACAATTCACTGCGCTCTCGAGGAACTTCGCGGGCAATAGTCACAAGTGCTTTATTACCGATAAATTTATGGGTTGGGATATCATGTAATTTAGCTAATTCATCCCGTAAGATATATACCTCACGCAAGATTGACTTCTGCCGTCGGCTTAATATATGAGGGCGACCTAATCCCCAAAAACCATTGGGATCAAAATCTTGTGATTTGACTTCAAATGTCGTCACATCTTCAAAATATTCATAGGCTTCGTCCAGTCGCCCTAAACCCTCTAGTTCTGCAACCAACCTTTCACGAATTGCAAAGAGGTAATGGGTGTCTGCCTGCGCATAACGCAGATATTCATCAGGCAATGGACGTTGTCCCCAATTCCCTTTCTGATGCGTTTTATCATGCTCGACATTCAATAAATCTTCGAGCAGGGCATTCAAACCCACCCGTTGATAGCCACAGACACGTGCAGCGGCCATCGTATCAAATATATTGACCACATCAAAATCAAAATCACGTTTGAGGCAGATTAAGTCAAACTCTGCGGCATGGAAAATCTTTTCAATTTGTGGATCAGCAAAAATCTCGCCTATCGCACTAATATCATCAATTAAGAGTGGGTCGATGATGAAGTCTTCAGAATATGTGGAAAGTTGAATCAAACATGTCTGACCACGATATGCATGAAGACTATTCGATTCAGTATCAAATGCAATGTGTTTTTGTGTACGGAGCAATTCAATCAGTTTGTAAAGGTCGGGCAAATTATCAATATAAGTTGCCTGAGCCAGAAACGGCAATGTCATAACCAATTACGCCTGCGAAAATAAATTAACATCAAGAGGGCAATACCAACCATTATACCCGATGTGATTATAAAGGCGTTTGGATGATGTGCAAAGGGAAGCTCGATATTCATTCCATATATGCTGGAAAGCAACGTCAACGGCAACATAATAACCGAGATAACCGTTAGAATCTGCATGACCTCATTAATACGGTGGCTGGCAAGTGTATCAGCTGTCTCGGCAAAACTATTGATCAGCTCAAAATTTTCTTCAATGATGTCACGTTGTTTAAATAAGTGATCGGCAATATCACCGAAGTACTCTTCCATATCATCATGCAGGATAGGATGCTCTGTTTTTTCGAGCTGTTCTACAATCGGTATCTGGTGACGAATAATCCGACGTAACGAAATGATGTCTCGGCGTACGAGTGCAATATCCTTAATGACCTGCTTGGCATCCGCCACAAATAAATCATCTTCTAGCCGATGAATATTATTATCAACTTTCCTTAATATAGGAAATACATAATCTACCAATTGATCAACAAAGGTATAAAAGGCTTCATTTGCGCCGCGTCCCAATAACCGCTTCCGCTCATGTTCCGAATCTTCACATGCTTCATATAGATGAGAAACCGGTTTGAGCGTGCCATTATGGACAGTCACCACATAATTACGCCCCACAAAAAAATTTATCTCACTGGCGCGCGAGACCTCATGACGCGCATCCCACAAAGGGAAATGCATCACAACATAAAGATAATCATCATCGCTATCAATCTTAGGACGCTCGATAGGGCTCCGAATGTCTTCCAGATTAAGTGGATGAAAATAAGGGAATCTCTCCCGTAAGCGTTCTACATCATCAGGGGTGGGATGGATAATGTCATACCACGTCACTGAATTGTATTCTATTGTTCGGGTAGCCATGCCTCTATTATGACGCGACTCTTGATTATGAACAATAGCGACCTGAATGGACTAGATAATTGCATCGAAATACTCTATTTTCCATGCAATCCTAGAATTCTTCGAACAAATAGTAGGCAAATGCTAAATAATTTGTCATAATCAGTAGGATTTTTGTTGAGGCACACAAACAATCAATAGATAAATAAGCGTATTTTTAAGCTCATGCAACAATCATTGACAGTATGAGACTTTAATATTTGTGCAGGGTTGAACTTTACAGTGATTAGAGATTGTGATATATTTAACTAACTCATAATTAGAAATTGTAATATGAATTGTAATAATCTAAAAAACAGTCTAAACAGTCCTGTTTGACATTCCTCAATCGTGTGGAAGGACTACTAAATATGGCAACAGCAACATCCATAAGAGCGAAATCAGCAACACCAAGTTCTGCTAACGCACAAGCAACAGCAAGTGTTCAGGTTGCAGCACCAAGTCGTCGTGAATTTTTATTCTATATTTGGGGCGCGTCAATTGCATTATTGTTAGGTGAAGCCAGTGCGGGACTTGTCTGGTATATGTTCCCTCGTTTTAAAGAAGGTGAATTTGGGGGTACATTTACATTCAACCCTGAAGACTTACCAGCCGTTGGTGCAGCACCTGTATCTGTTCCTGCTGGGCGGTTTCATATTGCTCATACCGAGAGTGGTCTATATACACTCTATGGTGTTTGCACCCATCTGGGTTGTTTACCTAAGTGGGTACCGACTAATAATCGGTTTGAATGCCCATGTCACGGGTCGAAATATCAATTAAACGGTCAATGGATCGAAGGGCCAGCTCCCCGTGGACTGGATCGATTTATTGCAACTATTGTTTATGCCGATGGCGAGGCTGTCACAACACCTGCCAATGGCGGACCAATTTCGATAGACCCTAACCGTCAGATTACAGCGGTCCGTATCAATACCGGATCAAAGATTACTGGCCCCGGACAGGGCGTTAATATAGACATTAATTGAGTTTTATTGTTAGCAGAAGTGGGTTAGGGTGAGGAGATCCTATGTCAATTCTTCCATTCCCATCGTTTTTGGACGATGTTAAGGAAAAAGGTCTTAAAAAAGCTATTTATGAAGGCATCGACGAATCTGTTGAACGCCTGACAGCAGGGATGAATGTCCAAGACATTCGTGAAGCTCTGCGTGGTGAAGAACCAAGTCGCCGTCCAAATCCCCGTTTGCAACCCCATGCAGATGGTTTTTGGCTTCACATGCGTCCCTCTTATTTTAATCGGGACGTGACAGGTTTATATCCGACTTTTCGTTTAGGTTGGTTATCTACCTATTTTGTATTTTTCGAGACAATCACCGGCATGCTATTGATGTTGTGGTATACACCCGCACCTGAAATTGCTTATGGTGACATGCTCAACATGCTGAGTAATGTTCCTCTCGGACAGCTTATCCGTGATATGCACCGTTTAGGGGCAGAATTCATGGTGGCGGTTGTTGCTCTTCATATGATGAGGACATGGATAACGGGGAGTTATAAGAAGCCGAGACAGTTTACGTGGTTCACGGGGCTGTTGTTACTCGTTATTACAGGCTTCCTCAGTTTCTCTGGGTATCTACTTCCATGGGATCAGCTTGCATTATGGGCGGTAACAATCGGTGCGTCGATGGCAGAAGCAACACCTGTCATTGGTGAACAGGTTAACTTGCTCTTACGTGGTGCTCCAGAATTAGGTGCAAATGGTTTATTGCGCTTTTATCTGTTGCATGTTCTAGCATTGCCTGTCTTCTTGTTCGTCTTTTTAGGCGTACATTATTATAAAGTCATCATTCATGGCCACAGCCTTCCACCACAAAAAGAAAATATCGGTGAAGACTCTGCAAAACGTGTGCCATTGGACAAACGTGTGTACTTCATTCCTGAAGTTCTCACCAACGAGCTGATGTGGATTGGTGTCACAACCTTTATCATCACCGTGTTGTGTATCTGGTTCTACCATGCACCACTGGAAAATCATGCGAACCCACAGGTTACCCCACTCGGTACAACTGCACCGTGGTATTTCCTCTGGATTCAGGGTGCGCTTAAATTAGGCGATAAATTCTTCTGGGGCGTTGCCTTCCCAACAATCGTACTTGGCGGACTCGCAACTTTGCCTTATATCGATGTAACCGTCAGCCGTCGTTATGCTCATAGCCGTGTTACATTAACGGTGGCAATGTTGCTGATCTCATTCAGTACAATTCTCAGTTACATGGGTCTTGCGAAATTTGCGGTACAAACATCTGCTGAAACTGAAATTGTGCATCATCTGACATTTGAACCCGCGCACAGTCATGTTGGGGTTGGACGAACGATTCCGTTTGATCAGATGATTGCTGGGGCATACACTACCTACCAGTTCCATAGTGAAGATGGAACGCTGGTTGAAGGTGAACAATTCGAGCAAATGCTTAGTGAACTAAATGCTCAACACCTCATCCCAGCGCAACAGCCTACTAAATTCCGCCTCATCCCAGAGCAAGAAGCACCAGTATTGCTTCATGTGATGGAAGATTTTGAAAAGGCATTAGAAGAAGCTCCACATGAATTGTGGAACTCTTGGGGCGCATTAGTAATCACAGACAATCAAGATGGTCTGAAACGCCTCGATTGGGTTGTAAGTTGGGATACGGTTTTGATTGAAGACGGTAAAGTTCAACTTGACGATAATGGCGATCCCATCCTTGTATATCAAGAGGTAGAAGCTCCTGTTCTTGATAATGATGGCAACCCTGTTTTTGACGCAGACGGCAACCCTGTTGTAGAACTTGTTGAAGCCCCAATACGGCGTATCTACAGCGATCACCTCTTCATTCATGAAGAAGGCGCATACTTCGACTAAGGAATAGGAATCATAATGGATCGATTACTGATTAAATCAATCGAAGGACGCATTTTAACGGGTGTTACTATGTTTGTCGGCATCATGATCCTAATTGGATGGGTGGCGATTAACGAGGAAGCTCGTATGCAATCCTTCGTCCAACAACATGAAGGGCGTGCGATCGAACGCGGTGCAGAGTTATATGCATCAAACTGTTCAGAATGTCATGGCCCCGGTGGTCTTGGGTCTGGTAACAAAGCACCAGCTCTGAACAATCCGCATCTGTTTGGATATGACGTATTAGCAGAATATAATGATGCGATTGTTGGTGCAAATCGTACCCTTGTTAGCATCAGCCAAACCGCTACTGAACTCGGATTAGAACTGACAGATACCGAGGATCCAGTGAGCGAAGAACGACAGGCTGAAATCGAAGCTGAACTTGCTGAACTTGATGTACAAGCCGAAGCACAAAATGTCATCATCGAAGAAGCTATCATTAATCGAGAAGCTGCCCTTGCTGGTCTAGCTCCTGCGATCGAACGTGGTCTATATCCCCTATGGGACACAGTTGACGATGACAGACTTACAGAAAACTTGATGACTAATGGGTCACGACTTTTACAAGTTGGCTGGGCAGGTGATTTACATGGTTATATCGTCACCACCCTCATTCATGGTCGCCCTGGTAGTGGCAATGTATGGGAAAACAGTGATGGTATGGCGGCATGGTCACAACGTGCTGGTGGTCCATTACGTGACGATGAAATTGAAGATCTTGCTACCTATATTCTTAACTGGGATAAAGGCAGCAACTGGACATTAGAAGATTTCTTCGCTGTTGAACAATTTGGTAAACCACTTTCTGATGGGTCTATCCCGACTGGTCCTCAAGAACCAACAATCGGTACAGATGTCGCCACCATCATGGCTACATTAGAGACTGATGGTGTTGTGGGTGATGCAGCAAATGGTGAAACAATCTATAACGGTATCTCATACGGATGCTCTGGCTGTCACTTGAATGGCTTGGTTGCACCTGATACCGAAGGCACATGGACACGCATTAACAACGAACGTCTCACACTAGATCAATTTGCTGGTTACACTGCTGAACAATATATTATTGAGAGCATCGTCCAACCTGCAATCTATGATTTCCCTGACGACACCTATATTGCAGGTGCGATGCCTGCCAATTTCGGAGATCGTATTCCTTACCAAGATTTAGCTGATATCATCGCCTTCTTGGAGACCAAGGAATAATCTGACTAACATGAATAAGATAAGCCCTCGTTTCGGGGGCTTTTTCATTTCAATCCACCCTCTAAATTCCCTCCCCAATCTGTTAGAGAGGGGAACAGTTCATCAATTTAATGGAGTGTATCCCTATGAGAATCTATAAAACAGTCTTTTTCACAATACTCCTAACCTTACTCATTCCAACATTTGCTCAAGATGACGACGTATCACCTGATTGCCTTGCAGAAAATCTCGCGCAACAACAAGCAACCTTTGCCGAATTCCTCACACCAGACTTTGAAGCAGATTCTGAGCAAGCCATTGCTAATTTATTTCGTCTCGGAGCAGCATACCAGGAGATGGCATTACGCTGTGGGTATATCCCAAATGAACCTGAAGTTGATGTGATGATTGGGCAAGTTTTGGAATTCTCATCATTGGATGCCCTCATTCAAGCACAATCTATCGGGGACGATGTTGAAAGTATCCTGCTTGACCTTGAAGAACTCGTAGGCGACCCACTCGCGGGACAACTTCTCTATAATGGACTTGAACCTGCATTAGGTGGCGCTGTATTAGGTTGTTCTGGTTGTCATGAAACAGGCGAAGTTGCACCAGTTACAGAGGGTACATGGACGCGCATCAATGATACTTATCTGCTCCTGCCTGAATTTGAAGACTACACAGTTGAGCAATATCTTGTCGAAAGTATCGTTCATCCCGAGGCATATGTTGTGCCACCTTATCAAGGGGTGATGCCCAATATTTATAGCAACCAACTCACACCCCAACAACTTGCTGATATTGTTGCATTTCTGGATAGTCAAGATCAGCTATTGGATGAATAATCATAGAAATCCATATCACTGAGTGTTAAACTGTAGCTATAAGGACTAGATTGATGTTAGAGGACAGATTTTGATGAACGCTACCCGTGCAGATAGCATAATGAGCCGTATTCTATTTATAGACATGACAGCAACATCAACCAAAAGCTATGAAGAACAATCACGTCAAGCAGAAAATGCGCTGACCTTATCACTTGCCTTTTCAGGGGTGCGTTGTTTGTTGCAGTATGCCTTGTTACCCTTTCTACTCCCGATTGTTGGGGTTGCCGCCGACGCAACCACTCCTATTCTCCTAGGGATTAATGTGATCGCAGTTGTCTCAATTTTCTTTAGTTTACGTCGTTTCTGGAAGATCGGCTATGATCGTCGTTGGCAATATCTTGGTGTAGCAAGCGTAGCTTTACTTCTGTTAGTCGCGTTTACGCTCTATGACATTGCCTCATTACAAGCATAGGCTTTGTATTCCGTCGGTTACACGGTAGAATACTCATCATATCGAAGTTGACAAAATCGGAGACACTTCATGTTTGAAACACTGATTCGTAAAATAACCCCTATAATCCTTGCCCTGTTTACAATGGCACTGACAGTTGGCACAGTTTTTGCCCAAGATACAGAAAGCGCACCGGGATCAACAGGACTCGCGGTTGCTGTGCTGGTAATGGGTGCATTAGCAATTGCCGCCGTTTTTTTAAGTGCTTGGATTAGTTCCACACCAGACGATAACAATTAAACATTTTCATCCTCTCGTTCATAATAAATATGCCTATTAGTATTGTCTGATAGACATATTTTTTATTACATCATAAATTATTTCTTCATAATTTTTGTCTAATATGACCTGTAGATTTCTATAGATTAATGACATCCTTCCTGTTTCTCCACTTTTTTTGTAAATATGAGCCAATTTTGCTACAATATAGCTTGAAAAATTAGTTATTTATTACAAAATGGGGAGAGTGCATGACATGTCCGAAAATAATACATCACAAAACACCCTCGCATCATCACGTCTTATAATATTAGGTATACTAGTTGTGATTATCGTACCAGCCTTAGCCTTCATTATCTCGGCGATTGGGCAATCGGTAACACCTGAAGCTGATGAAGGTCCTCGCAACGTCTTAGTGAACAGTACCAACGAGTGTGTATCTTGTCATGAAAACACCACACCCGGCATTGTCGAACAATATGGACATAGTTCAATGGCAGCTGCTAATGTAACCTGTCAAGATTGCCACGAAGTTAAAGAAGGTTATCCCGGTAGCATAGAACACGAGGACACCTATATTCTTGGCAAACCAACTACAGCTATGTGTGAAAATTGTCATCAATCAGAAGTCGCGCAATTTAATCAGAGTCGCCATTCATTACCTGCCTATGCGGCTATGTATGGGGTAGATGGTTTAAGCGAAGAGCATCTCGCCATGTATGAAGCCATTCCCGAAGGATCATTTAGCCCTGATAAACAACGGAATGCCCTCTTTGAATTAGAAGGTCCTGAAATTACACGCTTTGCGTGTCAAGGTTGCCATAACATTGGCGCACCAGCCGCAGATGGCTCAATCGGGAAATGTAGCGATTGTCACTTACGCCACGAATTCAGCTTAGAGCAAGCTCGTAAACCAGAAACCTGTAATCACTGTCACATCGGTCCCGATCATCCACAATATGAAATTTATATCGAATCTTATCATGGTATCTCGTACCTCACAGGTGGTGATGACTGGAATTGGGAAGCAGAACCCGGCACATTAACCGCCGCAGATTTCCCTGCCCCAACTTGTGCAACTTGCCATATCAGTGGTTTTGGTAGCGCAAGTACAACACACGATGTTGGTGATCGCCTCACATGGTATCTTTTTGCACCACAGAGTGAACGCCGTCCTGCATGGCAAGATAATAAAGTTCGTATGCAATCGGTCTGTACAGAATGCCATAATTCTAACTTCATAGACGAATTCTACACCGATGGTGATGCACTTGTAGAAGAAATCAACCGTCGCGTCCAAGTCAGTAATGATACGATTGCACCCGCACAAGATGCAGGTCTACTGACTGATGCACCATTTGACCAAACGATTGATTTTGTTCACTTCGATCTATGGCATCATTGGGGACGTACTGCAAAGTTTGGGGCATGGATGGGCGGTCCCGATTACACTCAATGGCATGGTGCTTATGAAATGCTCCGCGATCAAGTTCATCTTGAAGAACTCGTTGCGGAATTGCTCGAAGGAGCTAATGGCGAAAACGCAGAAGATAATGGAGATTAGTTAAGCTATGTATCTTCTGGCAAGCATTTTCCCAAAAGCACGTCAGATACGACTACCAATTAGCCGCGATCAGCTTTTCTTGTTGATGGCGGCTATCAATCAACTTTTTATTGGTGTCGACATCTATCTGGCTCATAATATCACTGGTGGCATTAAACCCAATGAATGGATTCCGATCATCTTCGGAATCCTTGCAGGGTTCTTGTTGCTCCTGTCTGGCATTATTGCCATTCGTCAGCGTCCGTTCGCAACAATATTGGCAAACCTTGTATTCATCTCTAGCATCGTTATAGGTGTGCTGGGTGCATATTTCCATCTCAACCGAACACTATTACTCGATAGTGTGTTATCCGGTCAAGAAACCATCACCGCACTGATTTGGGCACCGCCGATAATCGGCCCGATGTTCTTCATCTTGATAAGCATACTTGGTATTAGTGCCGCATGGGTTGAATCCCCCGCGGATAGTGGTCGCCTAAAACTCTTAGGTAACCGTACAATTCAAATGCCCTATAGTAAAACCCGTGCCTATTTTTTCATCGTCGCAATATTCATACTGGCAACGCTCATCAGCAGTATTCTTGACCATGCGCGCTTTCAATTCGATAACCCGTGGGTCTGGTTACCTGTAGCATCAGCACTATTTGGTGTAACAACATGCCTCTTCCTTGGTGTGATCGAAAAACCCACCCCTAGTGATATTATGGTACATACAGTTGCTATGCTCTTGCTAATCGTTGTTGGGCTGATCGGATTTGCCCTTCATACAGGTTCCAGCCTCACACCCTCTGGCGCGATCATAATTGAGCGTTTCCTGAGGGGTTCTCCCTTGCTAGCACCGATGTTATTTGCCAATGTTGGATTAATGGGTTTGCTCATTTTGCTCGATCCTACAGAAGAGTAAGTAAATTTAAGGAATTTGTTATCATTACAGTGGATGCTCTCTATACGAGTGTATAGGGGCATCAGATTTTTACATTTTCATGCCAAAATGATAACATCTGAACTTTACTATGAATGAAAACATCGTGACATTTATCACGATTGAAGTATAATGAGCCACAAGATACACTCACATCTACCTAACTCTAACATTAACAGGAGCAACTTTCTTATGGCAGAAATGACGTGGGAAAAACCCAAACATAGTGAAAAATCTAAAGGTAGTTCTATCGCCCCTGAACGCGCAAAATTCTTAATTGGTGGATTGCTCATACTAGGTGCAGTTTTGTATCTGCTCATATCAGGAACGATGCAAGGGGCACGCTTCTTTATCACGATTGATGAAGTTGTCAATGATGCCTCATATATTAACCAGACGGTGCGTGTCTCTGGCGCAGTGCTCGGTGAAAGCATCGACTATGATAGTGAAAATGCGATTATCCGCTTTACGGTGGTCAATATCCCTAGTGAATTTGATGATCTAGCAACTGCATTACATGACGCTGTTCTAGACCCTAACGCCTCTCGTATGGATGTCATTGTTGTAGATGAGGCAATGCCTGACCTACTCCAACACGAAGCCCAAGCAATTCTCACTGGCGAACTAGGGGACGATGGTTTATTCCATGCGTCTGAGTTACTCCTGAAATGCCCAAGCCGTTTTGAAGAAAATTCACCAGAAGGCATATCGAATATTCCGGAACATAAGTAATGTTAGCAGAAATTGGGCTTACATCACTTATACTGGCTTTTCTACTGGCGATTTATTCGATTGGTGCGTCGGTCATCGGGGATCGTAGTGGCAATGATTCGCTTGTCCTCAGTGGAAGAAACGCGGCACTATTAACCTTTCCAGCTATATTCGTTGCGAGCCTAATGCTGCTAATCGCACTCATGACCGAACAATATCAAATTAGTTATGTCTGGACGGTCACGGATCCACAAACACCCCCTATTTATCGCTTTACAGCCTTCTGGGGATCACAACGCGGTTCATTACTGTTCTGGTCACTCTTAATGAGTGGTTTCACATTTGGCGCAATCTTTCTAAATTGGCGCAGTCAACGTCGTTTAATGCCATACGCCATTGCCTATATGATGGCAACTCTGGCATTTTTCTTAGGACTTTCATTATTCATCGAAAATCCTTTTGACCGCTGGTGGATATTGCCAGACTTACCACAAGCTGAACAAGTAGTTGAATCGGCTTTTATTCCACCCAATGCAATTGCACCCGACCCAGCTAATCTTGCAAATACAGCAACTGGATTAAACCCACTCTTACGTCACTTTGGCATGATTATCCACCCACCAATGCTCTATTTAGGATTTGTTGGATTTACAATTCCATTTGCGTTTGCAATGTCAGCATTAGCATCTGGTGATTTATCGACCGGTTGGATCAAAGCAACGCGACGTTGGTCACTCATCGCATGGATATTCCTTGGGCTTGGCTTGATACTCGGTGGACGCTGGGCATATGATGTATTGGGATGGGGGGGCTATTGGGGCTGGGATCCTGTCGAAAACGCTGCCTTTTTGCCGTGGTTAGTCGGCACAGCCTTCATCCATAGTGTGATGATTCAAGAAAAACGCGGCATGCTTAAAGTCTGGAATATGGTGCTGGTGATCGCAACTTTCTCAGCTGTCATGTTCGGAACATTTGCAACACGCAGTGGTGTGATCGAAAGCGTTCATAGTTTCGCACGGAGTGAAGTTGGCTTTCCGATGCTCTCTTTCTGGGGAATCATCACGGTTATTTCCACCGGATTAGTTTTATGGCGTTGGAATCGTGGTGAACTCCAAGATGAACATCAATTTGCCAATATTCTCAGTCGCGAATCCTTATTTGTACTCAACAATGTCATTTTCATTGCGCTGTTTGTGGCAATTTTCTGGGGAAGTTTTGGTCTGCCGATTACATCAGAGTTGGTCTTTGGTAAAGAAGTAACTATCGGCGCAGAGACATTTGAGTTTTATACAGTACCCCTCTTTATTGCCATGTATCTTCTGATGGGTATCGCACCCCTCACGGCATGGGGAACAACCTCCATAAAACGATTAGGCAATGCTGTCGCAGTACCGATTGTCTTGACGATTGTCAGCATTGTATTAGCGATTTTATCGGGTACAAGTCCCCTCATTGCTATCATGGGATTTGGTGTTGTGCTGTTTGCTGGATATGTTGCACTATACGAAATCTTCAGAGGCGCACAAGCTCGACATAACACTATCGGCGAAAATTGGTTCAAAGCTACGACAGCTCTTTTCCAGCGTAATCAACGCCGTTATGGTGGATATATCGTCCATTTAGGCGTGACCGTCATCGGCATCGGTATTATTGGCAGTACAATTTTCCAAACAGAAGTTCAGTATACACTTCTGCGTGGCGAAAGCGTCGCCATTCAAGATTATAGTTTGCAATTTGACAACTTCACCCGCGCTCAAGCTATAGACGGACGCATGATGAATATAGCCGAAGTGACGGTATATCGTTATGGAAATGAACTAGCACAAATTCGTCCACGGGTTGATGATTATCCAGATATGCCGATGACCATTGCAGGCGCATACAGCACACTGGAAAATGACTTCTATGTGTTATTTATGGGCGGTAATGCCGAGCAAGCAACCTTCCGTATTTACATCAATCCTCTGATAAATCTGGTTTGGTGGGGTGGTATCATCCTAATCATCGGAACGATTATCGCGGCATATCCTAAAGTCACCCCTACTCCCAGTCGTCGCAAACGGGATGATAAGGAGGATGCAATATGAACCTAAGTTATTTAAGATTAGGTGCTAGAAACTTGTGCAGATTCAGGAAAGAACGGACTCTCCCCTACCTATTGATGCTGGTATTTTTTATTGCAGTTATACCGACTTTCGCACAAGACAGCTATGTATCCGATAACGAAGTGAATGCCGTTGCCGAAAAGATGTATTGCCCTGTATGTGAGAATATTCCGCTGGATGAATGCCAAACAACAACCTGTATTGATTGGAAAGAAGAGATTCGTGTCCAACTCGCACAAGGTGAATCACCTGATGACATTATCGACAGCTTTGTCACACGGTTTGGAGATCACGTTGTCGGCACACCACAAGATCCCATCTTACGAGCTTTGACGATTATTACACCGATTCTTGCCATCATACTAGCAATTGTAGTTGGAATATATACATTTACTCGTTTCGGTATGAATCAAAAACTCAAACTCGAAAATGAAATTGGTGGTAATCCCGACGATGATAGCGACGAAGCATACCGTCAGCGTCTTGAACAAGATTTGATTGCACGACGATAAAATAAGCAAAACACTGGACTCAATGTGATGACCGAAGTCGATAATCTGGAATTTCTAGAACCTTCAAAACCCAAGAATGAAGGGGATAATAAACGCCTCAGTATAGGGTCGATTGTGTTACTTGTCGGCATTATTGGCGTAATATTGGTACTTGGTCTCCAACTATCGCGGCAAAATGAGACCCAACCGACGAGTGGCATCGCCCCTGATTTCTATGTGGAATTATTTGATGGATCGGATTTCCGGTTATCGGATTACAGAGGCAACGTTGTACTTGTCAATTTTTGGGGGAGTTGGTGTGGTCCTTGCCGTCAAGAAGCCCCTGAATTACAAGCCTTGTATGAAGATTATAAAGATGATGGATTCTTGATTATTGGGGTCAATTGGTTAGAAAGTTCACGCCAGAAAGCCTTAGATTTCATTGATGAATTTGGCATCACTTACCCAAATGGTGAAGACCTCGGTGAGATCATTGCCAATCAATATCATATTCAAGGTGCGCCAGAAAATTTTTTAATTGATAAAAAAGGCAATGTCAGTCAATTTGTCTATGGTGTTGTGCAATATGATAATCTCAGTGGCGCAATCGAAACATTATTAGCGGAGTAATCATGAGTATTTTTGGACTCAGCATATCAATCGTTTTAGTCCTGATTACGGTATTAATCGTCGTCTATCCATTGGTACGTCAAACATCAACACAGGTTACATCAGACACAGCTATCCAACAACAACGGGAACGCGCACAAGCCTATTATGATCGCGTCTTGACCAATATCCGTGACTTAGACGAAGACTTCACGACAGATAAAATTAGTGAAGCCGATCATCAAGCAGAACGAGATGTTTGGGTACATCGTGGTATCCGATTGTTACGGGTGCTTGATCAATTAGATGCTCAACATAGCCTCGTGGACAACCAAGCTGTTGATATAGCCAGTATTGATGATGCAATAGAAGAGGCAATCAAAGCCTATCGAGATGGCGAACAACCCGCCTACCATGAATTATCACAAGCAAGAAATACAGGCTCATAATGTCACGACAATATATTTTTCTCTTATCTCTTATCCTGATGTTGATTGTCAGCGCGTGTACAGGACTCGGTGGCGAGCCTGAAATTGTCGCAACAATCCCACAACCAACAGCAGTTATCGCCACTCCCGAAGAACACTCATTATTCCCACCAGCGAAACCAGACATCGCCAATGGGGCACAGATTTTTGCGGATCGTTGTACAGAATGTCACAGTCAAAATGGTAGTGGATTAGGGGCATTGGTACGCGAAGGTGGTATCCCACAACCGCCCGATATGACAGATATATCCCTCACAAGCCTTAAGACCCCACTCAAATGGTATGACACCATCACCAACGGCAATCTTGAGTTTTTGATGCCACCGTGGAAAAACGCTCTCAGCACGCAAGAACGTTGGGACGTCGCATTTTACACATATACACTCGGTTATGATGAGGATATGTTGGCACTTGGTGAGCAAATTTGGACAAATAAGTGCAGTGACTGTGCATCAGTCAATGACTTAATCGATCTTGAATCTGCCGTGAAAATGAGTGATATCGCCTTTGGTACTCAGATTGACCGCACCGACTTTGACTCCACCTTATCGACTGACGAAATTTATGCGGCTGTAGCCTATGCTCGATCACTATCTGTCGAAAACCCAGAGAGTATCGCATCCATTCCGCAATCCATTCCAGTCAGCGAAGACCCTAACATCAAACGGGGTAACTTTACAGGCGTAGTCGAACAAGGGACAGCAAGCAGTACTGTTCCCCTAGATACGATCGTTCAGATGCAATATGGGAATACACGCAACGGTTTTAAACTTGTCGAAACAACGATCAGCGAAGACGCTACTTTTACATTTGAGGACATCCCATTAACCAATACATTTACGTATAGTCTAGGGGCTGTTTATCGTGACCGTCTTTATACCAGCACTATTGTAGAAGGTCATCCCGAAGATACCGAGTACAATCAAACTATCACAATTTATGACCTTACTGATGATGTCTTTGTCTTAAGTGTCTCGAAAATTGATATGTATATCGATCCAATCAATGTCCCCGAATTGGGGTCGGGATTACGAATCACAGAAGTCATTAATTATAACAACAGTTCGGATCGTATGTATACCACAGGGAAGGCCATCGGTGACGGGCGGGAAGCTGTTCTTCTTATTCAAATTCCCGTAGGATCCATCATTACGAGTGATGAAGCCAATGGGCGTTATATTAACGCTCAAGACCTTGATGCAATCATTGATACCTACCCCGTCCGCCCCGGCGATAATCACAGTATTTTTGTCGAATATTTTGTGCCTTACGAAGATGGCGCAATCATTGACCAGCCGTTTAATAACATCATTGATGGTGAAGTAAATATTACCTTATCAAATGGTCTAACCATTGTAAGCGAGGATTTTAGCCAGAGTGATGATAGTGACCCAAGCAAAAAACTAACAACATATACCGGCACACTCAACATCGATACTAAACCATCCTTAGTTTTTGAAGTCACCGGCAACCCCTTTGTGACAACCAGTGAAGATGAATCGATTGTTACGTCATCGACCCTCTTTCCAATCTTAGTTGGTACCATCGTATTAGTTGTTATCCTGATTTTTGTTATCATCACAGTTGCCAGTCGTCGTAATGATAGTCGGCAAAATGTCGATACACTCATCAAACAAATCGCTGAATTAGACGCAATGCACGATAGCGGACAAATTAACCATGATGTCTATCAACGACAACGACAAGAACTCAAGAAAGCTTTAACCAATTTGATGCAACCCAACCAACCATCAGAGGAAACATAATTAAACGATGAGTAATGATCGTGCCATAATCGAAGTACAAGGACTCACCAAAATCTACGGTTTTTTGCCTGTCCTAAAATCATTGGATTTAACTGTCACACGCGGAGAATATATCGCACTGTTAGGTCCCAACGGCAGTGGTAAATCCACACTATTACGCCTGTTAAGCGGTCTCAGTAAACCGACACAAGGCACAATTCGCATCGGTGGTTGGGAAATCCCGAAAGAAGCGATGGCTATTCGCTCACAAATTGGCATGGTCAGCCATAAACCCCTACTCTATGAAAATCTGACAGCCTACGAAAATCTCAACTTTTTTGGGAAACTCTATAATATCGAATCATCCGAGCGCGAGGAACGCATTAATAGCTTATTAGATCAAGTTGGACTAAAAAAACGTGCAACAAGCCTTGTACGAACATTTTCACGTGGGATGCAACAACGATTAAGCATTGCCCGCGCGTTGCTCAATGAGCCTGATGTTTTGTTCTTTGACGAACCCTATACAGGTCTCGATCAAGATGCAGGAGATATGTTAGATGGATTACTCAAAACCGCTCATGGCGAAAATCGGACTGTGGTCATGACCACCCATCAGCTACAACGTGCCTCGACTCTTGCTAGCCGTGCCGTGATTTTATCGCGTGGAAAAATCGCCTATGATGAACATATTTCGAGCCTGAACCAAACCGATCTCGTCGCGATTTACGCACAAGTAACAGGAGCGGCATCAACACGATGAAAACCCCATTTCTGACAACAGCAATTGCAATCATCAGCAAAGACCTCCGTGCTGAAATGCGCTCAAAAGAATTAGTGAGCGTAATGGTCTTATTCGCATTTTTGAGCATTCTCATATTCAGCTTTGCGCTTGAGCTTGACCGTGTCGCTCGTGAAGAAGCTGTAAGCGGCGTACTGTGGGTGACGCTCATTTTTGCAAGTATCCTCGGTTTTAACCGTAGTATGGCGATGGAACGTGATCAAGGCAATATCGATGCGATGCTCCTTGCACCCATTGATCGTTCCGCAATATTTGTTGGTAAACTAATTGGCAATTACCTGTTCACCTTGATTGTCGGATTGGTAATGTTACCTGTGATGACCATTCTGTATAATAAAAGTATGCTAGAGGGTTGGGTCATTTTAACGGTCGTTTTGGGTATCTTTGGTTTTTCTACGATTGGAACATTACTCGCAACAATGACCGTACAAACTCGTGCTCGGGAAGCATTGCTACCAATTGCTATGTTACCCGTTGTTCTCCCTTTTTTGCTAACGGCGGTGCGGGCAACAACCAATATATTGAATAATTCACCCCAATCAGAATGGATGATTTGGGTACAGTTACTTGGTGGGATTAGCCTGTTATACCTTGTATTGTGTGTATTCTTGTATGGATATGTCGTCGAAGAGTAATCGCTATACACATGATACTAATTATCAGTGACCAACGACACTAAAAACCAACCTCTAAACATGTTACTATGCAATCAAAATATATTGTCTTATAAGGTATGATATATGACAGCCAAAACAAACAAAAATTCAATAGAAGCACAAATTGAACATCGTCCGATGCCTGCCCTATTACGCATCTTAACTATTGTGACGATTCTCGCATTCATCGGCACCCTGATTCTGGCGTTATTTGTCGCAGGAACAGACATTGAACAAGGCGATATTCAACGCATTTTCTATATCCATATGCCCGCGTTTTTTGGTGCATTTACAGCATTTGGTGTGACTGTTATCGGCGGTATCATGTATCTCTGGAAACGGAATAATACATGGGACAAACTCGCTGTTGCGGGGGTCGAAGTCGGGCTCGCATTCGCTATCATTAATTTGCTAACAGGGTCTATTTGGGCGCGTCCGATCTGGAATACATGGTGGACATGGGATCCGCGTTTAACCTCTGCCGCGATTATGGTGCTGACCTACTCCGCTTATCTGATGCTCCGCACAGGCATCGAAGACCCTAGCCGTAAGCGTGGATTTATGTCGGTTTATGGGATATTCGCCTTTGTCAGTGTATTGACGACCTTATTTATTATTCGCATCGTACCAGAGACAATTCATCCAGTGATTGTCGGTGCAAGCCCACAAAATGCACAGGGCACATTTGAAGCAACGAGTGGTGTGTTTATGGCACTTGGTCCGAGCTTGATTGTATGGTTAATCCTTATGCCAATGACATTTATCTGGCATCGTTATCGCCTCGAAAATCATAGCGAAGCCATTAACCGACTAAAAATTCAACTCCTCAGCGAGTAAGGTGCATTATGAAAACCACAAGATTTTTATTTCCCCTATTATGGGCGATTCTCAGCATTTTTGGGGTTAATGCTCAAGATGTGGCAGAAGAAGATTTGCCAGTTGTCCCCTATTTTCAATCAAAGATGTTCAATGCGCCTGTATTAGACGGTTGGGAAAACCAGAGTACAGAAAACATCGCACAATTTTACCTTGCTGATGCACAAGCGACTATCCGCACAGCTGTGGTTAATAATGGTGATTCTGCTGTCGGGGCAAAGCAAGATCTAGAGACATTCCTCGGGACAACCCTTGATGAACCTATCTATAGCGAAAAAGTCAATCTAGCAGATGGTACATGGGTCGTACTCGTCTACCAAGTTGATGAGAATACAACAGCTTCTGCAATGGCACGCCAAAATGATGGGCGGTCTTATGTTGTTAGTTTTATTGAAAGCAATCCCAATGTCAGCGTGTACATGGCAACCATCGCCCATACTGACGATAGTGATGCAAACAA
>Ga0070729_10002293_pt1 | contig 25256 bp, 22 predicted proteins | sample tdDd472_FD_66725 | JGI IMG/M metagenome (GOLD analysis project Ga0070729, IMG submission 66725) | Marine sediment microbial communities from the Atlantic coast under amendment with organic carbon and nitrate - tdDd47.2 | ecosystem: Environmental > Aquatic > Marine > Coastal > Sediment | place... | reverse complement strand
CAGCAGATCAAGGGTTCGGTGATTGTCATCAACGCCCACCCGGAAATCTGCGATATGCTGCTGGATGAGGAAGCCCCCGGGGTTTCCCGGCTGGAGCGGGCCACGGGCAAAAAGATCATGCTTCGTTCGTTGCCCTATTTCCATATTGAGCAGTATGAGCTGTTGTCCAAGCAGCCGCATCACAGCCAGACTCCCCAGGCCTCAAAGGGCAAAGAGGGAAACTGAGGTTAAGTATGTTGCCCGACAGCATGTGTTCCATAGCTGCGATTCGCAAAGCCCTGGATATCTATGAACCACGGGCTCTGGACCCGCGTTATACCGGGACACCGGCATCGGTGCTGATTCCTTTGGTACGGCACAACGGCGGCTGCGATATCGTGTTTGTTAAACGCCGCGAGGATATTTCGGTGCATCCCGGGGAATACAGTTTCCCCGGCGGTCATGTTGAGCCGTATGATGAAAACCATGCTGCCGCAGCCCTGCGGGAGACCTTTGAGGAAATCAGCCATCCCGTTGACAACATCGAGATTCTTGGGGAAATCGATCCCACCTGGACCATTTCCGAATATGTGATTCACTGCTATGTGGGACTGCTGCATCCGCCCTTTGACTTTGTCCCCCAGGAGTCGGAGCTCACCGCTGTGGTGCGCTTGCCCCTCAAAGAACTGCTGGAACCCCGGCGCTGGAATCTGGTTCCCATAGAGATTCCCAAAGGGCTGCCCCCGGTGGATGTGCACGAAGTCATTGTGAACGGACACCGGATATGGGGCGCAACGGCACGAATTTTGCGGACCTTTTTCAAGGCTGCTTTTGATACGGATCCTGCCCCGAAAAAATGCGAAACCTGACTTTCTGCCTAGCTGTCGGTGGGATTGCGCTCGCTGCCAAAGGGCTTGAGCCATACCAGCAACACCGGGGCCAGCAGCAGGCACAGGGATAACGACAACAGAATCAACAGGGCGGAAAGCTCGCCAAAGCGGGCCACGTTTACCATGACGCTGGTGGTGGTGACACCAAAGCCAAGGGCCAGCACAAAGCCGGTAAACATCAGCGCCCGACCCACTTCCTGCAATGCGGTACTCATGGCGTCCTGGTAATTACCCAGAAGATCATACTCGTGGCGGAAACGGCTGAACAGATGGATGGTGTTGTCCACGCTCAGGCCGATGCCCACCGAGGCGATCATGGTGATAACCCAGTCCAGGTAAATGCCGGTATAGCCCATGACACCGCTGGTGATAAACACCGGCAGGGTAGTGGGTATCATGCCGATAAGCCCCAGGGTCAAAGAGCGGAAGAAAATCATCAGCAGCAAAGCGATAACCCCGAAGGCCACCATAAAGCTCTTGATCTGGCTGGGCACAACCATATCCGACAACACCACGGCAATCACCAGCAGGCCGGTGATATCCGCCTTGTGGTCGTTAAACCGGGGAACGATTTCATCGGTGCTTTGGTTGATAAAGGCCAATAGCTTTTTGCGTTCGATATCGGTCTGGTTGGTAACCAGCAAGGTCAGGCGCAATGCCCGGTTGGCCATGTCGATGTAATCCGCCACATCGCCGCCTCCGGCGTTTTCGTACAGCAACAGCATCTGGGCGATTTCCTGCCGGGTATCCGGCACCCGGTAAAAGGATTCATCACCGTTATGCAGGGCCCGGTTGATTTCCGCCAGCAGCGCCGGAAGCCCCAGCACCTTTTTGATGCGCGGGTCTGCTTCCAGTTTTTTGCTGAGCCGTTCCAGATTTTTCAACAGGTTCGCGTCCCGTCCGCCGCCGTCGCTGTGGGTGTCGAAGACCATTTCCAGCGATCCCACCGCACCGATACTGGTGTCAACGTATTCGTAGTCCTGCCGGATTTTCATATCCGGGCCAAAATTCAGCAGCCAGTCGGTGTCTACCTTAACCAGGGAAAGTCCGTACAGACCCACAAGGGTCAGCACTATGGCAGAGGTAACAATGATGCCCTTGCGTTGTTGGGTGGCCCGGGCCACCTTGCCCATGAATTTGAAGCTGAAGAAATCCTCCGGGGTATGGGCGGATTTGGGAGGGGCGTCTTTGCCAAAGCTCAGCAGCGCAACGATCAGGGTGACGGTAAGCAGATAGGCTACCATGACGCCGAAGGCCGCCAAAAGCCCGACTTCCCGCATGGGAACGATGGGGGCGATGGCCAGCGACGAGAAACCCGCCGCCGTGGTAATACTGGTAAGCAGACAGGGATATCCCAGTATGCGGATGGTTTCCACCAGCGCTGCCCGTCGGTGTTTAAGGCGGATAAACTGGGCATCGAATTCCGCCATGATATGAATGGAATCGCATATGCCCACCGCAGCCAGCAGCCCCGGCAGAATGGTGGAAGTCATGCTCATGGTGGCGGTAACCGCCATCAGCCCAAAGGTCCACAGCACCGCAACACTGACAATGGCCATGGGCACCAGCACGCCTGCGGCCCGCCGGAAAATAAAGGCCAACAGGAAAATGAGCATCAGCGCGGTGTACAGCACCATACGGGTGGTTTCGGTGATGGTCCAGGCAGCGTATTCGCTGTTGAATATGGGGTCGCCCACAATCCGGGCATGGAGGTGTTTGAATTCCGTCTGATCCAGCACCCCATAGGTCGCCTTGGTCATGGTGTCCTTGGCAACGTTCATTTCTGCGGTGGAGGCAAGCTCGGAGAAATCGCAGGGAATCTGGATGGCCATAAAGCGGCTGTCACGGCTCACCATGGAATCCAGATAAATCTCTTTTTTGGCGATGATGGAACGCCAGCGGTTGCCCTCTTCAATGGTTTCAGGCAGTTCGTCGCCAATGCGCTTGATGATAAGCTCGTCATCTTCGCCGGTAAGGATTTCTGCGGTGGTGAGACTGCGGATTTTTACCGCGTGGGGAACCTTTTCTTCCAGGGCTTCAGAGAGTTTGAGGTTTTCTTCCAGGGTTTTGGGGCTAAAGGCGTCTTTGACTTCGTATATAATGTAGATAAAGGTATCCTCACCAAACACCTTTTTAAAGCTCTTGTACTGCCGCATGTTCGGGTCATCCTGCACAAAGTATGACTCGAAGGAATTGTCCACCTTCATATAATTTGACATGGTGTAAACGGACAGCCCCGAAAGGATCAGGATAAGCAGTATCACGAACCAACGAAACCGGATCACCTGGTCGGCCAGTTCGGAAAAGAAACCATGGAATTTCACAACAGGTACCTCGATGTTAAATGTAATTCTGCCAAAGTGTATGGCAGGGGGTTGGGGCGTGTCAAGGAATGTGAAAAAATCGACGGCATATGCTCAATTTTTATTGTGTTTTTGCAGGTTCATGGAATAAAGTACCCCTGTAGGGCATTAGTGGTTATAGAATGCATCTGTCACGTAAAACTGTATTGACTTTTAAGTGACCTTGTGTAATCTGAACCCTGCGCCCAAGTGGCGACACGCCTTGTCGGCGGAATACTGAAGGAGGAAATATAATGAACCAAAAGCTCGTCGCATTTGTGACTGCAGCATTTATGATGACCGTATCCATGCTTCTTTCCGGCTGTCCGGCGCCTCCGCCTCCTCCTAAACCCAAGCCCGAGTGCGCCAAGAACGAAGACTGCCCCGAGGGTAAGGAATGCAAGAGCGGCAAATGCGTCAAGGAAAAGCCCAAAGCCGAATGCGCCACTGACGAAGACTGCCCGGATCCGAAAATCTGCCGCAGTGAAAAGTGCGTGTACGAGTGCACCACTGACGACGATTGCGACGAAGGCGAAGCCTGCGAAAACTATCGCTGTGTTGAAGCCAAAATCGTCTGCGACGCCCCCACGGTATTCTTTGATTTCGATCAGTACTATCTGACCAGCGAAGGTCAGGACGATCTGCGCCCCTTTGCCAAGTGCCTGCAAAAAATGTCACCTCCTGCGGTGCGCATTGACGGGTACTGCGACGAGCGTGGCACCGACCAGTACAACCTTGCCCTTGGCGACAAACGCGCCAAAGCGGTCAAGAACTTCCTGGTTGAAATGGGTATTTCCCCCTCGGTTATCTCCGTTGTCTCCTATGGTGAGGAATACAGCAGCCGCTGCTCCTCGGAAGACTGCTGGAGCAAGGACCGTAAGGGAGTAATCAAAATTGAAGAGAAGTAATGGACTCAACGGTATTCCGGCGGATGCTTCGAAAGGAGTATCCGCCTTTTTTATACGCATGAGCCTGCTGGCTCTTGTTGTTTCGCTGTTGCCTGCCTGTGTCACCGTCAAGCAGGGCGACCAGATGCGCGGCGATATCAAATCCAACATGATCATGCTGGAAGCCAACCGGGAAGAAACCCAAAAGCTAGAAAAGCAGCTTAAAACCCTGAATGAGGGCCTGGATCTGCTGGACAGCCGTTTTGAGGAATATCTGAATATCTCCCGGGAAAAGGCCGCCGGCACCAGCGTAACCCTGGATCAGTTCAAACACGAAATTCAGCGTTTGCAGGGCCTTATCGAGCAGGTGCGCTACGAGCTGGATGTCAGCCGCCGGACCTACGAGGAAAAGCTGGCCCAGTGCGGCAAAGCCGCCGCAAAGCAGGACACGGGCACAACCGTAACCCCGCCGGATACTCCTAAAACCGACCCCAAGGAAAAGACCACGGTTCCGGTGCCGGAAATCACCAAAGACCGGGACGGTAATCCCAAGGATAAAAAGGAACATTTCCGCTATGCCCGCAAACTGCTTAAATCCGGCAAGGAGTATGTGGCAGGACGCAAATCCATGCGGACCTTTTTGAAGCGTTACCATAAAGACCGCCTGGCAGATGACGGGCTGTATCTTATCGGTAAAAGTTTTTACGCTGAGCGACGCTACAACGAAGCCATTGCTGAATTCCAGGGTGTGCTGGATACCTATCCCAAGGGCGATATGGTTCATCACGCAACCTTTATGCTGGGTGAATGCTTTGTGGGTCTTGGCCTGAAAAGCGATGCAAAGGTGTTCTACCTTCAGGTCAAGGAAGCCTCGAAGAACAAAAGCCTGCGGAAAAAAGCCGAAAAGCGGTTGAAAAACCTGCAGTAGCCGAAGCGCTGTATCCTTTAGTACAGGAGAATCACATGAGCCATAAACATGTAATCGGTGTGCTTGGAGGAACCGGATTCTATGACATCGAAGGATTCACCAAAGTGGAATCCCGGCGCATCGAAACTCCCTATGGCGAAGCCAGCGACGAATTTATCATCACCGAAACCGATGACGCCCGGGTGGTGTTTTTACCGCGTCACGGCAAAGGACACCGCTTTACACCGACGGACATCAACTACCGGGCCAATATCTACGGCATGAAGGTGCTGGGGGTTGACTGGCTGATCTCAGTGTCCGCAGTGGGATCGTTGCGGGAACACCTCAAGCCCGGTCACATTGCCATTGCCGACCAGTTTTTTGATCGTACCAAGGGTATCCGCAAATGCACGTTTTTTGGAAACGGCGTTGTGGGCCATGCCATGTTTGCAGATCCCGTAAGTCCGGCTCTGTCGGATATGATCCATGAGGCAGCCACAGGTATTGACGGTGTGACGGTTCATAAGGGCGGCACCTATGTGTGCATGGAAGGCCCTCAGTTCAGCACCAGGGCGGAAAGCCATTTTTATCGTTCCATTGGCGCGGATCTTATCGGCATGACCAACCTGACGGAAGCCAAGCTGGCCCGGGAGGCGGGTATTCATTATGCCTCCATGTGCCTGGTAACGGATTATGACTGCTGGCGCAGCGGCGAGGACGATGTTGACGTTGCGGATATTCTGGCGGTCATGCGGCAGAACGTGGCCAATGCCAAGGCCATTGTAAAGGCAACGGTGCAAAGCATTGTTCAGCGTAACGCAACACCAAAAGAACTGCCGGTGATGATTGTCACGGCGCCGGATGCCATGAACCCCGAAACCGTGGAACATCTGCGGCCGATCATGGGAAAATACCTGCCCTGACGGGTTTGATCATACAGAAACAAAAAACGGGACGCCCTGGGCGTCCCGTTTTTGCGTATACAGTGTAATGTTTTTTAGTCCGGCAGATCTTCCTGGCAGCATTCGCCCTTGGTGGCAAACCCCATTTTAACCAGTTCGGGGCCAAGGTTGTTCACCATTTCTTCCAGTTCATCAATGAACTTGCGTCCGGCGGTGCTGAAGATTTTGTCCTTGCGGTAGATCATGCAAATGGGGCGCTTCATGTTGGCATCGGTGAATTTGATGGCCTTCAGAGTGCCGTTGCTGATTTCCCGCTGCACCGAGGGCAGCGGCACAATGGCCACACCGGCGTCAATTTCAACAGCGCCCTTGATGGTTTCGACATTGTCGAATTCCATGGCGATATCGGGTTTGACGCTGTGCTTGCGCAGCTGCTTGTCAATATATTTGCGGGTGGGGATGCTGTGCTCAAATGCCACAAAGGGGACACCCTTGAGGTCTTCAAGTTTGACTTTCTTTTTGGATGCCAGGGCATGCCCGGGATGGGTAATCAGAACCATCTGATCGCTGAACAGGGCGTTGGTTTCCACCAGTCGCCGGTCTTTGCCCGGGATGGCCACGATACCGATGTCGCTCATGTTGGCGCAGACGTCATCATAAATGCGCGGGGCGCGGGCGTATTCGATATGCACGTTGACATTGGGGTACTTCCGCAGGAATTCCTTGATGAAGTAGGGCATTTCATGCAGACCGATGGAGTAGATGACCGAAATTTTAACCGTACCGCCGATGACATTGGTGTCTTCGGTCAGAGAACGTTCAAGCTGGTAGTAGCGGTCGAGAATATCACGGCAGCCTTTGTAAAAAATCTTTCCGCCTTCGGTGGGTTGCAGGGTGCGAACACCGCGTTCGACCAGCCGTTTTTCAAAGCGTTCTTCAAGCTGCTTTATCTGCTGGCTTACCGCCGACTGGGATAAATAGTTGAGCTTTGCTGTTTTGGAGAAACTTTTGGTTTCGATAAGATCACAGAAGATTTTCAGGGTCTCGATATGCATGGGCTACTCTCCATCAGTCAATTCGCTCGATGTCTTCGGGATATGTTCGGGCGAGTTCTGCATAAATGTCTTTAAAGCCGCTCCAGGTGTGTTGCCATTCTTCCGAAACCGTGCCGATAACTTTGGCGGGAACGCCAACGGCAATGGATTTGGGAGGAATTTCCTGCTTGTTCTTTACCAGTGCGGCTTCCCCAACCGCCGCCCATGAGCCAACTACGGCCCAGTCACTCACCACAGCCCCCATGCCGATGACTGCGCCGTCGTCGATCAGATTCGGGGTGTGGATGATGGCGCCATGTCCAAGGGTGACATTGTTGCCGATGGTTGCCGTGCCGTCGGGACGGGCATGTATGACAACGTTTTCCTCGACAGCAGTATTGTCACCTATGACAATGCGCCCGTAATCACCGCGGACAACGGCACCGGGACCAACGTAGCAATTGTTGCCCAACTGTACGTTGCCCAGCACCGTTGCGGTTTCCGCGATGTAGCAATTCATGCCGATGTTCGGTTCAGTTCCTTTGTAGCGGTATACGGCCATGGCTGACTCCTTCAGTCACTGCCGCACCGCCCACGCATGGTGAAAGATCAAGCGTCGTAGTACAGCAGCATCTCGTGGGGATGCGGACGGTTACGGACCTGATTGAATTCTTTCGTCATTTTGTAGTCGATCCAGGCTTCGATGAGATCCTTGGTGAATACATCGCCTTCCAGCAGGAATTCGTAATCTTCCTTCAGGGCCAGCATTGCCTCTTCCAGGCTTTCGGGTACCCGGGAGATTTTGCTGCGCACTTCTTCTGAGGCGTGTTCGATGTTTTCATCGATGGGGCCCCAGCCGTTGGCGACCGGGTCGATCTTGTTGCGGATGCCGTCGAGTCCTGCCATCAACTGTGCGGTCATGGCCAGATACAGGTTGCAGGTGCCATCGGGGGGACGGAACTCGAAGCGCAACTGATCCGGACCTTTGGCGTAGCGCGGAATGCGGATTGCCGCAGAGCGGTTGGCCAGGCCAAAGAACAACTGGGTCGGGGCTTCAAAGCCGGGAACCAGGCGTTTGTAGCTGTTGGTGGAGGGGTTGGTAAATGCCAGCAGAGCACGACCGTGCTTCAGAATGCCGCCGATGTAATACAGGGCGGTCTGGCTTAATTCGGCATAGCCTTCCTTGTCGTAGAACAGATTTTCTCCGCCTTTGCGAAGCACCTGATGGAAGTGCATGCCGTTGCCTGCCTCATAGAACAGGGGTTTGGGCATGAAGGTGGCGGTTTTGCCGTGTTTTTTGGCGATCATCTTGATGATGTACTTGATACGGGTGCCGATGTCACCGGCCTGGGTCAGCGGGTTAAAGCCGATTTCGATTTCGCTTTGACCGGTGCTGCCCACTTCGTGGTGGTGATAGCGCACATCTACGCCCATGGCTTCGATGCGGGATGCCATTTCGGAACGAATGTTGAAATAGGCGTCCTGCGGCATGCAGGCATGGTAACCGCTCTGGTGGGGAATCTTGTGTCCCAGCTTGTCGCTGTTTTCCGGGTTGGCGAACCATCCGGCTTCCTGGGATTCGATCATATAGGATGCACAGTTTTCACCTTCATCAAACTGCACACTGTCGAACATATGAAATTCGAATTCCGGACTCCACAGCGATTCATCCGCAATGCCGAGTTCCCGCATGTACGCTTCGGCCCGGCGGGCGACAAAGCGGGGATCCCGTGAATAATCAGCCAGGGAATCAGCCTCCTTGATGTCACACAGTAAACTCAATGTTGCGCGATCCCAAAATCCGTCGATCATGGCAGTCGAAGGATCAGGCACCAAAGTCATATCCCCGGAATTTACTTTTTTAAAGCCCGGCACTGATGAACCGTCGAAGGGAACACCTTTTTCAAAGGTGTCGGCGGTAAGACGACCGGCGGGAATAGTGATGTGATGCATTCGACCGATGAGACTGGAAAATTTCAGGTCAACCATTTCAAATTGACCGTTTCGGGCCATTTCGAGAAGTGCGCTGACGCTTTTCTCCATGATACTACTCCTTGTTAAGAGAACAGAAATACTACGGAAATTTTTAGTATCAGTAATTCTAATAGAAATCAACCTTTTTTCGCCAAATGATGTATAAAAATATCATACATTAGGGCCCCTGATGGAAATGTCAGTAAAAGCAGGATGTTGCGAAAAGGAAAAAAAGTGCCTAGCTGTCGAGGATACGTCGGATTTGCCGTGCCAGTTTCTCCAGGTCATAGGGTTTTTCAATAAAGGGAGTGGCAGCTTCCCGTGCATCAGGATCATCGGCAATCATGTCGTGGGCATAGCCCGATGCAAAGAGGATTCTGGTATTGGGACATGTTGCCCGGATATGGGACGCCAGCTCCGGTCCGTTCATATGGGGCATAATGATATCGGTAAAGACCAGATCTATTTCCGGATGCCGACGGGTCCAGATATCCAGCGCTTCCTTGCCATCGCAGGCTTCGATAACCGCATAACCCAGGTGAGACAGCAGACGTTCAGTCAATTCCCGGACCATCGCCTCGTCTTCCACCAGTAAAATGGTTTCTTTACCGGTGGGGGTTTCTGCTTCCGCCGGGGGTTCGCATGGTACTTCTGTGGTTTCGTACACCCGGGGAAAGAGAATTTTAAAGATGGTTCCGGCTTTCGGTTCGCTGTATACATTGATATGAGCCGAGTGCTGCTGCACAATGCCATAGACCGTTGACAAGCCCAGTCCTGTGCCCCGTCCTTCTTCCTTGGTGGTAAAGAAGGGGTCAAAGATGCGTTGCTGAATGGCAGGATCAATACCGGTACCGGTATCGCTTACGCTCAACTGGACATAATGGCCCGGCTCAACACCGGCGTGGGTCTGACCGTAGTGGGCATCAAGGGAGATGTTTTCCAGGCGCAGTATCAGTTTGCCGCCGTCGGGCATGGCATCCCGGGCGTTAACGGCAAGGTTAACGATTACCTGTTCAATGCTTCCGGTATCGGCTTTGATACAGCCGGTGTCCGGTGCAATATCCGTCACCAGTTCAATATCCGCTCCCAACAGAGGGGAGAGCATTGAACGCAGAGAGTTGATGATTTCCCTGAGGCAGGTTATTTTCAACTCGATAACCTGTTTACGGCTAAAGGCAAGCAGCTGACGCACCAGGTTGGCGGCCCGGCCGGTGGCTTTTTCAATTTCCTGTAGACATGCTGCCGGCGAATTTCCGTTGTCCATGGCAAGGGTCGCCATGGTGGTGTTGCCGCTTATGGTGGTAAGCAGATTGTTGAAATCGTGGGCTACACCCCCGGCCAGCCTGCCGATGGCCTCCATTTTTTGAGCCTGCAGCAGTTGCTCTTCCAGCCGCTTTTGCTCCTCCTGGCTGCGTTTGCGTTCTGCGATTTCCTTTTGTAGCGCTCTGTTGGTGGTAATAAGCTCGGCGGAACGCTCCTGCACAAGCTCCTCCAGATGATACCGGTACTTGCTCAATTCTTCCTGCGCCGTTCGTGTGGCGGTGATATCGCGGCCCAAAGAAATTTGGGCAAATGCTTCTCCGTCATTATCCACCAAAGACCGGGCGTGCCAGGAAATAATTGCCTCATGTCCGTATTTTGTTGTGAGGGTGGTTTCAAAACCCTCCACCGACAGGTTGCCCTCGATAATACCTTTGGTTCTGGCTACCACGGTTTCGTAGTGTTGCTCATCGGGATACAGCCAGCGCCATATTTTGTCATGGCCCACAACCTCATCCCGTGTGTATCCGCTGATGTGTTCCGCTGCTTTGTTCCATACAAGAATGGTGCCGTTGCAATCACTGACACTTAACCAGACATTGGCATTGTCGATAATGCTTTGCTGGAACTGTGTGAGACGGTGGATTTCAAGATCCGCTTTTTTGCGGGCAGTGATATCCCGGGAAGCCCCCAGCAGTCCCGTGGCTTCCCCTGCCTCGTTGCGTAAAAAGGTTGCGGTAAATTCCACCCATACCGTGCCCCCGTCCTTGTGGTATTGTTCCACCTCAAGGGTTCGGGCCCGTTCCGGGTTGCCATCAGACAGGGTTTCCCGGGACAGTTCCTCCATAAGGATGGGAATGGCGTATTCAATGGAGTGGGGTAAAAGAACATCTTCCACCGACATGGACACCATTTCCTCGCCGGAAAAGCCGCTGAGACGTTTCATGGAGGGGCTGACATAGGTGTAGTTCAGGTTGAGGTCCATCAGCCACAAAACGTCCTGGACGTTCTCGGTCATGATTTTATAAATATGCTGACTTTCCGCCAGCATCTGTTCCGTCTTTTTCCGCTTGCTGATATCCCTGGTTACCCCGAGAATGCCGGTGACCATTCCGCTGGCATCGCGGATGGGCTGTATGATGGATTCTGTCCACACGGTGCTGCCGTCTTTTTTGTACTGCTCAAATTCGTCCACAATGTGCCAGTAGGGTGATGTGTCGCCGGTGCCGTCCAGTTGTTTGGGCAGTTCCCGGGAAAATATGCCAATGGCTCTTTTGTAGGATTCCGGTGTCAGGATATCCTCCATAGTGTGGGAGAGGGCATCCTCCGGGCTGTACCCCCGCAGTTGCTGCACCGACGGACTGACAAAGGTGAAATTCAGATCCAGGTCAGTGGTCCATATGACATCGGAGATATGTTCCGCCAAAAGCCGGTATTTGTTTTCGCTTTCCCGCAGGGTTAAGCGATCGGTAATATCCCGGGTAATGCCTGTGATGCCATCGGGGGCGCCATTGGCATCCCGGGTAAAGGCAACGGTGACTTCGGTGTGGATTATTGAGCCGTCTCTGCAATATTCCTCAAGTTCTACGGTCTTGATGCGGTTGGGGTCTGCTACGGATGTTTCCCTGGCAAGCTCTTCCTTCAATGCCGTGCGGAGTATGTCCATGCTTTCCGGGGTAACATTGTCTTCGGTTGGCATGTCCATGATTTCCCGGGCGGAAAATCCCCTGATTTTTTCAATTGCCGGGCTCAGGTATTGGTACTTGAGGTTCAGGTCCATGGTCCAGAAGGCTTCCGAACTGGCAGAGCATACAAGGTCGTAGGCGGATCGTATCCGGTGGTGTGCCTGAACCCGGTCATGCAGAACTTCATTTTCGCTTCGCAGTTGCTCTATGGTGTCCTGCTGCTGCTTCACAAGAGCGGATAGTTTTTTAATATCTTCACTCATAGGTATCTCATGTCTATGTTCGTAATCAGGCATCTTTGATCGGTGGCATACGATTTATTACAGGTATTGTTGACATCTATTGTCAGGCAATCCCTTGGCCTTGATGATTCCCGGATTTGTTCCCTGTGGCGGAATTATATGACGCAGCCGTGAAAAAAGGCAACTTTTCTTTTACACAGGCCGGGTTTTCCAGTATTCTGTATAAGATATAGGAGGTCGCAGTTATGAAGCATTGCGTCAAAGGACTTGTTTATATTGGGCTGTTCGCCGTTTTAACCGCGTTTTTCCCCGGTTGTAATTCCAGCGAAGAACCCGAGGGCAATCTCTCGTGCGTGGTTACCCGCAGCTGTCCGTCGGGATACCACTGCCACGCGGAAAGCGGTGTGTGCATTAAAGATACCCCGTGCGATCTGTGCGACGCTGCCTCTGAAATATGTGTTGACGAAACCTGTCTGAAACGCTGTCAGACAAGTTCCGACTGTCCGGTAAACCACTACTGCGATCTTTCTCTGAATGCCTGCAAGCCAACCGCCGTTGATGGCGACAATGATACCGACGGGGATGCAGTGGAGACTGCTGAACCGGAAGAAGAGGTGGATTTGGGGCCCTGCGCATCCTGTGGCGGTAACGAAGTGTGTTATCTGGCTCCGGACGCAGAGGAAGAGGGCTGTCTTAAACGTTGTAACCCTTATGATCCCCAGTGCGATAACGGTGATGTGTGCTGGCTGCCCTTTGATGTTGATTCGCTGCCCATGGGCGAGGGACTCTGTGCGCCGCCGATTCCCAATGGCGCTGCCATGGATGAGGCCTGCGGCAATGATACTCCCTGCCAGCTTAATCTGGTATGTAATCATTCCTATTGCCGGACCCCCTGCAATGCCTGGGGTGAGCACAGCTGCCCCGATCAGCAGGAATGCCGTCCGGTGCTTTCCCTTGATATCGGCCTGTGTATGAGCACCGCTGGTTGCGATCCTGCCACCAATCCCTGCCCCGAAGGCTTTGTTTGTCTGGATGGCGATTGTGTTCCCGGTACGCCCTGCGATGCTGATGCAGATTGCCCCGGCAGCATGGTCTGCGACTTCGGTCTGTGCCTTGAAAGCTGCCTGTATCTTGGCTGTCCATCCCATAAGCCCGTCTGCGACGAGCAAACCGGCCATTGTGTGCGGTCTGTGAACAATTGCGGCGGTGGCTGTCCCAACGGCTATTGGTGCTACGATGGACGCTGCGTAGAGGAGTGCGATCCTCCCTGTGAAGGACGTTCCTATTGCGCCAAAACCGGCTCCGGCGTTGATGATGTTGAATGCCTTACCCCGGATGACTGCCGGAAGACCGGCAACATGTGTGCTGATCCCAGCCGTGACTGCGATCAGCGCACCGGATTCTGCATCAAACGCTGTCCTGCAAACTGCGCACCGCCCACCTGCTGCGATGTCAGCACGGATTATCAGTGCGGTCAGTGCGAGACCGGCGTATGCAGTAACCTGAATCCCATGGGGCCCTGTCCCCTGATGGATCAATTATGCATTGATGGTCAGTGCAAAACAGATCAGAATATATGCGTGCCTGCGGGTATGCCCTGCTCCACGGCATCAACATGCTGTGACGCCAACGGCGAAGGTGTGGTGGATTGCTGTGTTAATCCCACGAGCCCGGATCTGGTGGGCGTGTGCTGTGGTTCGGGACAGACATGCCTGTATGTGGGTAGTATTTGCCTGTAATTATATACCGTAATAAAACATTTGATCTTTCAACCCTGTAAGCGACACAACCGGCGGCAGCCATCGGAACGAATCCGTACCGAATCAGAGAAGGAGGCAACATGGTGAACACAATGGGATGGATAGAAGGCATTGACGGAACTGAATTATACTTCCAGACCACTGGCACCGACACCGGGAAACCTCCGATCATTTTTTGCGATGGTATTGGTTGCGCCGGATATGTCTGGAAATACATTAAACGCGATTTTGCCGATGAGCATCAGATGCTGCAATGGAATTACCGTGGCCACGGGCAAAGCGCCATGCCGGAAGAAGACGGTCATCTTACCATTGAAGCCATGGCCGATGACCTGAATTGCATTGTGGAAAAGCTGGACATGAGACCGGCGATTATTATGGGGCATTCCATGGGCGTGCAGGTGATACTGGAATACGCCCGGCGGCATCCGCAGCATGTTGCAGGTCTGGTGCCCATTTGCGGCAGCTCCGGCAATTTGCTGGACACCTTCCATGACAGACCCTATCTGAAAATGGCGCTGCCGTTTCTGCAAAAGGCATATACCTATGTGGACAAAATTGTAGATCCCATATGGGAGCGCGTGCTGCCAACAGAGTTAGGGTTCCAGTTAGCCACCCATACCGAGGTAAATGGCGAATTTATCAAGCGGGAAGACTTTTTCCCGTACCTGGAAGATCTTTCTCAGGTTGAGCCCGGCCTGTTTTTGGAAATGCTGGGCAATGCCCAACAGCATAGCGCAAAGGATTTTTTGCCGCAGATTGATGTACCTACCCTGGTTATTGCCGGCGAGCGCGACGGCTTTACCCCGGCCTGGCTTTCCAAAGAGATGGCCCGGTCAATCCCCGGGGCGGAGATGCTGATGATTCCCTCCGGTTCCCATACCGCTTCTTTGGAAATGCCGGAACTGACATCTTTGCGCCTGGAAAAATGGATTAACACCCATTTCAAGGCAAAGAAAAAAAGCCGCAGTAAAGCCCGCTCCAAAAAGCCCGCCGCCTGATGGTGACGACATAATCACAAGAAAACGCCCTGCCGTATTCCGGCGGGGCGTTTTGCATTGTTTAATCTTTTTCCAGGATATTTATGCGGGCCTGCCCCCGGGTTTTGTCGGTCAGATGACGGATGCAGGTGTCCAGTATATCGCGGGAGACATACAGCCGTGACCGGTAGCGGTCACCGGAAACCGTGACGTCCTGTTCCGTTGCTCCAAGGTGATGAATCATTGAAAGAGCTGCGCCGCTGACAGCCAGGGGCAGATCAATTTCAAGGCATACCGGAGGCCGGATAACAATATGCTGTGCAGCGTCCAGACATGCAGCGGCAGCACCACGGTAGGCACGCACCAAACCTCCTACGCCAAGCTTGATGCCGCCAAAGTAGCGGGTTACCACAACCACCACATGATCAAGTTCCGAAGATTCAATGGCGGTCAGGATCGGTCTGCCTGCACTGCCGCCGGGTTCCCCGTCATCGGAAAACCGGTAGTCGCCGCCAATGCGGTACGCAAAGCAATTGTGGTTGGCCTTTGGTTCTGAAACCGAGGCAAGGAACTCCATGGCCAGCCCGGGGGTATCTGCCCGCTGACACCGGCCAATGAACCGGCTGTGCTTAATATTCTGTTCTGCTTCGGCGAAATCCTGTATCGTGGTGAAATCCGGCATGGTGTGTCACAGGGGCAGAAGGAGGAGACCCTTATTTCAGGATGCTGCGGATGCGTTCCGAGATGCCTTTTTCAAGCTCGTGGATGCTGTCAAGGGTTGCCTTGTCCCGGGCATTGCACTGGCGATATCCTTCAACCGCATACTGGCAGCGGTAGGTGAAATGAATTTTTACGCGATCTGAAAGAACATAGGCCTGAATCACGACTTTTGCCGGGATAGGCAGCTGTGCCGGGCCCTGGCGAAGTTCAATGACTTTCCAGTCAGTGTATACGACATCGGGGTTTTGGGCGGTTCCGGAAATCTGGAAACCCTCTTCGATAAGGGCATTTTTAACCGCTGTCATGGCTGCTTCACTGCCCAGGCTGTGAAACGCGATGGATTCGGAGGTTCGTTTGGCTTTAATGCCGCATCCGGCCACAGTTAATATAATAAGTACAAAAATAATCCACTGAATTCGTTGCATGGAGGACCTCGTTAATATGACCGATATCTGCAAACCACGCATTGTTTGTACGACAATTACTTTAAAAAATCAATACCATAGCGGTAATAGTCTGAAAAAGTTACCGTTTTCGCACCTTTGGGCAGGTGCCCGTGAGTGTCGTTTATAGTGCTTTCCTGTTGATTTGCCCAATAAAATCTGCTATAAATATTGGGATAGTTGCTGTATTCCGAGAACCTATCCACACGACGAGCGTACTCGATGATTGATATTCACGAATTTGAACAGCGCAGCTCAGAGGAGCTCAACGATTTTATTCTTCAGCGTAAAAGGGATCTTGGCGACGATCTGGTCATTTTGGTGCACCATTATCAGCGCCCGGACGTTGTTGCTTATGGCGACCTTCTTGGCGACAGCCTGAAACTTGCACGTCTTGCAGCCGAGCAATCTCATGCAAAGCATGTGTTGTTTTGCGGTGTTCGGTTTATGGCGGAAGCCGCTGATATTCTGACTCCGGACCATACCAATGTGCAGCTTTCAGCCCCAAGCGCCGGGTGTCCCATGGCGGATATGGCCGATGAAGAACAGGCTCAAAAGGCCTTTGACGCCATTGTCCGCACAACCGGTAGGCCCCCGATTCCGGTGGTGTACATGAATTCCTCTTCGGAACTCAAAGCCTTTTGCGGCAGGAATGGCGGTCTTGTGTGTACTTCTTCCAATGCGGAAAAGGCTGTGCGCTGGGCCATGGATCAAGGCGATACGGTGCTGTTTTTTCCTGATGAGCATCTGGGACGAAACACCGCCAAAACCATCGGCCTGAAGCCCGAAGAGATTGCTCTGTGGGATCGCCTCAGTGATGACGGCGAGCTTACCGATGCACAGATTGCCGATGCCCGGCTGGTGCTGTGGAAGGGATTTTGCCACGTGCATGTATCCCTGACCGAACAACATGTCCATGCGGTTCGGGCGTTGAGTCCCGATGCCAGCATTGTGGTGCATCCTGAATGCCCTACAGAGGTCACGGCCCTGGTGGATGGAGTCGGCTCTACTGAATACATTGTGCAGTATCTTAAACAACAGCCCGCCGGATCAGAGATTTATGTAGGCACTGAAGTGCATATGATCGAACGGATGGCTGCGGAATATTCTGATCGCATTATCAAGCCCCTGTCTCCCGGTGCGGTGTGTTTCAATATGGCCAAAACAACACCGGCGCATATTGCCTGTGCCCTTGCAGAAGAGAATCTTGGTACATGGGGTCATATCAATGTGGACGCAGCAGTAGCCTCGGACGCCAGGAAAGCCCTTGACCGTATGCTTGAAATCTAGTTGCCTTTGGCCCGCCCCAAAAGGAGTATCCCTGTATGACCACCATTCGATGTCCAAAATGCGGCAAAGACGTTCCACAGCGTAATTTTTGTGGATTTTGCGGCAGTCTGTTGACAACTCCCCAGGGGGAATCAGATTCGCAGACAGGTCCACAGACAGCTCCTGTGGAGAGTGCAGAGGAATCGACGCCGGATCTGGTTTCCAATGATATTCTCAGCCAGCTGGACGAGGTTGCATCGGTCAATATGGGGCCCCGGGAGCGGGAGCCGTCGGAAACACGGCAAAAGGAAATTCCCAATGATCTTATGCAGCGGGTAAAAATGGAGCGGGCTCAGACCCAACCCCCGGGTGGCTTTGATCTGGAGATCTCCGAAAAGGCAGTTCCACCGGCTTCATCAAGTCAGCGTCCCTCTGGGACATCCAGACCCCCTTTACCAGGAGATGCGTACCCCGGGGAACCGGCTTCTTCGCCAAAAACATCGAAGCCCTGGAAAAAAATCGTCATTGCCATTGTTGTACTTGTGATTCTGGCAACCGCAGGTATTGGCGGATATGTCATGTATCAAAAAGGGCGGGTGGTGTCGTTTCTTGAGCGGGAACTGAGTATTCCTTCTTCTGCTGTGTACCAGGACATGCGTAAGCGTTTGCCGGAAAAGGGCTGCGCCGTTGATGTTATCCAGTTGGGTATCCGGCCCGCCAGTGATGAAGATCTTGATGCCTACCGAAGCCGCACAGGCCAGTCCGGCGCCACCGGAACGCATATGATCTGGATCAAAGCCGCATGCATCGGCATTGGTGGTGTACCGGTTTCAATGACCATACGCGCCGAAAAACCCGATGCGCTTCCTGCTCCGTACCGTGGCAAGCATATGGTCTATGATCCGGACAGTGATCGGATGACGGACTACGTTCCTGTTGCCGAATAATATCACACATTGGAGTTATGTGTATTAGTTGTATAATTTGTTGTTGTTTTGCTAACTGTCGGTAATGCTTTTCAAAAGCAGGAAATGCCGCTTGTTTGCTGGAGACATTTTTTCTCATAATGCAGTTGCTTTTCCCATACTCTTATGTTACCAGACTGTTAGTTGTGTCCGGGAAGCGGTACGATTTCGCTCCCCTGGTTAGATAGTTACCGTCATCGGAGGGAATCATGCAGTATAATGGCGTAAAAGTATTTTCTGCCACCAAGGCCAAAGAACGTGAGGGTTTGGGAGAGGTTATTACCCGCTGGATTCGGGAAAATCCCGATAATGAGGTCATTGAAACCCGCACGCTTCAAAGCAGTGACAATGAATTTCATTGCCTGACCATCATTGTTTTTTTTAAGAGCTAATCCGTTTTTTTTACTGAAACTATTTACCTGAAATACCGTTTCTTTCATATTTTGTGGATGATGTCCGTTTGACCGGCACACCGTTTGGTGCGCCGGTTTTTTATTGGATATTTTTTTGTAGAAATTAAATGTCGGAGCTGATGCGGTCTGATTTAATACCGTGCAGAAATACAGGCCATTTTGCATCTTTATATGTGTTTTTCTTTGACTCCCGGCGCGGTATGGCATATATTTTTAACCCTGTAAATTTGGAATTTGTCTATTGGTAACTGGCATTCGGTGGTCCGATTGCACGAACAGAAGTGTATATTCCAAGGAGTGGCTCAATGAGTAAAAAATTCGAAACCGGAAAAAAACGGGTCTTTGCGTTAATCGGACACGGTGGATCAGGCAAGACCTCTGTTGCAGACGCCATGATTTATCTGGCGGGTAGCAACGAGCGGGTTGGCAAAGTTGATGATAAAACATCAATGCTGGATGTTGAACCCGAAGAGCAGGACACCAAGCACACCATCGTGCCTGGCTTCTTTGACATCGAGTGGAACAAGAACCAGCTCTACATGATTGATACTCCGGGTGTCTCCGATGTTATTCATGAAACCCAAAATGCACTGCAGGCCGTTGGCGGCGCTGTGCTGATGCTGAGCGCTTCCGATGGCGTTCGGGTGCAGACCCTTCAGGTTGCCGGTTTTGCCAAAGAGCAGGGTGTGCCTCTGGTCGCCTGCATCAATGCACTGGATAAAGAACATACCAGCTTTGACAAAGTCATGGCTCAGATGGAAGAGGAACTGGATATCAATCCTCTGCCGCTGGTTATTCCCATTGGCGAAGAATCCGGTTTCAATGGCGTTGTCAATATTTTGACCCAGAAAGCCTATCTTTACGAAACCGACGGCAGTGGCAAAATCAAAGCCACCACCGATGTCCCCGATGACATGGCCGATACCGTTGAAAGCCTGCGCGAGAACGTGATTGAACGTCTGATTGAAGCAGACGATGAAGTCATGGAGAAATATCTCGAAACCATGGAAGTCAGCGATGAGGAAATCGCTCTGTGTCTGCGTAAGGGCACCATTAACCGTACTTTTACCCCGGTATTCAGCGCCTCTGCCAACCTGGTGATTGGCATGCGTCAGCTGTTGGACGGCATTGTTGAGTGCATGCCTTCCCCGCTGGAAGAACGCCCCCGCGTCACTGTGGATCCCGCAAGCGGTGAAGAGGGCAGCCTGGAGCTGGCCAATGGCGATGAAGAACTTCTGAAGGCTGTGGTATTCAAGACCATGACCGATCCTTTTGCCGGTCGCATCACCATCTACCGGGTGTTCCATGGTCGCCTTGGTGCTGAAGATACCATCCATGTGTTCAACGATAACAAAGAGACCAAGGAAAAATTTGGCAAGCTCTTCAAGTTGCACGGTAAAAAGCAGGTTTCCGTGGATGAGGCTCTGCCTGGTGATATCGTTGCCGTGGCAAAACTGAAGGAAACCGTTACCGGTGATACTCTTACCGCCGGTCCCGCCCTGATGTTCAAAAAGATCGAGTTGATTGCTCCCCCGCTGAGCTTTGCGATTTCTTCCAAAAAGCAGGGAGAAGAAGATAAAGTCGGTACCGCCATCAACCGCATGCTGGAAGAAGATGTTGGCCTGGTCGTTAAACGCGAGCCGCAGACCAAAGAACTGCTTCTGTATTGCATGGGTCAGCAGCATCTGGATATCACCATGATGCGCATGAAACGCATGTACAATGTGGAAGCCGACGTTCGTCTGCCCAGAATTCCCTACCGCGAAACCATTAAAAAGGAAGCCCGCGGTATTCAGGGTAAACACAAAAAGCAATCCGGTGGACGCGGTCAGTTCGGTGACACCTGGATCAACATGATTCCCCAGCCCCGTGGCGATGGTTTCGAGTTTGTGAACCAGATCGTCGGTGGCGCGATTCCTGGCAACTTTATTCCCGCAGTTGAAAAAGGTATCGTGGAAGCCATGGTGCGTGGTCCTCTGACCGGTAACCCGGTTCAGGACATCAGAATCGAACTCTATGATGGTAAGTATCATCCGGTCGATTCCTCTGAACAGGCCTTTAAGCTGGCAGGTTCCAAGGGATTCAAGGCTGCCTTTGAAAAGGCCGAACCGATTCTGCTGGAACCGGTTATGCGCCTTGATATCGCCGTGCCCGATGAATTCATGGGCGATGTTATGGGTGATCTGAATGGTCGCCGCGGCAAAGTGCTGGGCATGGATGCCGAAGGCAAAGTGCAGCACATCCGTGCGGAGTGCCCCATGATTGAAGTGCAGCAGTACGCCTCCACCCTGAAATCCATCACCGGTGACCGCGGCACCTACACCATCAACTTCGATCACTACGAAGAAGTGCCCTCCATGATCGCTCAAAAAATCATGGAAGAATGGAAAAAGAAGAACGAGGACGCAGAGTAGATGCTGCCCATCCTTTACCCTCTGGATATCCAAACCGGTCCCCTTTCAAAGGGGGGCCGGTTTTTTCTGATATGCCTGCTTGTGATTGCGGTATGTTCCTGCGATGCCTCTGATTCCGCAGACAGCAGCAGATCTCGTCCGAAAAGGGTATCTCCGCCCGCACCGGGTCCCATTGAGATGAAAGCCGCTGTAGAGCTTGAGGCCGTCAATATCGATGATTGCCTGACCATGCTGCAAAATGCCACGCCCCCGGTCACTACGGATATGGTTGTCACGGTCCGGGCTGCTGTGGATGCCTTGGGAATTGTTCAGAATGTCCGTATACTGACGTCAACCTACCCGCACAAACGCTTTGAGGCCTGTGTACTGCGCACCCTCAAGCAGGCGCGAATTAATCCTCCGGGAAAATATCTTTCCCTTGATGCCGGTTTTGCCCTGAAAAAATAATTGTTGTACAATTGTCCGGTAAGGGAACTTTTCTGCCTCCAGCAGCATCTGATGGAATACAAAGGAGTCACATGAAACAGGCACCAGTGTATTCGAAGGATTCCGGGGACAATTTGGTTTTCAAAGCCAGAAACGGCGATGTATCGGCCTTTGAAGCCCTGGTTGTTGCACATCGCAGCGATTTGTATCGTTTTGCCTTGGGTATGAGCGGCGGCAATGCCGACATAGCCTCCGATGCTTTGCAGGAAGCTTTGGTCAAAGCATTTTTGAATATCCGTTCATTCAGAGGGGACGCAGCCTTTTCCACCTGGTTGTGGCGGGTGATTCGCAACGAAATACACGCCATATACCGAAAACAGAAACCCGGGCGCCTGGTTTCACTGGAAGACACATTGGAGCAGCCGGAAGATGCAGCACCCGGGCCATCGGATCAGGTATTGCGGGAAGAGCGAATCCGCAGTGTGCGGTATCTGGTGGCCAAACTTTCCCCAAAACTACGGGAAATCATAACACTGGTTGATCTTATGGAATACAGCTACGAGGAAACCGCCGAAAAGCTGGGGATTTCCGTGGGGACTGTACGCTCCCGTTTGTTTCGGGCCAGGGAAAAATTTTCCCGGCTGGTGGAAAAATACAGGGAACTTTTTTGATCACAAACTCATCCCATGAACAGAACGAACGATGAAAACTGATTCTACGAGGTTAGAGATGAAACGCTGCAAAGACATACAATCCATGCTTTCCGATCATGCCGCCGGCACATTGCCGGGTGATGGAGCGGAAGCGGTGCAGCAGCATCTGGACACCTGCCCCGCCTGTCGTGAAGTGCAGAAGAATCTGGAACTTCTTTCACTGGCATCCATAGGACAGGAAGAACCGCCGGAATCCTTTGACCGGCAGCTTCATATGCGCCTGGCACAGGCTGCCAACTCCTTTTCGCCCGCAGGCCGATTGGCCGGGCAGTGGTGGCGTCGGCCCTCCCTGGCGGCGGCAGCAATCGCCGTTGCATTTGCTTTGGGTATTGCCATCGGCGGTGGTTTTATGCAGATGAACGATCATCAAACCAATATCGATAATGGAGCCATGGCTCATGTTACCCGGGCTACAGTGGAAACCGGTAAACCGGTTACGGTTCGGCTGGTATTCAGCTCGGACGAGGATATCAGCGATGTCGCCTTTGACATTGAGCTGGAGCCTGGCCTTGAATTTGCAACGACTGATTCCGAAATTGCCGCCATGAAGGTTCTTCAATGGGATGGAGATCTTAAACGCGGCAGAAATGAGATACCTTTTGCGGTCACAGTGGCCAAACCGGGGCGCTGGGTTGTAACTGCCCGGGCTCAATATCATGATGCAACCCATGAGCACCGGATCGTCCTGCTGAGCCAAAAGGATATTGAAAACAACGTTCACGCACCCTAACAGAAACAGGAGCTTGACCATGAAACGATTAATTGTAACCAGTATGGCAGTCGCCGTTGTTTTTCTGATGGCGACGGTGGCCTCGGCCAATGAAGCCGGAACCCAGCAACAGGAACGCCTGCAGGCTGATGTAAGTAGTGAAGCCCAGGTTGAAGAGGGTGACAAGGCACCGGACTGGGCCGAGAAAATGCGGAAACGCGAACGGAAACAGGAACGTAAGGGCGACGGCAAGCAGGCCAAAAAGCAGAAAAAGCAAAAAGGCCAGGGCGATCAGATGGGCAATGGCGAAGGTGGTCAGAACAAGGCCATGAATCAGGCCCAGGAGCGCAAGCAGGATATGAAGCAGGAGCAAAAGCAACTGCAGAAACAGCAGCGCAAACAGAAGATGCAGGGCGATAAAAACGGCATGCAGGAACGGAAACAGGATCGACTGCAGGAACGGAAGCAGGAACGCAAAAAAGAGCGTAAAAACGAACGTAAGAAAGAAAAGAAACAAGAGCGTAAACGTCGTCAATTGAAGGACGGCAGCGGTCAGGGTACCGGCAACGGTACTGGCAGCGGTAACGGCGGCAACTAAGTCTTTCAGACCCCACCACGACCCGGAGCATGCCAGCATGCTCCGGGTTTCCCGCATTAAGGATGACCATATGAAGTACTCTGCACCAGCGATATTTCTTCTCCTTGGCTTATTGGCTACAAGCGCACCGGTCAGTGCCGCTGATGTCTTTGGCGGTGTTTCCCTTGGCGGCGCGTACAACACTAACATTGCCCAGCTTACCGAAGGTGAATCAATCCAAAGCGGAGTTAAAAAGAAATATCAAAAAGGTGCGGTGATTGAAGCCGGTGCAGACATCGGAGTGAGCATCGAAGATTTTGAAATTTCCTGGGGCGGCTTTCTCAGTTATCCTCCCATGCTTGGAGATTATTCGCGTTTCAGTCATGTACTGGCGCTTGAATATGAATGGGACTGGGATACTGTTATGCTGAATCTCAGCGGATCGTTTCACCACGTTATTCTTGATCTGCCCAATGTTGAGAATCTGTATGTGGATGGATTTGTATATGCGGACCTGTCAGTGGATATCATTGACCCGCTGGTCTGGTTCGCCGCGACAAAGGTCGGCTATTATCACAGCCTTAGCGATACCGTGGGATATATGACCGGCCCTGCGGTGGGGCTGGAAACCGGTCTGTATATCTATCCGACCGACGGCTTGCATTATATCCGGCTTTCCGGCGGTTTTCTGGCCAATATTTTCGAAGATGAATTCCTTGAAATAGCTGATCCGGCGGATAAGAGCATCACTAAATATTTTGCCGGAGTGCATAATTCAAGTATCAATACCTTTGTTAAAATAAAGGGGAAAATGTATCTTGGTCCGGTAAATATGGGCAGTTGGGTGACGTACGGCTATGGGCACTGGCTCAAAGAGGATTCCCTGTATGACCTCAATAACCAACTGGTGAATGTTCAGAGGAGAACTGAACATAAAATCACTGTTAACCCCTGGGTGGGAGTCGATCTTGGCAAGGGCTTTGGACTTGAAGTGTATTACCGCTATCAGCGGGTGTTTTCCTCTTTTGACGCCGATGCCTCTTTCACCAATTGGTATATCAACTGGAACTTTGACCAGCATGTGGCCGGGCTTACGGTCTCATGGGCCATTCACTAGCCGCCGCAGATCACATTCACAGCTTGCCAAGGGGGGCATGGGTCGCTATAATCCCAAAAGATTGTGGCGGAATATTTCAACGGAAAGCAGTGGCGAATGAATCCAAAATATACGGCATCACTGGCGGTGTTTCTGACATCATGTCTGTTGTTTCTGTATCCGATTCATGCAACAGAGCCTGAGGCTGGCACGGAACTGAGTATTCCCGGTGAAATTCTTTTGTGGGATATCGAACCTGCCAGCGGCGTCAGTGATGAAGATGCCAGACTATTGACATCCTTTGTTGCCGCTGAGGTGCAGAATAACGGCACCAGGGTGCGCAGCAAGGCTAGTGTTGACAAAGCGCTGAAGCTGGAAGAGCAGCGCCAGCAGTGTGGTGCTGATGACGTAGGCTGTCTCGCAGAAGTGGGCAATGCCCTGGGGCTTGATGTGGCCCTGTCCGGTTCCATCGGCAAACTGGGCGGTACCTGGATATTCTCTTTGCAGCTTATGGATGTACGCCGGGTAACGGTGCTTAAAAGTATTACCCGCCGCGCAAAGGGAAACATTGATGCCATTGTTGATCAGGTTCCCGGTATGGTTCGTGAAGTGCTGGGTAAAAGCGATATTGCTCCCCTCGAAGAACCCGGGAAGCCCATGTCCACCTAT
>Ga0070729_10002291_pt1 | contig 25261 bp, 15 predicted proteins | sample tdDd472_FD_66725 | JGI IMG/M metagenome (GOLD analysis project Ga0070729, IMG submission 66725) | Marine sediment microbial communities from the Atlantic coast under amendment with organic carbon and nitrate - tdDd47.2 | ecosystem: Environmental > Aquatic > Marine > Coastal > Sediment | place... | reverse complement strand
CCAGTCGCTATGGCCCCCTACTTCCAGGTTGTTGCAGTAATCCGCTGCCTCCTGCCAGGTAAAGCCGGAAGAGCTTGGTGTTTTCTCCCACATCAACCCAGTCACCAGGTCGCTTATGGTGCCATCACCATTATCAAGATAGGAAGGCTGGCGACCAATGTACTGGGCGTCCTGCCCGGCAAAGGCCAAGTCCTGGGCTGGGCAGACCACTGACGAATCTGTGTTGTAGCAAGTCACCTGCCCGCTATCCACCAGCGGATAGTCCACAACCACCTGGTCCTCATCGCCATCGGCGATTACTTCTTCTTCCGGGATGATGTCTTTGTCGCCGTCGGCGATCACATCTGCATCCTCTTCAGTAACGGTATCGCCATCGGTCACCAAACCATCGCCATCAATAATCTCAACATCACCATCCAGGGTCTCTGTCAGGTCAGTGGATTCACATCCGGCAAAGGCAATAAACAGGACTGCAAGCACTGCAGTAAAAATAATGTTGTACTTTTTCATAATGATCTCTCTTTCCATGCCTCAGCCCTGTGGCCCGCCCTGGGGCACACAAATACCCTGGGGACTGCAGATCAAAGTCACATCCACAGGCTGGGGGCAATCTGCGTCATTGTTGCACATGGGAATACAGAAACTGCCGCCATCGGGCATGGCGCTGCAACTACAGCCCAGTGCTGCCTCTGTGGGACATGCCCCCGGGGCCTGACAATCGGTGTCTGTTGTGCAGGCAACGGGACCGGCGGGTTCTTCCGCTTCTGCGGGATCATCACCATCCACAACGCCGCAGTCCACTGCGCAGTTTGCTTCGGTTTCCGGTCCATCGCATATGGCGTCTCCGCAGCAGGGCATCCCCTCGGGAACTTCGTCGCAGCTTACGGGTTCATCACCGGGAAGTTCTTCATTGACATCACCGTCAACCGGCGGAATATCTTCATCAACATCGCCATCTATATCGCCGTCAATAACCGGACCGGCATCGTATTGCGCAGTCACATTGCCGCCGCGCACGCAACGTACATAATTGTAAATGCGAATGGCGTCACCCTGGGGACCGTGGCCTGTGGGGTAATCCGCCGGGTCACCGACTTTGGGATCGCTGCGCTGGGCACCCGCTCCATGCACGTCCTGCCACTGGTTTTGCCAGTACCCCAAAGCCCTACCAAAGGATACATACGAGGCGTTTGCCCCTTCATGACCCGTTACCCAGCTTGAGTGGGTTGTGCTGCTCCAGTAAAAGGCATAATCCGGCTGCCCTGCTTCATTTGTAATTTCCGTGCAGGAAAACACCGGATCAATGGCCGCCGACGCCGTGGTATCCGGAGAACGGCTGTAATTCACAATGCTTTGCAGTTCCTTGGCCGCAGGCAGTCGCCAGTCGCTTTTGCCCGCCAGCATCAGATCTTCGCAGTATGCAAGGGCGTCTTCCCATGTCATGCCGCTGCCGCTGTCGGCCTGCTGCCATACAAGCCCCGTTGCGGTATCGCTCACCGTGCCGTTGGTGTTTGCCACGAATGCATTATGCCCGTAGGAGCCGGTTTCACGAACGTGGATGACAAAGTATCCGGCCTGCCCAGGCATGGTTTGGGTGGGATAGCATTTAATGCGTCCGTCGGCAAAATTAACGCCAAAGTAGCATTCGTTGCCTCCCATCACCGTTGATTCATAAATCGAAGATGTTACCCACTGGGAATCAATTATCCGGGAGCCGGTGCTGGTATCGCCGTAGGCAAATTTAAAATAGTCGGAATTGATAAATGGCACCAGTTCCGAAGTATCGCTTCCCTCGTAACCGCTGGGGTCAACGCCGCTGAACATAATGAGAGAATACAGTTCCTTGATATCCGGCAGACGCCAGTCATCATAGCCTGCCAGCTCAAAGTTTTCTGCACCAGCAACGGCATCAGCGTAGCCCATCTTGTCGCCGGGGTCTTTTTGCCACATCAGGCCCGTCACCAGATCGCTAATGGTGCCATCATTGTTATCCTGATAACGCGGCTGATTTCCGGAATACTGTGCATCCTGCCCGGCAAGGGCACTGCCTTCTGCAACACAGGTCATGGCAACGTCTGTGCTGTAACAAAGGTTCTGATTGCTGTCCACAATGGCATAGGTAACAGGAATCGGATTTTCTTCCTCATCGGAGGCTTCAACTTTATCGGCTTCATCTCCGTCAACCACCGTTTCCTCCCCATCCGCTTCCGACTGGTCGCCGTCGGCCACCACAACATCTCCATCCACATCATCATTGGTAATGATGGATTCGGTACAACCGGCCAATAGCAGGAATACCAGAATCACAGCGCTCGAAAGTAAACAAATCTTCTTCATAGTCGGACTCCTTTGTGTTCTCAACCGTACACCTGTGGTAATGGTATACCACTATCTCAGCCACAAGTGTAACAAAGGAATGTAAAGATAGTTTGTGGAAAAGACGGAGTTTATGTAAAACTTTGTAAAGACGGTTGCGCATACCCAAAAGCGGTGCAATCATGTACATGAAAGCATTGCTCTTGATTGCGAGGTGCGTTGTGCTTACACATGAAAACAACTCTGGTATCCGGCTTTTGATGATCGACGACGACGAAGTATTATGCGAACTCGTTGCCGATTATCTGACGCCCTTTGGCTATGCAGTGGATCAGGCCTTCGATGGCCCCACGGGCCTTAAAATGGCGCTGGAAAACGAGTATCAGGCCATTATTCTGGATGTCATGCTTCCGGGCATGGACGGCTTTACCCTGCTGCGGGAACTGCGGCAGCATACGTCCGTACCGGTGCTGATGCTCACCAGCCGTGGCGACGAAACTGACCGGATCGTGGGCCTGGAAATCGGTGCCGACGATTATCTGCCCAAAACTTTTTCCACCCGGGAGCTTCTTGCCCGGCTTCGCGCCGTTACCCGTCGCGCCAGCAAAGATCCCGTGGAAAGTCACAGCAACAAGCCCCTTCCTATAATTGCAGGCGATCTGCGGGTGGACGAGATGGCCCGCCGTGTAACCCTTGAGGAGAAACCGTTGAATCTCACCTCTATTGAGTTTGATCTGCTTTTGGCGCTGGTCAAACGCCGGGGCAATGTCCTTAGCCGTGATGCTCTGATGGATCAGGTAACGGGCCGTAATTACGAATCATTCGACCGTTCCATTGACGTGCATATCTCCTCGCTGCGCCGCAAGCTGGGCGACGACGCTGTAACCCAAAAATATATCTCAACGGTGAGGGGCAAAGGCTATGTCTTTACCCTGCGAACACCGGCAGAGTCATAGCCGTGCGCACCTCGCTGTACGCAAAAATCATCCCCTGGTTTTTCGTAAGCCTGATTGTGCTTGCATCGGTGTTTTTGTTTCTGTTTAAAATCGATTTTCGCCTGCAGAGTGGGAGTCCCTTTGCAGAACCCGGCGGCGACCGCATGATTAACTTTGCCTGGCAAATCTCATCCGAACTTTCGCAATCCCCGCCGGAAGATTGGGACGCGGTTCTGGAAGGTTTTTCCGCAACCCACGGCGTAACCTGGCATGTGTTCAATCGTTGGGGAGAACAGCTTGCAGGACCTACAATTACCCTGCCGGAATCCGTGAAGGAAAAAGTGCTTCGACCATCAGGCCGCCCCCGGGGTGGGCATCATCGCCCGCCACCTCCCGGCGGTATGAGGCCGGAAGGCCTGTCACAACCACCACCTCCTCCCCACGATGCTCCGCCAAAACCCTCAGAACCAAGGTTTTCAGCGCATTCCGACGATCCATCATTATATTGGATTGGTGTAAATGCACCGATCTCCCTTGGGCCCGGGCCTCCCCGCGCAGTCACCTTTTTGGCGGCATCGGATTCCATCACCGGCAACGGCCTGTTCTGGAATCCCCTACCCTGGATACTGGCGCTGGCACTCTTTGTTCTGCTTGGCGTGCTGCTGTGGATTCCCATTATCCGTACCATCACCCGGCCCATTGGTCGCATTACAAAGGCTACCGAAGACATGTCCCGGGGGCGTTTTAATGTACAGCTTAATGACCGCCGCAGCGATGAAATCGGCAGCCTTGCAGCCTCCATCAACGAAATGGCCAGCCGCCTTAACGGCTATCTCACCGGTCAGCGGCGCTTTTTGGCGGATATTTCCCACGAGCTTTCTTCCCCCATTGCCAGAGCCAAACTGGCCCTTAGCATTGCAGAGCCGGAAACCGACGGTAAAGCCCAAAAGCGCATCCGCACCGCCTTGGGTGAACTTGAGAACATGTCAGACCTGGTCAACAAGCTGCTGGCCCTTACCCGCACCGAAGTAGGACCGCAGAAAATACGTCTTGTTCCGGTGCGTATCCACGATATTGTTACCGCTGCGGTTGAGGCGGAAGCTCCCCCCGATGCCGACATAAACATTGATATTAACCTCGAAACAGCCGCCCTGGCCGACCCTGAACTGCTGAGCCGCGCCATGGTCAACCTTGTCCGCAATGCGGTTAACTACGCAGTAAACGCAGGCCCCATAACGGTTTCCGCGCATCCTGACGTAGACAGCATCGTCATTGATGTGCAGGATCAGGGCCCCGGTGTTCCCGCAATGGAGCTTGATTACATCTTTGAACCCTTTTACCGGGCCGAAGAAAGCCGCAGCCGTAAAACCGGCGGTGTGGGTCTGGGACTGGCAGTGGTTAAGAGCTGTGTACAGGCCTGCAAAGGCACGGTGACAGCCAGCAATCTTGAACCTGCAGGTTTTTCGGTGCGGATCACTCTTCAGAGATCAAACGGTATGCCCTAATCCTGATATAGGTCTTTGCAGCAGTAGAAATACCGTCACCACCCCTAATAATCTGTAAGCCTATTTAATCATTCTGAATGGAGCGGCACAGCCGGAATCCGATACCCACGCTTTTTCCGCTGGATGCATGGAAATTCCGTGCCGCAGACCGGCAGTTTTGGGCGATGCTGCTCCATGCTCCGCCGCGTATCACCCTACCGGAAACACCTGCCAGCGACACCGGATCAACAACGCTTTCCGATGGGTAATCGCTGTACTTGTCCTGGCACCACTCAAACACGTTTCCGTGCATGTCATACAGGCCCCATGCGTTGGGCATATACGAACCAACCCCTGTTGGTTGCCCGTGATACGAGCCTTTGGGGGTATTGAGATAAGGGTAATTACCGTTGTAATTTGCCTGTTCTGCGGTCAGATTGCCGCCATTCCAGAAGGGCCAGTTGCTTCCTGCACGGCAGGCGTACTCCCACTCCGCTTCGGTTGGCAACCGATAATTATGGGATTCAAACAACTCGTTGAGCCGCATGATAAACTGCTGACAATCCTGCCAGCTGACTTTTTGAACCGGCTTGTTTTCTCCCTTTGAAGCTGCGGGATTGTTTCCCATAACCGCCGCCCACAGCGCCTGCGTGACAGGGTATATCATCATTTCAAAGGGTGTGCTGATAGTAACACTGTGTGCAGTCTCATCGTCTGAACGCCCCTGTTCATCAGGGGGCGAACCCATCATAAAGGTTCCGGCAGGGATGGGATTGAAGTTAAAATGCTTCCAGGGAAACGCCCGTGTTTCACCAAGCTGATTCACCAAAACCTTTTTCTGCACATACTCTTCACGGTGAACCGTGCGGGTTGATTCGATCAGCCGTGTCTTTTTAACCTGCTCTTTGACTTCCGGGGCAAAAATGGTTTTAGGCCTCACTACCATGTTGACGAAGTATTCCTCTTCAATTTGACATGGTTCCTGCACCTCCCGCTGCACAGCAACTTTCCGGTTTTCAAAACGCCAGGTATTACGTTTCCGCTCCCGTTCTTTTTCCCGGTTTTCCTTCTTTATAACCCCGTTGGTAGATGTTTGCTTTTCTGGCTTTGTCGGTTGTGGAATCGGCTTTTCCGCTGCCTCGGGTGGAACTCCCGTCTTTTGGGGCACAGGTTCCGGGGCACGAGGTTGTGGCTGCACCGGCCTGAACGCCATTGCGGTTTCTATGCCTACAGCGGCCTGACTCAGTTTTCTCATGCCGTCCAGAGCATAGGGCAACAAATCCAGCAGGCCCCACTCCCCTTCCAAAAGACTGCGCCAGCCTGCAAGTATCCGCTGCTTTTCATCGGGATCACTGATGCTTTGGCCCCACTGGTCCAGATTGTCCAGAGCCTCCCACACCTTTGGGGTAATGGCGTTGTACGCCTCCATACGCATGGTTTCCAAAAAGACGTTGAGCTGATCCCGGCAGGCCTTGAAATCGCCGTCCGCCGCCGCCTTGATACTGTAATCCGGCGCAAGCTCCAGGGCTTTTCTCAGCAGATTCATCGCCTTTTGTGCATCACCGGAGGCCACGGTAATTTTTGCCATCTGGAACAGAGCCTCTGCCATGCCCGGAGCAAGGGCATAGGCCTGTTGCGTGTAGTTCCAGGCTTCAAGCAGCATGCCGTTGACATAATTGCACCATCCCGCAGCCAGCATGGCACGGGCAGCTTCAACCGGTTCATCGGTATGGGCATATCGTGCAGCCAACAGGAAGGACTCATTTGCCGCCGCCGGGTCAACAAGGGATACATCGCAGCCGTAAAATCCCAGCCGGATTACGCCCTTCATCATATGAAAACGCCACTCCAGCTTATACCCCGGCGATGCTTTATTGCCGCTGATGGCTATATCCAGGGCTTCCAGTGCTTCCAGATGCAATCCCCGGCGGAAGGCGTCCCGCGCCATCTCAAACTGCTCATAGGCAGCTACCTGCGAAGGCGTTTTCGCCAAATGCCCAAGAGTTTCAAAGGAGGTATCCATGGCACCTGTGCGGGCAATGATATGTCCGAAACCCCACTGAAAGCCTGCATTTAAAGAAGGCTTTAGGGATTGCAGCCACAGCCGCGAACCGTATTTTGCAGAGTCATTCTCTGCTCCGATTCCCAGTTTTCTGGGGTCATGCAGCAGGCTGTCCCGTGCATTTTTCCCGGTTAAAATAAATGTGGTTGTTTCTGAAACAGCGTCCAGCATGTGCTGCCGCGAAGCATTACATACCTGATCTTCAGGAAGCGTAGCGTCGAAATGCTGAATATATTCGCGCCAGTTGTCGCCATAGATGTAGTTCCAAGCGGTGCTCATGAAGAAAACGCCTTTAAGAAGCCATAATCATTGCCAGTTGTACATTGTATACCACAGCTTTTCAGGAGACTCAACAAATTTTGAAAGATGAGGCAAGGTGGCGACGCCAAACAAACAAGGCCTCCTCATTTAGTTGGTCAAATAGCTTTATCATTTTTTGTATTAGTCACAATATGGCCACAGCAGATATTTTTGCCTTAAAAAGCAAATACCGCCAACCCTTGCAAGTTAGCGGTATCACTACGGTTTTAATGGAGCCAACGAGGGGATTCGAACCCCTGACCTGCTGATTACGAATCAGCTGCTCTACCAGCTGAGCCACGTTGGCCTGTTGCGCAAGTGTAGTAAGAACCGGCGGCTTGTCAAGATCACAGTGCATTTTTGCTGCACTTTGGCGACCCTTTGGTTACTCTTTGGGCTTTTTCCCTTCGCCGGTATCCCCGGCGATAAAAGAAAACAAATCCGCAGGACCGCTGTTGTCAGGTCTTCCCTTTTTTGGGGGCCTCTGCGGCGCTTCAGGAGCCTTCTCCTGGGTTTCTACGGCCTTTGCATCGCTTTCCAGCAGTTCCATAAAGGCGGCTTCATCCAGTACTGCAACACCCAAAGAGGTGGCCTTGTCCAGCTTGCTTCCCGCGCCGGGGCCCGCCACCACATAATGGGTTTTCTTTGATACCGAAGACGCAACCCGTGCGCCCCTGGCCTCCAGCAGAGCCTTGGCCTCACTGCGGCTGTAGCGCTCCATGGTGCCGGTAAGCACCACGGTTTTGCCGCTGAACACCGATGCTGATGCCCCGGCGATGTCAATGGTCTGCACTGTTACCTGGGTCAGCAAGTTTTCCACCACCGCCCGGTTATGAGGTTCTTTGAAAAACGAGGTCAGGCTTTGTGCAATCTCCGGGCCGATTTCGTTGACCGCCGTCAGGGTATCCTGATCCGCCGCCATAAGGGCTTCCATGCTGCCGAATCGCCGGGCCAGCACCGAGGCCACATGTTCCCCCACATGGCGGATGCCAAGGCCGAACAAAAACTTTCCAAGCGGCGGCTGCCGGGTGGCGTCAATGGCGGCAATAAGGTTTCGGGCGGATTTTTCCGCCATGCGTTCCAGCTTCACCACCTGATCCAAAGTCAGGTGATACAGATCCGCAACGTTATGCACCAGTCCGGCGTCCACCAGCTGCTCAACCAGTTTTTCGCCCAGACCATCAATATTCAAAGCTCCCTTGGAGCCGTAATGAAACACCGAGGTCTTCAACTGGGCGGGGCATTCGGTGCTGTTGGGACAGCGCACTGCCACTTCGTCTTCAATCTTCACGGTTCCGGCGCCGCAGGAAGGACAGGTCGCAGGAATCCGGTAGGGAGGATTCGTATGTTCCCGGCGCTCCACAATCACCTTGACTATTTCCGGGATAACGTCCCCTGCCCTGCGCACCAGGACTGCGTCACCCACCCGTATATCCAGGCGGTCCACCTGATCCTGATTATGCAGGGTTGCATTGCTGACCACCACGCCGCCGACTTCCACGGGTTCCAGCGACGCCATTGGTGTCAACACGCCGGTGCGCCCCACACCAACGGTAATATCCCGCACCGTGGTGGTGCGTTCCACCGGTGGAAACTTATAGGCAATGGCCCAGCGGGGTGTTTTGGACAGAGCTCCTGCCTCCTGCTGCAGGGCAAAGCTGTTGAGCTTAATAACCATGCCGTCGATTTCATAAGCAAGGCTGTCCCGCTGCGCCATAAGCTCCCGGTAAAAGGCCGTGACTTCCGCCACACCGTTGCACAAACGACGGTACTCACCGGTTTTAAAACCCCAGCGGGCCGCTGCCTGATAAAAATCCTCCTGAGAGTCAAAGGAAGCCCCTTCGATAACCCCAAAAGAATGCACAATCAGCGACAGGGGACGGGAGGCGGTAATGCTGCTGTCAAGCTGCCGCAACGATCCTGCGGCTGAGTTGCGGGGATTGGCAAAGGGCTGCTCTCCTTTGGACAGCCGTTCTTCATTAAGACGACGAAAGGCCTCAGAAGGAATGATTATCTCGCCCCGCAGGTTTATCAGCCGCGGTATATCGCCCTCATTTCCCTGCAACCGCAGGGGCACATCCCGGATGGTGCGTACATTGGCGGTGACGTTTTCGCCAATGGTACCGTCTCCCCGGGTTGAGGCTACCGTCAGCAGGCCGTCAACGTATTCCAGCTCAATGGCCACGCCGTCCAGCTTGCTTTCGCAAAGGTATTCAAAGGGCGAGGCTGAATCAGTATCAAGGGTCCGGTGCAGACGGGCGTCAAAGTCTTCAAATTCGTTATCGTCAAAACAATTTGCCAAAGACAGCATGGGCACCCGGTGAGGATGTTTTTCAAACTGCGACAGCGGTCGCGCTCCAACCCTTTGGGTAGGGCTGTCCGGGGTCACAAGCTGCGGATACAGCTCTTCAAGCCGTCTCAGCTCATGAAACAGATCATCGTATTCCGCATCGGACACCAGGGGGTTATCCAGCACATGATAATAATGCTCGTATTTCCGCAGCAGCGGACGCAACTGCTCCACCCGGAGTGTTGCCTGTTGCAGTGTCGGTTTTTCCGGCAGGCTCATGGTGAACCCCTTTTTCCGTGCCTTAGAATATTTCGCGTAAAATTGTGGTGAGTTCGTCGTTGCCTTCCTCGATGTCGTTCAGCCAGTACAGACCGAACATGCTCAGTTGCGTCACCCAGGTGTAGAGCATGGAACGCACATGCAGACCAATAGTGGTCTCGGCTTCCTGATAGTGGAAGGCCCCGGCAAAGCGCCGTCCCGCCTCCTGGGGAAGTTGCACGCTGATGAGGTATTCCTCGGCCCGGTGAGCGGCTTCCAGATAGCGGTCCTCCCGGCTCATGATGTACATCAGCGCCCAGATACGCACCGCCTGCGCCGTGGCATCGGTGGCCTTGTAGGGCAGCATCATGTTAAGGGCCCGCAGGGCAAGGCTGCGGCCTTCTTCCGGTACCGCCGGCAGAGAACCGTCGGGCAACTGCAGGGTCAGCAGGGCTTCCGCCGCTTTTGCCGCGGATTTGATGAAGCGATCATCTTCCAGAATCACGCTGCCAAAAAGCATGCCTTCGGTGGCATAGCAGTGGGCGTGGGTAAATACGTAACGTTCGCGGTCGTTGGCCCAAAAAAGACCGTCTTCCCGTTGCAGCAACAGCACCCAGTTGAGAACTTCCCGGGCGGAACGCAAAAAGCGACGGTCGTCGCACAGACGGTGAAGCCGCAGCAGACCAATGGCGTTTTTGGCATGCAGACAGCCGCCGTCGGTATCAAAACTGGTCCCGGAGTGTCCGCGTTTACGCCGGGCAAGTTCGATACGGCTGTAAAAACTGCCGTCGGGACGTTGCATGTTTTCCACCAGCCAGTTACCGATGCCCATGGCCGTATCCAGCAAATCGCCTTCGGAGGTGGCCCGGTACAAATCGCACAGCCCCTGCAATATCATGGCATTGCCAAAGCTGGAGTACACCTCCACCGGCTTGAGTTCGTTTTGGAAATAGGAGTGATTGACCGCACCAAAAGCCATGGGATGACCTTCGATGTGCCGGTGCTGATTCAGATACGAGGCAGCCTGCAGGGCCAGTTCCAGATCGTCGGCCCGCAGCCGCCGCCGGTGCAGATAGGTAAAGGCGCTGATGCCGTAACCGGTAACCATATGATTGACCTTGGGATAGGTTCCCTTGGGACGATGCACCCCAAGATACACACCGCCAAAAGCGGGATGCTGATCATCTTTTTCAACAATACCGGAATCCGTCAGCCAAAGAGCCGCCTTTTCTATGGCGTGCATACGCTGTTCGTTCATGAGTTCTCCTGTGTTCCTGCGGGTACGCCGTTCAGGGATTGTACTACCCTTTCCCCTGATCTTTTATATATTAGTCCCCTCTCCGCCATATCGCAAGACTAAGCTGCCGTATGACGAAAATTCCGGGGATTGCGTGTGGAGACTTGCCCGCAAAGCTTCAGCAACATATGATTACTACAGAAAGTATTTACTTCAGGCAAATGAGTGGCAGAATGACGGTATTTCCCCCAAACATGAACACACACAACCGTCCCATGGGCACCAGTGAATGGTTTTACTGGCTGTACAACAAGCTTTCCTGCACAAATTTTGTCATTGCGATCCGTAGCGACACGTTGATTGCCCATGATACTCTGCACAGAAAACTGAGAGAGATACAGGCCCGTCAGCCCATATTGCGAACCGGTATTTTCCTTGAACCCGGAGCCGTTATCCCCTCTTTTGGTCTTCTTGAGGATTCATCGGTCCCCCTGGAAATTATCCATGACGACCAGCCTGTAGAGACACATATTCTCAATCAACTGGAAGCTCGGTTTGAGGATAACAGCTCCCTGCCAACCTGGCGCTGTACGCTTCTGCAACATTCAGAGCAACAGGCATCGACTCTGGTGTTTACCTTTCAGCATGCCCTGTTTGACGGTAAAAGCGCCGCGCACCTGATAGAGAGTATCCTGTCACATATTTCCGGTGATATGGATGTATCATCTTTGTCCGCTGCTGACCGCCTGCCCACCCAAGAAACCCTGTATCCAGCAAAATATCGGGGTATCCGGGGACGCCTTAGGCTGTTGTGGCAAGTGCTTGTGGATATGGTAACAGTGTTACCGCGTTTTCGGCTCAAGCAACTGCGGGATGTCGCTTCAGATGACACCACACGCAGCCTTGGCATGCACAGCATCTCTTTTGATGTTGAACCCACCCGCCGGATTGTGGCGGCCTGCCGTATACATAACACCACGGTGAACGCCGCCATTAGTGCAGCACAACTGCTGGCGGTTCGTGACCAGATATCACTGGAGGGAACCACTGATCTTTCCCTGCATAATGCCATAAACATGCGACCGTATCTGGAGGCTCCCCTGCCGGACAATCACACCGGCATGGGCATTTCCATGGTTCAGACCTATTTTCATGTTGGTAATGACACTGATTTTTGGGAACTTGCCCGGCACACAAAACAGCAGCTTTCGGGTAAAATCAACAACGGCGCAGGTCATACCCTGTGGACCGGCTTTGCCTCTCCCCGTCATTTCCCACCAAACAAAAAAGGGCTCAACCGTCTGCAAAAACTGACGGAAATGACGCCGCCCAACACCATCATAACAAATCTTGGTATCTGGCAATCTTCAGACAACAACCAATATTCTGACGCGTGGTTTGCCATGGGACCATCCATGCACTGCCCCCTCATTTCTGCGGTTCATACCTTCAATGGTAGCTTGCAGATAAGCTGTATTTTTGATAAAAATCTTATACAGAATGATACGGCTCAGCGTATCGCCGAATCCATACAGAAGCGTTTGGACGCCCTGTAAGTGCTGAATATCCCCTTAATGCAAAAGAAAAACGCCCGGGAAATTCCCGGGCGTTTTATATTAACTAGGTATTGGTACAGGATCAGGCTACCTGCCCGTGTTCATCCTGTTTCCAGCGGGCACCCTTGGTTAGCCACCCGCGCATCAGCAACGCCATAATCGGACCGGCAATGGCCACGATAGCAAGGATAAGGAACATGGCTTCCGGGGAATCCCAGAACTTAACTGTCCCAGCCTTGATTTGTTCGCCGATACCTTCGGGGCACCAGCGCCCCAGCATATGACCGGAAAGTGCACTGACCACGGTTTTTGCCAGGAACCAGGGGACCATACTCAAACCAAGATAGGTGCCCTCCTGGCCTTCCGGGGCAATGGCGGCAGTGTATTCAGAAAGTTTCGGGGACCACACCACTTCACCGATGGAAAGCACCACCAAGCTGATAATGGCCATGGTATAGTATGCAGTTGCAACATCACCACTGAAAAGGTTCCACGGCAGCACCAGCACAAACAGGGACAGGGCCGAAATCATTGAACCGTACACAAGCATTTTGAAAATGTTGAAACGGTTGGCAAAGGGCAGGAACAAAATAATACCGATAACAATCAGAATCGGGTTAATGGCCTGCAGGGTTCCCATCATAACGTCTTCACCGATGACGCGAATCCAGTATTTCGGCATCAGCAGATACATGTAGGTAAACACCGCGCGGACACCCAACAGCAGGGCGATCAGCACCAGCAGCTTCCAGAAGGCAGATTCGGCAAGCACTTCTTTGGCGATCTGCAAAGGCGGTTTTTTCTCGATGACTTTGCCTTCAAGACCGGCAGCAGCATCTTCAGCTGCCTGTTTGTCGGCTTCAGCCTGTTCTTCGGGACCAAGCAACTGCTCTTCACGGCGGATCATCAGGATAACCACCATAATGCTCAGCACTGCAGCCACGGCACCGAAGGTAAAGATATGGGAGTTGGACACGCCCATCCACAAGCGCACGATATCAATAAGGAAACCACCGGCAGCAGCGCCAACGTTCATGAACAGATACCACAGACTGAATCCTGCACTGCGGGATTTTTTTGTGGTAAACCGTTTGTTGGCGGCCTGGAACACGGTTTGCACCATGGCCATCAGTGGCGCCATCAGGAAGAACAGAACGGCTACGATTTCTCCGCGATAAGGAATATCCTCCCCAAGCCCCATGACCACCATTAAAATTCTGATGATACCAAGGCCAATCATGGCGATAAATAATGATTTCTTAATCCCCAGCCAGTCAGTGATCATACCGGAGAAGAACAGGAAAATGGTTGTGGCAACGGTAAAAACAGTTACCACATATCCGGCGCTGGTATCGCTGAATCCCATGTCCTCGGACAAAAAGACCGTGGAAATGGAAATCATGGCAAAGTAGATAGTGCAGTCAATAAAGTTGATGAGCTGCACGCCCCAGTACTCGGAGCGGGTTTCCCCAAGTACCTTAAAGTCCCGGAAATACCCTAAGATGGCATCTCCTGCTGTTTTTTTCGCTTGCTCGGCCATAGGCGCCTTCCTCCTTACTTTGTAATTTTTTGCCCTTTTCCCGAAACAACAGGAAAAGGTCATAACCGTTATTCTATAGTTAACCGCTGTAAGAACTGTATACCCGCCCAACGGCTCATGTAAAGAAGTTTCTGATTTTTACTTAAGCCTTGCCATAGTGACAGCTTTGCCTTACTACTCCTGCCAATGTGTCATAATATATTGACACTTATTTCCACATATAACGCAACAGTAAAACATCACCACCTATCCATCTGTTTTTACTGGTCATTTTACCCATGAAAACATGCTGCAACCCTCCTTTGCGAATAGTTTTTGGCATTATGATTGCATATTGTATAATGAAGTGGACGCATGTGTTTGTTAGACCCAGTGAAGGAGAGAGTCATGTTGAGCCGAGCACACACAGTACCCCTGCTGCTGATCGCCTTGATGCTTGCAGGATTTATAGTTATAGGATGCGGTGAAAAGCCTAACCTTACCTGGGAGCGCCCCGGTGACAGGCCACCAGGTTGTTCCATCGACTGCGAATACGGCTATGAAACCGACGAGGATGGCGTGGCAATTTGTGTCTGCAAGGCTCCGCCCGACTGCGAATGCAGTGATGACATAGATCCGGTATGCACCACTGACAACCAAACCTTCAACAACCGCTGTCTGGCGGAATGCGCCGGTAAGATTGTTGCCCACGACGGCGCATGCGAGACCACATGCCCGCCGGTGGATTGTCAGCTTGCCTGCGAACACGGCTTTGCCCTGGATGAAAACGGCTGCGAGATCTGCGCCTGTTACGAATGCCCTGAGGTCCTTTGCGATCTGTATTGCCCCAACGGATTCAAGCAGGATGCCCGGGGTTGCAGCATATGCGAATGCAACACCTGCGAATGTCCGGAAATCTACAGCCCGGTATGTGGCGAAGACAATGTCACCTATGACAACGCCTGCTTCGCCGACTGCGCTGGCATGGACATAGCCTATGCCGGTGAGTGTGATAACCCCATGGAATGTGAATCCGATGAGCAATGCTCTGCGGGGTACTTGTGCATAGAAGGCACATGCGTACCTGGTTCCACCATTTGTGGCGACGACATCTGCGCCGTGGATGAAGTCTGCGAATACTGTCCCTTTGATCCCGACTGTCCATACTGCGATTACTGTCCGGCGCCGATCTGCGTGCCTGCGTATGATGGCTGCGATTACCATGCCATGAACGGCAAATGCGTGTGTTGGGTGAACATCTATGGCGATCCCGAGGTCGGCGATGCTCCCATTGCTGATGACGGTTGCCCCACCGGTTATGAATGTGTTGAGCAGAGCAGCGAAGGCTGGGGTTACTGCGAAGAAGTGCAGCCCCCGCCCCGCTGCGAGGAAGCCGGTGGTATTTGTGTTGGCATTTATCCGGGTTCTCAGTGTCCTGCCGGATATGAAAACGCCAACGGCCAGGCAGAATGTTACGGCGAAGGCGCCATGTGCTGCCTGCCCTGCGACTGCCCGGCAGTATACAATCCCGTCTGCGGCGTAAATGGCATAACCTATGGCAACGACTGCGAAGCCCGCTGTGCCCATGTTGAAATCGCCTACTGGGGTGAGTGCAATGTCCTTGAATGCGTTGACGACAGCGATTGCCCCCGTGGCGAGATCTGCGCGGACGGTAGTTGCGACCCCATGGGAGAGCTGTGCGGCAATCAGTACTGCACTGCCGATGAAAAATGCGAAGAATGCCCCGTAGACCCGGATTGCCTGTACTGCAGCTACTGTCCGGAACCCATCTGCGTCCCGGCGGATGACGGGTGCTACCAGCATGACATGTACGGCAAATGCGTGTGCTGGGCATGGACTGATATGGAATACTGTCCACCCGGCAGCCAGTGCAATATTATTGATGAAGAGACCGGTTTCGGGTACTGCGAAATGCCAAAAGACTGTGAAGAAGAAGGCGGTGTATGCATACCTGCTCACCCGGAGGTCTACTGCCCCGACGGTTACGGTCCGGCCTATGATCGTGCATGGTGCGGCCCGGGAGTTGGCTCAGCCTGCTGCCTGCCCTGCGAATGCTACCAGTATGCTGAACCGGTCTGCGGTCACAACAACGTGACCTACTCCAATCCCTGTTATGCGGAATGCGCAGGCGTGGAAATCGCCTACTACGGTGAATGCCGCCAGATGGAATGTGCTGCTGACAGCGATTGCCCCTATGGACAATTCTGCAACGATGGCATCTGTCAGCAGGGTGAACGCTGTTGGGACGGCAACATCTGCACCGGCAACACCAAATGCGAGAATTGCCCCTTTGATCCCGATTGCCCCTTCTGCGAATACTGCCCTGCTTCGGTCTGTGTGCCCATAAACGACGGCTGCGCCCATCACGATATGTACGGTGATTGCGTGTGCTTCCCATATGAAAATCAGGTACAATGCCCCGAAGACCAGTACTGTAAAGTGAGTTCTGATACCGGCGAATGGGGGTACTGTAGTGATGTAGAACCAGCCCAATGCACTGAAATGGATGGTTTCTGCGTGGCAGGAGGCGCTAACATTGCCTGTCCCGAAGGATATCGCCCACTATGGGAAGAGGGACTGTGCCCGCTGAACGCATTGTGCTGCGTTCCTGATGAAAACCCCTGCGCCGAATGTCCACGCTACTATGATCCTGTTTGCGGCGTTGACAACCAGACCTACAGCAACGAATGCTTCGCCCACTGCAACAATGTGGAAATTGCCTACTGGGGCGAATGCGAAAGTTACACCTGCGTATCCGATCGGGATTGCCCCATTGGCAGCCTGTGTGTCGACGGCGTATGCAAGGCCGGAGCCTGCCGCTCTGACCGCGACTGCCCTGAAACACAGATGTGCGCCGATGACGGCACCTGCCAGGCTATACGCTGCACATCAAGCGCTGACTGCCCCAGCTACATGCAGTGCATTAACGGTGTCTGCGATTACCAGCAGTGGTACGCCTGCGAGGAATTCTACCCCGGGGCTTTCTGTAGTATGCCCGGTCCCGACGGCACAGCCTGTCCCCCGGGCTATTACCCGGAATGGGGCGGTTCCGACGAACCCCTGTGCGGCCCCAATGAGTTCTGTTGCATTCCCGAAGAGCCCACCTGCGTCTGCCCGGATATCTGGGATCCGGTCTGCGGCGTTGACGGCGTCACATACGCCAACGAATGTGAAGCCATGGAATGCAACCGTGTGGAAATCGCGTATTGGGGTGAATGCCAGGCCGGGGGTGAGTGCTACGATGACAGTCAGTGTCCCGCCGGATATGCCTGCGAGATCTGGCCCTGCTTCAATCCTCCCTGCATTGGAGAATGCGTGCCCATGACCACAGAACGCTGTGGTTCCAGCAACGATTGCCCCGATGGTTTTGATTGCATTGACAGCCACTGTGGCAACAGTAGCGAATGCAGCAATTACAATCCCCGAACAGGTAGTTGCGCATGCAGCGATACAATGGGCTGGTACTGCCCTGAAAACTACTTCTGCGGCAATGAAAATTGCATAACCCCTGATATATGTCTGGGTGAATGCCTCTATGGAGGACCGGTTTACTAAGAACTAATAATATGGAAATGATAAAACAACAACCGGGCGGAATTATCCGCCCGGTTGTTCGTGTGTATATCTTTTTTTAAGAACAGCGTTGGGTAACGCTTATCCTTCTTCCTGATCCGGAAATACCAGATCGCGGTCTTCTACCTTCAGCCCCAGGGCTTCCAGAATTTTACGTTTGGTGCCGATGCGGCAGTCATAACCTTTTTCGATCCTGTCTATGGTGACAAGGCTTACACCAGCGGTGCGGGCCAGTTCTGATTTGCTGATCAGGTTTTTGGTACGATATTCTCTGAGTTTGTTTGTCATTGTTTCAACTCCTATATTTAGTTAAATTTCAACACAATTAGGCCAAACTGTCAAGAGAATACCCTCAAAAAATGAAAATACGTTACTAACTAGCATTCCCGGCAAATCCGCTGTTTACAAGGGTTTCAGGCATTTCTTCTACGTCTGAAACCAATAATTAGAGAGACCATAACCATCCACAGGCCAGACAGACCACCACCGGCACAGCCAGAGCCACCCACACCGGCGTGTGGTTCCGGACCATCCACAGTACCATCCACCACTGAATCATCCTCTATGTCTTCAACTGTCTCGGATTCATCATCCACCGTGTCTTCGTCTCCATCAATACAATGTTCGTCCACGGTTCCATCGCAATCGTTGTCTTTACCATCGCAGAGAGTCTCCTCCCCTTCTTCGTACGAGGTAGGATACGAACATACCCAATGATCGCCTCCGCACAGGGGATATGCGTCAATGCAAACACCCTGTCTATTATCGGGACACACACCATCGGGGGCCGGTACATTTTCATCCACCAGACCGTCACAGTCGTTGTCCAGATTGTCGCAGCTTACCTCATCCTCCTCATATCCATCGGGATAGTCACAAGTCCATTCGCCCTGATCGCACAGAGCTTCATGCTGTTCTTCACAGATTCCCTGGGCTTTGCAGGCAAAGTCATTGGGCATGACAATGGTATCGGGATCATCGATGACGCCATCGCAGTCATTATCCAGGCCATCACAGCTGACTTCATCCTGCTCGTATGTATTGGGGTAATAGCAAATCCAGTCGCCTTCAACACAGGAAGCACCGCCAGCCTGACAGACACCCTCATCAAGGCAGGTCAGATCATCCGGTGCAAGGGCCGGATCAACATTGTCTGTCTCGCCGTCGCAGTCGTTATCCACGCCGTCGCAGACTTCATCTGAAGGATCTGTGGGGGTGCAGCACACGCCGCCTTCATCCACTTCACCGTTACAGTTGTCGTCTTCACCGTTGCAGATTTCCTCGTTATCAAGGCACAGGGTATCTTCACAGCTGTTGTTTAGCGGAACACAGTCGTAACCGTCGCATGAATAGTGCTCAGGACATTCCTGACCCTCGCGACAATTTTCAAAGCAGTAATAATGGGCCTGATCACCGGAAATGTAGGAACAATTGCCGGAATCGCATTCATCGTTATCACGGCAGGACATGCACAGCGCCTTGGTTACGCCTTCACATACGCCGTCTTCATCTACTTCAAAGTCGCAATCGTTGTCCTGGCCGTCACATATTTCTTCAGAGGGCACGCAGGCGTTGCAAATATCGCCTTCATCAATCATTTCATCGCAATCGTTGTCTACCTGGTCGCAGACTTCTGCGGTGGCAACGCATCCGTCAAAATCCCGGGCGGCCTGCAAAGCGGCATAGGCGTCAATGCGGCCATAGCCATACAAATTTGAGAACCCGTTGGCGTCATACCCGGAACCGATTTTTTCCGCAGTATCGCGAACAATCTGGCGCACCTGATACCAGCTTAAATCAGGACGCAACGACATGATAACGCCGTACACACCACTAGCCAAAGGCGTTGCAGAACTGGTGCCGCCAAAATCATCGGTATAGTCTCCATTGGCGTATCCGCTGTTGCCGGTATTATCCGTGGTAAAGATACCGGAGGTATGGCCGCCGCTGGAGGGAGCATTGACTTCGATCTCCTCACCGTAATCGGAATAATCGCTGCGCACGCCCTGATCGGTTGAAGCGGCAATAGCGAAGGCCAGTTCATAGGCGGGATAGCCATCGGTGGCCACGTCTTCATCGCCGTTGCCTGCGGCAAAGGTAACAATGCTGCCCAGGCCGTCACGTCCGTAATGCACTGCATAATCAATGGCTTCGGCCACAAGCTGGGGAATAGGCACCGGATCACGGTTGCCATCGGGAACGCCCCAGGAATTGCTCAACACAGAAGCTCCGTGATTTACGGACCATGCCAGCGCGGTTGCCTCCATTTCCGGGGTTTGTTCCCATCCCAGAAGGCGAACCGGCAACAGACTGCAGTTCATACACATACCGGACACACCAAGGCCGTTGTTGCCCCTGGCTGCGGCCACACCGGCACAGGCGGTACCATGGCGGTCATAGCTTCCGGGGCTGGGATTATCGTCGTTATCCGCCACGTCAATGCCCTGGAGAATGTTTGGTGAAAGATCCTGATGATTGATATCCACGCCATCATCAATCAGGGCGATAATGGTATCGGCATCGCCACGGGAAATGCTCCAGGCCTGCTCTGCATTGACATCATTGCCAGCGGCGGCGTTGTCCTGTCCCGTATTGTTAAGATGCCACTGGTTGTCGTATTCGGGATCGTTGGGAGTAAATTTCTTCTGCACCGGATGAATGAAATCCGCCTGGGCCCACATTACATCAGGATGCGCGGCAAGTTCATTGGCCTTCATCCAGGTGGGAACAGCAGAGGTTGGTTTGTATTCAACAGCATATGTCCGCCGGGAAAAATCAAAGGTGGCAACTGCGGAGACATGATGCTTGGCGAAAAGCGCCGCCATAGTGTTGGGGGCCACATCATGGTTGAAGCGTACATGAATACGCCCGTAGCCCATCATCCGAAATTTGGTTCCCCGCATGGTAACAGGCTCGGCAAATTGCACGCCGGGTGCGGCAGCAATTATGCGCACAGCGTTCAGATACGCATCAAGGTGCAGTGCATCCTCAAGATGCGCCACACTGATATCAAACCTTGTTTTGTGCTCCATGTACTTCAGTTGGTATCCCTTTGCGGCAAAGAGATCTTTCCATTGAGCATCGGTACGCACAAAGGATTTCCGTACAAGTATCTGATCCGTGACATAGGTCAGATCATACGCCTTACCATTACTTAAAAGATACGGATGCTCTATGACATCTGCCGATGCGACTGAAATCATAGAGCTCATGATGAATACAAAACTCAAAAGGTGGGCGATCCGCTTCATGTAATACCTCTGTCAAACGTAAAAAGGCCTCATCCGTTTAATACATAAAATATATATCACACGGATGAGGCTTATTCAAATCTATGTCAACCGCAACTCAACTACCGGCGGCGGCGTCTCCGGGAAATGGCCAGCAGGGCCAGTCCAAGACCCATGAATGATGCGGATCCGCCAAGGCAGCCGTCATCAGAGGATGTGGGTTTGGGAACCACTGTGTCTACGGTTTCAGTTACTTCCTCTTCAACCACAACATCTTCAATGTCACCGTCTTCTTCGGAAACAACATCGCCATCTTCTTCAGCCACTTCGGCTTCTTCTTCGGCTACGATATCTTCATCGCCATCGGGCTGGGGAGGTTCATTGTACATGGAGAAGATAACGGTATCCACCATATAATCCATACCGCCCATCAGGCCTGCCATGCCACCACCACTGGATGTGTGATTAATCAGAGCCATGTAATAGTCGCCAGCACCTTCCCATTCAGAACCGCCGGGAGCCTGAATGGTCGCGCGATACTGTTCATGACCGGCACGGTCGGAACTGCTCAGCTTGTAGAAGCGTACTTCCCACTCGGTATCGGCAGAAACGCGACCAGAGGCATAGGTGAAGCTCACCGGTGCATCCTTTTTGACAAACAGACGAAGGTCCAGGGCAGCCATCTGCTGAGAGGTGATGGGACGATAGAAACCAACGATAATCTGGTTGTCATCTTCCGGCACGTTCACCATCATCTGGAAATAACCAGGGGCCTTATCCAGACCAAAGGAATCGCGGGAGGTCAGCATCAGCATATCTTTTTTGAAGCTGGTCTCATTGGGGAATGTCAGATAGCGGGGGCAATCAATGACGATATGGTCGGCAAAAGCGGCTTCGGCAGCGGCTTTTGCATCAGCACCCAGGGCGTCTTCAATTGATGCCAGCACGGCGGCACCGGCTTCATTAAAGGAGGGCTGCTGTCCCAGCGTTGCAATACCGCTCATGACTGCGGCCATAATGGTCTGGGTGTTGTCGTTTTCGGAATCGTGCAAAGCCTGGAACATCTGCCACAATGCACCACTAAAGTGCATGGAATCCTGATGCACCTCGCCCCACATATAGCCGGGGCACTGCAGTTCGTTTTCCAGTTCGCGCATGGAAACTTCGCCACCTTCGCCGCCAAGACGGCTTCCGGCATAGTCAGCCATGTGGGAATCACCGCTGAATACGGAAGAGAAGAAGTCGGCAAAGCCTTCATTGATGGCGCCGGGATCAATAACAGCACCATACTCATCCACGGTATCGCCAAGCATGCTGATCATAGTATCGATCATGGCGTGGGTGAATTCGTGATAAATAATGTCCGCATCATAGGAAAGATCAATGTCGGTTCCCTGACCCAGAACAACGGAATCATCACGGCTGTATCCGGGGAAGAGCTCGCCGCCGGGCATAAAGAAGGCATTGTCAAACGCCATCAGATCGTCGCCGGGAGCCTGAGGATTCATCAGCTTGGAAATATTGGGCATTTTGAAGTTAACAGTAACACCGAAGGGTTTTCTGTTCATTGCTTCAAAGGGGTTCTCTCCGTCTTCACCGGCGGCAACCACACCAAGTCCCTGAATCCAGGCATAAAATTTATCCACATGATAGTAGGCATGACCTTCGGCGAAAATATCGTCGCGGCTTTCCACTACAGAATAGGGGGAATTGTAGTTGTTTTGGTCATCAAGATAGGGCTCATACAGGAAATCGCTGTTTTCGTCTTCAGCGGCCTGAGCAACTTCGCTGCAAATGGGAACATTGAAGTTGTAACCGCTAAAGCTCACCGGAATGGTTTCATCCTGATCAGGGCAGCCCATAACTTCCAGCCATTCGCTGGCCAGTACATCATCACCTTCGGTAAGATCAAGACGATTAATGGTTACGGCCTCGGCAGCATGGGTGCCGTCAGCGCCGGGGTTGTTCATGAATGCGTTAACCTGCTTTTCAAACCACACACGGTTGAACACGCGGTGAAGCTGGCCGGTTTTAGCGTTGGTGAATACATAAAAGTTGTAAGGTCCAAGTTCCTTGATGCGCAGATTGGTTACCCACACCAGGGGGGCATCCTTATGATATCCGTCCACAGCAAGAATGGAGCTGTTCGCAAGGTGTTCAAGGTCATAGGACATGGGAACGGGGAAATCAATGGACCGGGCAACCCTGGCTGCGGTTTTGGCATTCACAGCAGGAGTCACACTCATCTTCTCGGCGCGAGGCACGAGAGTCTGAGTCAGACGCTCGACCAGATCGTTTTTCACAATCACTTTAATTGATGCACCGATAACCGGCACGTTTGGCGCTGCAAACTGCTGAAATTCGACAACAGTGACATAACGCAGTTTCATGGTGCGCTTATGCTCAACGGCATATGCAAGGCTGTTCATGCCCAGCATGTGTCCCCACTCGTTGGCAAAGCGAAGAGCTTTATCCTCTGCGTTTTTTCCACGCACCGCTGCATGAATATCATACACCGCAGCAGGGATGTCGCTGTCGCCACTGTAAATAAACCGGGCGGTTGGATATTTTTTGGAAAACGCACTTGTAGCCTGTGAAGCCATGGCGGTTCCCAGCAACATCGTAAAGGAAAATGACAATACCAGTGCTGCCATAATCGCGATTTTGGATATGCTAAACCTTGAACGCATACATTCCTCCTGTTGTGGATTTGAACATCTGTGCGGAGCCTTCATTACATATATCTCACATTTAAAATCAGAGATTGTGCTAAATTCTGTCGATTTCTTACCTTTTTGTCAAGCAGAGGAAAAATTTAAGTTGCTAAATTTTGCATAATTAGATATAAATTAAGTCAAATTAAAGAGGTTAGATATGAATAAAAATGACAAACCGTACCCACTTGCCGTTGCCACGGCCCGAAGAAACGTCCGTCTGATCTCCAGGGCGCTGGATGTAAGTGCATCGCATACGCAAAATTTTCCTGCAGAGGATATCGAGGAACTGCGGTATCTTCATGACCACCTGTACGGTATTGTGATACGTCTTGAATCAGCGGATGAAAAACACCCCGTGTACGATGAATTGTTCAATGATCTGCTGGACCTTACCCTCAGCCTTATTATGGCCTATGAGAAAATATGGCGACAGATCCCGGAAAAGCTGGGTGATTATCTGATACTTTCCCCGGGGCATCTGCGGGGCGAAGTTGAAATGAATCTTCATGAACAGGAACTGTTTCCAAACTAAAGAGAATACGGTAACACTACACCAGCCTCTCATATTCCACAAAAACCACCGAAGGCCCTTCCCTTCGGGAAATCATCAATTAATACTCTCCTGCTACGCTTCAACTTGACTTGCCAATAATGTGCAGATAAACTCTGATATACTAATGATTGCGTGAAATTACCAATAAGGCGAGAGAGTATCAGCATGTCAAGAATTCTCGTTGTATTCGTTATGCTTTTTGCTGTTGCCCTGGCGGGATGCGAACCCGACCCCAGTGCAGACTGCACCAGTGTCTGCGACAGCATGACCAACCTGTACCGCAGCGCCACCGGAGGTCTGGTACGTCCTTTTGACGGCAACACCCCGGGTCGCATTCCAGATGCGGACACCTCTACCCCGGAAATTGATTGCACCAATTGCTGCCCCTTAAACAGCAACAGTGCGCCTTCAATACCCTTCCTGGAGTACTATATCTCCAGTCAGCCGGGAGACACCGCATACACCAACTCCGCATGCGTACAGACCTGCGAAGACTTTACCTTCAGCGGCTCTGCACCCAGCTATGGCGGTAACGAGAACTTCAATTTCAAATCATGCCTTTCCCTTAGTGTTTCCTCTGCCAGCGCCAAAAGCATGTATCTGGAATATTTCCAGGCGCTGGGCATCACCAACAAAACCTGCCTTGACAATCAATGCGCAGATATTCTGAGCAATCCCGATCCGACCTGGACCCAGGATGAAATCAACAATGCATATGCCGAGTGTTGGCAGGACTGCATCAAAGAACAAATCAACGTCACCACGGACAACGCCACCCTCAGCTGCTGGCTGTTGCAGGCATGCCGGGGCAAACTGGCTGATCTAATCAGCGGTGAGGAGCGCCAGTAGCGCCAAAGACTATGATGGGTAAACACGTAACAGATATACAAATCATTCGGGACCGCACCGCAGAGATTGCGCCGGATGAAGGCTTTATCCGCCTGCGGCGTCTGGTGTTGCGAAACACCTATGAGGACGGCAGCGAATCCCGTGACTACAATTGCGATATGGTTTTACGCCATGGCCTTGATGCCGTTGCCGTCATCCCCTACAGCCATCGTAACGACGGCGGGGTTGACGTATACCTTATAAAATCGCTTCGCCCGGTACTTACACTGCGACCCACCCATCCCGAGACATCCCCGTACCTGAACGAGATTGTGGCGGGTATCATCGAACCGGAAGACGAAGACAGCCCCAAGGGCATCCT
>Ga0070729_10002287_pt1 | contig 25266 bp, 19 predicted proteins | sample tdDd472_FD_66725 | JGI IMG/M metagenome (GOLD analysis project Ga0070729, IMG submission 66725) | Marine sediment microbial communities from the Atlantic coast under amendment with organic carbon and nitrate - tdDd47.2 | ecosystem: Environmental > Aquatic > Marine > Coastal > Sediment | place... | reverse complement strand
GGTATCAAGGTGACGGGGATTATCGGCAACGACGCCCGGTGGACCCAGATATACCGGTTCCAGAAACAGATGTACGGCGAACACCGTACCGTGGCCACAAAGCTGGCCCATACCCGCTACGACAAGATGGTGGAAGCCTTGGGCGGACACGGGGAATATGTTGAAACCATTGAGGAACTTGCCCCGGCGCTGGAACGGGCCATGCGGTCACCGGTGGCCTCGCTGGTAAACGTGAAAATAGGCTCCACCGACTTCCGGGACGGCTCCATCAGCGTATAAAAATACCTTTTTTATCAATTGAGGGAAGAAATACCTGTCGAAAAGTGTTTTTAAAGACAACCATTATGGTTGAGTTTTGCGGAATTGCACTTACAGTACATAAAGACAACGGAACCACGCAGTGCAGTCGCCACACCGGCGGCGCGGATTGCAGTAACCCTTATGCTGAATAGATTGATGCCCATGGTAGTATTTCTGCTCATATTTTTATTGTTGTACACCGGCATGCATGCCTATGCCTACACAAAGCTGCGGGCGGGTATGGATCTTACCCGTAACGGGAAAATCCTTATCTGGGTATTGTTCGGCTTTATGATTCTGGCGCCCATCATTACCCGGCTTTTAGGCTATGCGGATATCCGCTGGCTGAGCGCCGCCATGGGCTACCTGACCTATTCATGGCTGGGACTGCTGTTTTTGTTCATTGCCCTCAACTTTGGCGCGGATCTCTATCAATGGGGCGTCAAGCTGGTGGGGCTCGCAACTTCCAGCAATCTTGAGCGTCTGCTGCCCAAACCAGGTATGCGGCTGGGGGTGCTGGGCATGCTGGCTGCGGCATTGTTCATTTACGGCTTTATTGAAGCACAGACCATGCGGGTGGAGCATATTTCCATTCCCACCACAAAGCTCAATAACACGGCGCAGCCCATCAGAATTGCCCAGATAAGCGATGTGCACCTTGGCAACATGTTGCGCAACGGCAAGGTGGATCACATTGTGGAAATCATCAACGGTCTGAAGCCGGATATCGTGGTGTCCACTGGAGATCTGGTGGATGGCGACCTGCGGGACCGGACCGACTGGATTGCGTCCTTTAACAAGCTGCAGGCCCCTTTGGGTAAATATGCGGTCACCGGCAATCACGAGTATTACGCCGGTATCGATCAGGCGGTGGAGTTTACCGCAGCCGCAGGCTTTGAGGTGCTGCGGGATCAGACCCGGCGTCCCCACAAGGCCCTGACCATTGTGGGGGTCAACGATCTGACGGAAAAACGCATGGGCAATGGTCATGCCATTGAGGAAGACCGGCTTTTGGCGGATGTGGAGCAGGATTCCTTTGTGCTGCTGCTCAAGCATCAGCCATACATAAACGACGCCTCCACCGGGTGGTTTGACCTGCAGTTGTCCGGTCATACCCACAAGGGCCAGATTTTTCCCTTTGTGCTTATGACCCGTTTTGTGTTTGAAATCACCCACGGACTGGCGGAAGTTGCCAAAGACTCCTGGGTGTACGTCAGCCGGGGCACCGGCACCTGGGGACCGCCGATCCGCCTGCTGGCACCCCCGGAAATCACCCTGATAGAACTGCAGCCGTCCCAAATCATGGCGGTAAGCCAGACAAAGTAAGGGGCAAAAAGCCGCACCAGCATTGAAACGAAGTGAGCCCCCGCAGTTCTCTGAGGTTATCGGGAGGGCTTTGTTTCCAGCGCTGCTATGTAGGAGGCAGCGGAAAATCCCACCAGCACCTTGCCGTTAATAACCGCCACGGGCACCGAGCCGTTGGGGTTTAGCTCTTTAAGGCGGGCTGCCGCAGATGTACTGCGCTCAACGTTGTAGTTGGAATAGCGCACCCCGTGCTCTCGCAAAAACGCCAGGGCCTGTTTGCAGGCTCCGCACCATGATGTTGTGTAAATCTTCACCCGGGCCCGGGGAAACAGTTTTTTCTTTTCAGCTTTTTTTCGGGCTTTGCTTTTTTTGTGTTTGCTCCGGGTGGCTTTTTTACCCTTGTATTTTTTGGTGGACGGCGGGGTGGATGATTCCTGATATACCTTTACATCGGATTTTTTCTCTGTCTGCGGGGGAGGCTGGTCGCTCATGTGAACCACGCCGTTTTCATCCACCCACTGATACAACTCCGCGTGCACCACAGAGCCCAGCGCCAGCAGCACGAACACAATACACACAGGAATCAGCACGTTTTTCATGGCACACCTGTATTCCCTGAAACATCCGGCACCCAAACAACAATGCTTTCACTCATGTCACAAATGGTATCAACTGGCCTTCCGGCTTGTCAAGAAAGGGTGTGGGGGCTATCGGGTCCGGGACTGATGACGCCTGCCATTTCGTCGGGTGCGTGCAAGCATCAGGACGTCCCCTACAACCAGGGCAAGCTCCGGGCTTTGGGAGCGATAATAACCGGGCTGTAGGGGAGGGAAAAATGCCCGCCAATGTGGCGGGCATGCATGTTACCTCTTTTTCTTCATGGCCTTGATCTTCAGGGCCACGTCTTTCCAGCGTTCCTTTTCCACCCGGTCGGCGCTTTTGTGCTCCCGGTCGGAGCGATAGGCCTGCTCGTTTTTCATTTTCCGGTAACTTTCCAGCCTGTCCGGGGAAATTTCTTTGTCGGCAACCGCCTGCAGTATCCGGCAGCCGGGTTCGTGTATATGACTGCAATCGGGAAAACGGCATTGTGCGGCAAGCTCTTCAATATCGGGAAACGTCACCGTAACCCCGTCCTCATCCTCCCAAAAGACGATTTCACGAATACCGGGATTGTCAATGATCATGCCGCCGGTAGGCATCACGATCAAATCCCGGGTGGTGGTGGTGTGTTTACCTTTGCCCACAGCGTCACTGACAGCGCCGGTGGCCTGTATCTCCTCGCCGTACAGCCGGTTCACCAGGGTGGATTTTCCCGCTCCGGAAGACCCCATCATGGTGGTGGTTTGCCCGGTATCCAGATATTGTTCCAGAACCATCAGCCCCTGTTCATCCTCTGAAGAAACCAGATGCAGGGGAACATCGAAGGCAATGCTTTCCACTTTTTCGGCGAATTCCTCCGGGTTGTCGTGCAGATCGGCTTTTGTCAAAATAATGACGGGTTTCAGGCCGCAGTTGTATACAAGGGTCAGGTAGCGTTCAATGCGGTGCAGGTTGAAATCCTGATCCAGACCGCAGACGATAAACACGATGTCGATGTTTGCCGCAATGATCTGCTCTTTTTTGGGCCGGGTATCCTGTTTGCCGCGGGTGCCCGCCAATCCCCGGGACAGAAGGTTTGTTCGTTCCAGTACTTCGTAAATCACCGTATCCTTTACCAGTACCCAATCGCCGGTAACGGGATACAGGTCATTGGTCTGACGCCGGAGTTTTCCGGCTATGGTGGCGGCCCATACCCGTTCCCCGTCGCTGATACGCAGGTTGTTTCTTCGTACCCCCACCACCCGTGCCGGGATATATCCCCTGGTGTTGCGGGATTTTAGCTGTGCCTGAAAAAAGGATGTCCACCCCAGGCGTGAAAGGTGTGTGGTATCCTTGCTCTGTGTGGTATCTGAATTGTGCTTCTTTGCGTTCATTATCGCACTCCGCGGTATAATGCTTTTGTTCGTTACGGTCAGAGCTGCTGTTTGCACCACAGACGGGTGCTACAGCCCACCGATATTTTTTTACTCCACTGAGATTTTGGGGTATGACCTGTTGCTGACTGAAGAAGCACCTGCAGCAGTGGGATTTTGAATGGGACTATGCTTGAGAACAGATCTGCAAAACAGATCTGCCCCGGGCAAATCAGCATGTTGTGCGCAGAGCAGAACCGTGCTCAATCAACCACCGTTGGAGTCGCTTCCCGGTCGGCAACGATTGTCACAATAGCCACTGATGTTCTGAACATAAAAACCTCATTCAATACAGTTAAAGACTGACTCTAACTATGCCATGAACAGGGAAGGTGTCAAGGGGGGATACTGGTCGTGAACAGAAAACCGGTTCGATGAATCGCTGATGCGTCGGCTAAAAAGACTTATCCTCTGAGCACTGGAGTGTTGCTCTGTTTTGCCATGCGTCCCACAGCTTCATCATTCTGCAGTCTGCAGCATCATTGTCAGCACAGTTTTGGTTCCAGAAATTGTGGGCTATCCGGCCGTATGTTTTATACTCACCAGCGTCTCCGGTCATGCGATACCATTCCGAAATCCAGGCGCATGCCTCGCCGTTTTTCCTTTTAATACAGTCCTTTTTTATGGTGGGCTTTACATATTGCCAGCCTGGCGGTTCTTCCGGTGAAACCGGACCGGTATGCCCCAGTATATTGGCAGCCAGGCAATTCATGGATTTTCCCAGGCGGCAGCCATGCTCATAATATGCCAGTGCATCTTTAAACCGGTTGTCATGCAGCAGTGCAAATTGTGCGGCATTGGAGCATCCGACACTACGACCGGCTTCACATGCTTTCACGAACAATTGCATGGCCCTTGCATCATCCCAAATACCAAAGGAGAGCCAGCCCAGAGATGAGCAGGATTTCATGGATCCATTGTCGCATTCTTCCCGGACTTCCGTGTATCGTTCTTCCTTCTTTTCCAGATATTTTTCACGTTTGTGCTGTTCTTCCTGCGCCAGACGGTGACAGCCTTCCGGGAAACCTGCTTCACATGCTTTTTGCGATTCTTCGTATGCCGTGTCTGCAAGGAGCAGTGTTTCCCTGACAAGGCAAGTAGCATCATCGGCGGTAAGCTCCGGTGCCCGGAAGTGGGATGCAATTTCCGCCAGTTTGATACAGCTCATGGCGTCCCCCTTATTGCATTGGTCCAAAAGCAGGGTCTCTGCCTGCCTGATCACCTGATCAACATCTGTAGGTTCAAGCCGGAGGGTGGCATCTTTGCGGATCATCATCAGGGCATCATGGCAGCTTTCCGCTGTCCCGATGTTTTTGCAAAGGTGTACATGAAAATCCAGAGCGTCTTTTTGCGTCTCGAAATTCGTTGCCAAAGACGCATATAGCTCCGCCTGCCGGTAACAGCTGTTCCCGAAATTGTACTTGCATGCCTTGCCCAGATAGTAATCAGCCGAATCAAAGCACACCTCGCCGGCGTCCCCGTTTTCATACACCTGACCGGCAACAAGGCAACCCGCAGGGCTGTCCAGCTTGCATGCTTTGACATAATATGCATGAGCCTGTTCCAGGTCCTGGCTTACTCCGGTGCCCCGGAGCCGCAGGTTGCCAGCCAGCCGGCATGCATATTCGTAGTCCTTATTGCAGTAGTGGTCAGAAAAAAACAGGGTTTTTTCCGGTTGGGGAAACACGCCGTCGCCAGAGCGCAGCATATAGGCCATTTGAAGGCAGGATGTTGGGTTATCCATATAGCAGGCCTTTTTGAAATAGGCATATGCTTCTTTGCGCTTATCGGGATCTCCTGTGAGGACTTCCGCGCGCCTTCCCAGTTCCTTGCATGAGGGGGCATGGTTTTTCTTGCATAACCTGCGGTACATGTTGCCCGAAAACCGGTAGTTCCGATTTCCCCCTTCTCCGGCTTCAATCATTTTGGCCAGCTTGTAACATCCTTCGGACTGGCCTGCGTCGCAAGACATTTTGTACAGGCCCCGGGTCTTTGTCAGGTCTTTTTCAACTCCCATGCCGTGCCGGTACAACCGGGCAAGGCTGTCGCATCCTTTGGGCCATTTGGATGAACATGATTTTTCAAAATACCGGGCCGCTTCTTCCATGTATTGCTTTTTGTCCATATCTTCGTAGTAGGCTTCCCGGTAGGCGTTTCCAATCCGGAAACAGCACCTTGAACGACTCTCTTTACAGCAAAGCCGGTAAGATTCCAGTGCCTCTGCAACGGCCTTGGGCAGGGCTTCCTCTTCTTTTATTTCTTTTGCCGCTGTGTTTGTATTGCCATTGGTTTCATCGGCATTGGCCACACCGGACGGTGTTTGCTCTTCTTCTGGCGTCTTTTCCTCCTGCTCCTCTTCATCGGGAAGAAGGGCGTATTGCCAGGTGCTGTGGAGATTGCGGGCAAAGCTGGTTTCTGGAATCCGGATATGATAGCTGTTGCCTGCGGTATCTTCCGCATCAATGATGCTCTGCTCCGACCAGAAGGACCGCTCATACCGAACCTTCAGCCGTTTTATATCCCGCAATTTCCTTTTGATCAGAGTCTGACGGGTGGCGGCGTCCCTGATGAGCAACCAGTCGCCGGTAAATGCATAGTATGTGTCATAATCCACATAATCCGGGCTGTAATATCCGCGGTAATACACGTCTTTGGCAAAGAGATTGTCCAGACTGGTTTCTTCGCTGAGGATGCTGTCCGATGAAAAATAACTGACATACTGCCGGTTGAATGAAATATCGGTGACATAATAATCGTAGCAACTGTATACCGCCAGCATCAAAGAGAGCGCTATGCCTGCAGCTTCCGGCAGGTTGCGGGTAAGGGGATTGCCTCCTTTGATGCCTGGGAGCGCTTCATGGCGGGCAAACAGCGTTTTGTTAAGATTCCACAGGTATTTTGCCATAACAAGAAGTGCGACCCCGGCATCGATGTTGCTGTGATATGCAAGCTCCCTGTCAATGCACAGCAGTGCGGCAAAGGCTTTGGCGCATATATAGGCTAACAGCATTATGCCTGCGCTGCGGCTGCCAAAGGCCATGGCGACCCCAAGCATCAGTGCCAGGATGCCCGGAAGGAAAAAAGCAAAGGTGATATTGTGGTTGTAGTTCAGGGGATTTTCGGGAATATAGCCAAAGGAATATACCCACAATGCCAGACAACACACCACGGCAACAATCAGAATTTCCATACGGGGCAGGGGAAGAGGGGATTCCGGTTTTTGCGGTACAGCGGCAGAAGCGATCCGGTGATACCGTATGGTCGCAATAGTTCCCCGGGCTGAATAAAAAAAGCAGGTCAGAATAATGCCCAGCCCCAAAGCGTTTTCGAGATTATGCAGATTGAAATCAATATCATCATCGAACAGAGTCGCCCAGAAAAGCGCCACAATGAAGCCGGTCAGACCCAGGGATACAAGACGACTGCGCTGATAGGACCAGCCAATAATGGACACGATAAACAGCGTGAACATGGTGATAAAGGCTTCGGTATCCTCAAAGGGATCATCAAGCCATTCAAATCTTTCGGCAAATGTCACCAGTACAACAAGAATAAAGATGCCCAGCCCGGCCTTCCACCCAAATGTTGCGGTTTTGGCAATGGCCCTTAAATCCTTTTGGGCTGGCTTCGGGGCGTGTTTCTTCAGCACGCGCATTGCCTTCCATCCCAAAAGGAGCAGCAGGCAAATGCCAAAGCAAAACAACGCGGCGGCGCTGGCGGGTAAACCCTGCACCGGAATTGCCATGATCTGACCGGCAAGGGCAAGAAACCATAAAAGCGCAAGCAGCGGCGCGGCAAAGATTTTTTTCCTGCAACATTCCACCGTAAGCGCCACCATGGGGACAGCAGAGTAGAATATGAATACTTTTTCGGTATAGTAAATTTGCAGGACATCAAACAGAGGCTCTCCCAGCATGCCGGTGATGAGGCCTGCGGACAATCCGATGACTGCGGCGGCGCATGCCAGATACACCAGGGTTTGAGCCTGGGAGAGCGACATGAGCCGTTCTGACGCGGGCAGCCGGTGATGCCTGAAGGACGCCACCATGGATTTCCATGTGACGTATGTCAGGGCAGGCATCACCCAAAATGCGACAATGGCCCCGCTGGTGTCGGGAATGCTCAGATTGTTGAACTGCGATTTCGGCAGTTCATGCAACAGCACGCTCACCAGCACAAGAAACGTCATAAACAATATGGAGAAACCGGCTCTGCTTTGGTTCCAGACTGCGTATAAAAGCAGCAGCAGTAATGCGGCAACAATCACCGTAGGTATATAAAAATCGTTGTTGTTTTCCACATAATCCGTGGTGTCGGTTATTCCTACAGCAAAGAACAGTATGGCCAGAAGGCTGACCAGCAGTGCGGTGTTGCGCATATGGCTTTTCTCAAGGGCCATGTCCTTGTCCGGGGTTCCGGTTTTACCCGGAGCCGTATTGCGGATAAGCCGGAACACCCTGGCCGTCATAAAGGGAAGCGCAAAGAGGGTGAACAGCAGGGGGACAACAGAGGCGTCCACGAAATGAGGGTCCTGCAGGGAAAGCAGGTTAAGGGAGCCCATGACTGCTGCAGCCCAGAGCAGCAGGATGGCGGGTATGATTTCGTTCCGAAGATATCCGGCAAATAAAACTAACAGCAGGGGCAAAATCCAGGCGGAAAAATGGTCGTCGGCATCAGCGTGTTCCGTAATGAAGAGCGACACTTCACTGGTTAATACGACTCCCAAAAGAGCCAGGGAGAACACATGTTTGATATTGGTATTTCCAAAAGCTGTGTGCTTTTTACCGCGATCAGCCTGCTCAGGGGTCATGGAGAGAACTTTCGTCAAAATGCTTGTCGGTCCGTGGAATCAATACGCCTTTTTGCCCTGTTTTGATTGTATGTTCTTATATTCAACAATTGTGACGAATATGTCAACAGATAATCCCGGTCAGCCCCTTTTACAAAAGCACTTTTCTCCTGATTTCCTCGTATTCCCCCACACCACACACCATTTTCAGGAGGTTTTGTGCCGGTTTATGCGCTGAAGAATGTGGTCGGCGGCGTACAGGGACACGGGCCCCATGGCGATACCCATGCCAAGGGAAAACAGGACATCGCTGAGGTAATGAGCGCCGTACATCACCCGGCCCCAGGCCATGACACCTCCCCAGACAAGGGTTACTGCCGCCAAAGCGACGCAGGCTCCGTATCGTCGCAGCAGATACAACTGGATAACGCAGGGGCTTAAAATCATGGCTATGGCTACATGGCCCGAGGGAAAGGCAAAGTCGCCCAAACCCGCAGACCAGCTGTAAAAGGGGGTAAAGTTTGCCGCGTCCGCCTCAAGGTGCAGCGGCCGGATGCGCCCGCTTAGAAGTTTCAGGACGTTGGTAAGAATGGCGGGATGCAGTAAAAACTGGACCAGCAGCGCTGCCGAGGCTCGGGTCAGATGGGGCCGAAGAGTTCGCTGATGCTTTGAGGTAAGCAGAAATGCGGCGGCAATCACCAGCACCGATGCGGGTTTGCGGCCCCAGTGCTGAATAAACCCACCAAAGGCCGAGTTCCATGACCCCTTTAAAGACAGGGCCACCGAAAGTTCCACCGGGGTCACCGCCAGCATCAGGCCAAGGGTCATAAGCAGCCACAGCCCGGCCCATATCCATATCCACCGACCGTTAATGCCGTTGTATTTCTGTATGACGTTGTGGTGTTGGTTGTTCGTATGCATCCCTGTCCTGCCGCAGTCAAAGTGAGTTGATACATCGAAGTATAGCCTGTTTTCCGCGCAGATCAACCCCCGTTTTTACTTGCCTTAAGGGTTTGGGATGTGAACAATGGAATATATCGTAAACAAAGCAGCAGAATCATAACCAGCAGTACCGACATGCCGGGAGTATCCCATGCATCGTTTTTCTTTTCTGTGTGTTGTTGTGGTGGCAGCGCTGTTCCTGTGGGCCTGCAATACCACTTCGTCGGAGCCGGTGCTTCCCGATGGCGACAGCGTTGATATTCCTGAGGGCGACGCCCCTGACAATGATCCTGCCGACCCCGATCCCGACCCGGAGACGGATGTAGTCACTGATGGCGATGCCGAACCGGACCCTGAGCCCGACATTCCAACTGAGCTGGATGGCACTGAAACAGAAGCAGATGTCCCCGCAGAAGAGCCGGAAACAGACCTTGAGCTTATCGAAGAGTCTGAACCGGACCCGGATGCCGATGTTGAGCCGGAAACGCCCCAGGGCGAGTTGTATGTCTCCAACGGTATGCCCTATATTCCCGGCGGCCTCAACGTGGAGACCATCAACCTCGCCAAAAATGAGCAGGGGGCTCCGGTGGACATGCTGATCTTTGCGCCCAAAGAAGACGGGGAATACGCCGTGGTGGTGTTTCAGCACGGATTTTTGATGGCCAACCACTACTACACCAGCGTGCTGACCCATCTTGCCAGTCACGGATTTATTGTGGCGGCCCCTCAGATGTACACCCCCGGCGGTCTGCCCATTGGAAAGCCCAACGCCTACGAGGAAGCCCTTACCGCGCTGTCGGTCTACGACTGGCTGCCCACTGCGCTGTCGGATATCACCGGGCTTACCGCCCGGCATGACCGCACCGGACTGGCGGGACACTCACGCGGAGGTAAGGTTATTTGGATAGTTCTTAAGGGCGATCCATCTTACGCACAAGCCGTGGCCGGGGTTGATCCCGTGGACGGTACCGGCGGTCCGTTGGGTGGCGAGGTGCGGGTGGTTGACGGTGATTTCGGCTTTGGCTTTCCCTCCTTTGTGCTGGGCACCGGCAAGGGGTCGGAGCTGTATCTGGGCCAGGCCTGCGCCCCCATCGGTGATAATCACGAGCGGTTTTACGATGCCAGCGCATCACCGGCGTTCCATGTGGTTGCAACGTATTACGGCCATAACGACATGCTGGAGGACCAGCCCTCGGGCTGCGGGCTGGAGTGTACCTCCTGTCCCGGTGGCGACAGCCGCGCTCCCATGCGAAACCTGACCGCAGGCATGCTGGTGGCCTTTTTCCGGGGGGCTTTACAAGGGGTTCCTTCCTCCTTTGACACCCTTACGGACATTGATGCCGCACCGGTTGTCATCACTGCGGAGCAAAAATAATCTGCCTCATTTTGAGACATTTGTAACAGTTAATGTGTGTGCTCTTGACATGGGGACAAATCCGACACATCTTATCCCATGACGATTGACGTCAGCAGCAGGTAGATACCTTTTCGATAATGTAGCAGACCGGGAACGCAGCTTTCCCCGAAAACCAAGGCATTTCCGGTGTGCACCTTTCAGACGGGACGATATCCATGGAAGAGTCTTCCAGAGCGCAGAATGTAACCCATATCAACCCCGCCATCTATTTTGAGCTGGTGGAGCAGGCCCGGTCAATTATCCTGAAAATGGACCGGAAGGGCCGGGTGGTATTTGCCAATAAATACGCCCTGGATCTTTTTGGTTATGGGGCGGATGAACTCATCGGCCAGCCGGTGGTGGGCACCATCGTTCCAAAGACCGACAGCTCCGGAAAGCAGCTTTGCGAGGCCATTGCAAATATTTGCGAAACCCCGGAGCAGTATCTGATGCACGAAAACGAGAACATCACCAAATCCGGGGATTCCCTGTGGGTGTTGTGGGCCAATACTCCCAGTTACAATACCGACGGCAGCCCCGCCGGGGTGCTGTGCATTGGCCACGATATCACCGAGCGCAAGCAAACGGAAACCGAGCTGAATTATCTCAGCACCCACGATCCGTTGACGGATCTGTACAACCGCTCAAAGTTCGACATGCTGATGGAAGTGTCAAAGCCGCCCATGAGCATTGTTATCGGCGATGTTGACGGCCTGAAGCTGATCAACGACAACCTGGGGCATGCAATGGGTGATGAGCTCTTAAAAAACTGCGCAACGATTTTGCGTTCATGTTTCCGTGACGGTGATGTCATCGCCCGCATTGGCGGCGATGAGTTTGCAGTGTTGTTGCCCACAGAAACCCTGACGGTTCTGGAGAAAACACGGGAGCGGGTGGTCACCATCACCCGGAACTTCAACCTGGAACATCCCGACAGCCCGCCCATCGCCATGTCTGTGGGTTATGCCCGCTACGGAGAGCACGGGGGAAACAGCATGGAGCTGTTTACCGTGGCGGACCGTGACATGTACGCCCAAAAGGATGCCCAGAGGGATGCCTCCTACGACGCCATACATCGCTATATTCAGGAAATGAAAAACAGGGAAGGCTAAAGAGGATTACAGACGTATCTGTGCCCGGGCAAAAATATGATGCACCGGCATGGATACATCCGCTTTGGCGCCCGGGTCCCAGGTGGGAGCCGTGGTCATGTCATCGAACCAGATACCCTGCCACAACACTGACACCCGGATATTATAGGGGAGATAGCCGTTGATGCCTGCGGTTACTGCCCACACATGGCTGTCGGGCAGCGGGGCGTAATCCGCACCGCCCAGGGTTTTATTGCCGTCGCCGTAGTTGAAGTATTCGCCCCGGGCCGCAAGCTCGATGCCGGTGACGGGCCCGCTGTCGCTGCGCTCTCCCCAGATATGGCCCGATGCCTGCACATACCAGCCCCGCACATGGTATTCCTGTAGATTGCCCACCTGTCCGGTGGTCTGGAAATCCGTGAGTTCGTCCCGTTTTTGGCGGATATCCTGATACTCGGCGGCAAGGCTCATGTAGCGGTTAACCCAGGAAAGTTCCGCGCCCCAGCGAAGCTGCTGACCACGAATTGAGGGCGGGTCGGCAAAGGTAAAGCCCGCCATGGTTCTACCCCGGAAACCGTTGCGCTGCGGTCCCAGCCCCCAGGTAACGGAGCCGCCCAGTCGCAATTGGGACACCGCCGGATGCAGCCCCACAAAGGGAGCGATTATCAGGCGGGCGGCCACATCGGGAACTTCGTTGACGTTTACCGCAATATCGCGGCTGCCGGTGACAGCGCCTGCGGCATAGCAGACCCGGCCTTCCCAGGCCTCTCCCCGGATGATCAGGCCGATATCCTTGAAATCCTTGGCATTGCCCGCAATAAGCGGGGCTTCCATGAGTTTGCGGTCCGGCAGAGAGACATTCTGTGCCAGGCCAAAGGGCACCCGCTGGCGACCGATGCGCAGCTTCAGTTCCTCAAAGGGCGCATACTGAAACCATGCCTCCTGCATTTCCACCGCCGAGGTGCTGGCCTCCACATCCAAACGCAGCGACAGGCTTTTTCCGTAGCCATAGCGCAGGCTGATGCGGGCCGCCCGAAGATTGAAGGTGCTGTGCCACGAAGTATCAAAGCCGCTTTCATGCCGGGGAAAACTCATCAGGTCGGTGACAATCCAACCCGCAAGCCCCAGATGGTGGCTGGTTCCCAGAGTCCACTCCAGCGTTGGCAGACGCAGCGCAGGGGCATTCTCCGCCGGAGCTGCGGTGTCGCTTGCAGGAGGATCGGTGGCAGGAGCTTCTGCTGCCATGGCGGGTAGCCACATGCACAACAGTCCCCACACCAGCAGCGCCCGACAAAGTTTCATGGCTTATTCCGCCGGTGAAAGCACCATCTTCCAGGCGTCTTTTACCCGGAAGGAATGGGGCAGTTCCTGGCTGGGTTCAAACACCACCTTGCGGATACCCGGCTCAATGTAACCGTTTTCAATATTGGTCCAGGTGGCGAATCCGCCAAAGGTATAGCCGTCGGTGCCGTAGACCTGATAGCGCCAGGCCGAAGGATCGTCCACCATATCCAGGCCAACGATTTCCTGCAGCCGGGCCACGGTGCGCACCGTGCCGTCGTCGTCAAACTCCAGGGTGCTGTAGTCGGAAAGATGGCGGTAGATAATGGTTTCGCCCTTGTGAATCTCAAAGCAATCCGGCTCTGTCATGCCGTCGCAGGCTTCATGACCACCCACCGGCGGCCCCTGATCAACATCACCGTCCGCCGGGGCATCGCTGCCGTCGCCACAGGCAATGCTGAACAATGCAGTGAGGACAACCAGAACCGCCAGGGTCGGAGTATGCCGCAGCATGTTATTCCGCGATTGCATTGGCCACTCCCTGCAGCACGATGACATCCTTTACCCGCCAGCAGCATTCCTGGGTGTCCCAGGCTTCTTCGGAAACAATGGCGCGGTTGTCGGGTTTCATGCAGGTATGGGTGGCGTTTTCGTAAGGCATCAGGTTGTCGTCGCCGTTGGCGAATCCATCGTTGCCAATGATGCGGTAGGTGTAGGCGTCGGCATCGGTGATGCCAGCGGCCTCGAACATGGTGGTCATGGGAACCATGGGCTGCAAACCATCCTCGGGATGCTTGTAATCTTCCACATCAGTGGTTGCCAGGGTCGTAACATCAATGGCGGTGCGGATTTCACCGGCGATCATGATAACCGTGGAGTCGGCAATGGGGCTGACTTCAATGGTGCCGCCGTCCATGCCCTTGGCCTTCATGAATTTGGGGAAATTAACGCTGTCATCCCAGCCGATACGCACATAGGTGTTGCCTTCGTCATCGGTTTCCCAATACAGAAATCCGTGTTCCATCTCGCCGTAATAGGGCAGGCCGCCTTTGTCGCCTTCCAGTTTGTTGTCCAGAATACTGAAGCCGTCATTACCCACAAAATTGTAATGCATGTTCCAGGGGGCATCCAGGGCCACGGTCTCGATAATGCGTGTCAGGCGAATGGCGTCCTGATCCTCAAAGGTGGTGGTATCAAGAGTGGAAAGGTCGATTGTGTGATCCTGACCATTCACCGATACGGTAAGGCTTACCTCCCAGGTGTTTTCGTTGCTGTCGCCATCCACCGGCGTGTTATCGCCATCATCGCCGCAGGCAATGAAAAAACACAGGGAAAACAGAATCGCCAGCGCCACACCCGTTACACCGTTTCGATGCATGATACACTCCATAAAATCTTTGTTAAGGGTACCGAAAAAACATATCAGAGCCCTTTTTTAATATGCCAATAACCTCTTGTCAATACGGGATTTTTATCGGAAGAACCGTCGGTGCGGGGTAAACACATTTGCATGGGGTGCCAAAATGTGCTAAAAAAAACATACTGGCTTGGTATTTCTTAAATCAGGCCACCGATATCAGGAGGAAGTATGTCCTACAACGGAGTGAAAGTTTTCAGCGCCACCATGTTCCGGGACCGCCAGGAACTGGGGGAGCGTGTTTCAGACTGGATCAGCAGACATCCTGAGCGCACCATCAATAACGTGGAAACATTGCAAAGCAGCGACAAAGCCTTTCACTGTCTCACCATTATTGTGTTCTACACTGAAGAACTGTAGTTCGTATTCTGATTATTCCCGTCAATCGTCAATAATCGAATCCAGGGTCTCACTCAGGGATTGCATGCTGTAGGGTATGGGCATAATGCCCGTAAACCCATACTGTCGGTATTCCCTGCCCACGGGATCGTTTTCTCCGCCACAAAAAGCGATTGCCCTGCATGAAGGGTCAATGGCCTTCAGATGGGTAACAGTGTCCAGACCGTCCATGCCATGATCAACCCGTACATCCAGAATGGTGGCCACAAAGGGTTCTCCGGCCCGGCTGGCTTCGTGGTACAGTGCAATGGCTTCATTGCCCTCCCGGGCTACAGCTACATCATAGCCCATGGTTCGCAGATGTTTGCCAATCACTTCCCGGATGGCCTCTTCATCGTCCATCAACAAAATACGCCCTGCATGCCTGTCTAAGGATGCCATTAGAACCTCCTGGGTCCTGCGCGTCTCTACCACCTACTGCGTGTTTGATATATCCTGCTGTAACGTCCGAAAACAAGTTAAGCATATATGAAGGGGATTGTCAAGACTTTGTTACACGATCCTACACGGGAGCCATGCCTTTGGAATACTCGCGGAAATCATAATTCAATAGTCTTGTTAAGGCTTTTACTGCGCCGCATAGATTGCGTCTGAATGTCTTATCTACTTATTGCGTCAACCTTCCTGTGCCCTGGTGTTACCCGTTGTCGTCAGGTTATGGATCAGACGGCTGAGCTCTTCCAGCTGATAGGGCTTGCTGATAACCCCGGAAAATCCGTATTCCGCATAGTGGGACATCACCGGGTCGTTGAAATAACCGCTAAAGACAATGGCCTTCACATCGGGATTATGCTTCCGTATTGCGGCAATGGCCTCTTTCCCTCCCATGCCGCCGGGAATAGTGAGATCCATAATCACCACGTCATAGGCCTGGTTCTGCTCCAGGGAAAGACAATACATCTCCACCGCCTGAGCGCCGTCGCCGGTTACATCAACCTGATACCCCAGCAGTTCAAGCTGGGCAGTGGTGACATCCCGGATATCCGCCTCGTCGTCCATAAGCAAGATGCGGCCTTCCCCGTACCACAGGGAACCTTGTTTTCGTTTTTTATCCTGAGTGCGGCTTGTCTCCGCAGGCAAATAAAACGTAAATGTGCTGCCGTTGCCGGATTTGGTCTCTACCTCGATATGTCCGTCGTGTTTATCGATGATGGAATAGGTGGTGGCAAGCCCCAGCCCGCTTCCCATGGGTTTGGTGGTAAAGTAGGGATCAAAGACCTTTGGCAGGATGTCTTCGGGGATACCCACGCCGGTATCCCGGATCGCCACCCGCACATAGTTGCCCTTATTAAGTCGGGAGTGCTGTTCGCCGTGAATGGTGGCATTTCGCATGGAAACATGCAGCGAGCCGCCGCTGGGCATGGCCTGCTTGGCGTTGATTACCAGGTTGTTGACCACCTGGCTGATCTGCCCTTCATCGATTTGGGCAGGCCACAGGGGGGATTGCAGATCAAAATCGCAGGATATGTTTGAACCCCGCAGGGCAAATTCCGTTGATTCCTTTACCAGTTCAGCTACCGAGGCGGTCTTTTTAACCGGTGATCCCCCCCGGCTGAAGGTCAGCAATTGTGTGGTAAGATCCCGGGCCCGGGTCAGGGCCTTTTCCGCTTCGCTCAGACGATGATGGGCATCGTCATCTTCGTGCAACGGCAGTTTGGCCAGACTTATGTTACCCCATATGGCGGTAAGAATGTTGTTGAAGTCGTGGGCAATGCCGCCGGCCAGAATTCCGATGGATTCCAGTTTTTGGGCTTGCAGGAGTTCTTCTTCCAGTTTGAGTTTCTCGGAAATATCCCGGGCGATAAACAATGTGGCTTTGCGGGCGGGAAGCGGGGTAACCCTGATATCCGCCGGAAATGTGGAGCCGTCCTTTCTGGCAAGCATCAATGGCTGATCAATAGGGGCGGTGCGGGGTTCAGTGGAACGCAGAAGCTCCCGTGCCATATCCCTGCTTTGAGGAGCGATAAAATCTATGGTGTCCCCGGGATATTCCATCATGTCCCCGGGGCTGTCAAAGCCATGCATCAGCGCTGCCTGACGGTTAACCATTTCAAGGGTGACCTCATGCCCGACAATGACAATGGCGTCGGGACTGGTTTCAACCAGTTGCCGGTACTGCTCCTCACTACGTCGCAATTCTTCTTCAGCCTTTTTTCGGGCGTCGATATCCCGCACCGTGGCCTGCACCCGTACTTCGCCGTCAATGACAATCTTGTGCAGCCGTACATCAATCCAAAAGGGGGTGCCGTCAGCGGCAACCGAACGCCACTCTGCAAGGACATGTTCCCCGGCGGCGGCCCGGTGTATCAGTTCCGTGGCTTTTTCCAGGGTATAGCCCTCATCTGTTTTGGAAAACGCGTCAATGGTGACGCCGTACAGCGACGAGGTGGTGGTTTTGAACATGCTCAGGGCAATGTCATTGACTTCCAGCACCACACCGGATACGGGCTCATGAATAAATATTGCGTCGCGGCTGGAGTGAAAAATCGTGCGGAAGCTCAGCTCCGAGCGCCGCAGCTTTTCCTCTTCCTGCTTGCGGTCGTCAATATCCCGCACCACCGCCAGCACAACCGGGCGTCCGGCAATAGTGGCGCTGCGCAGATTGACCTCCACCCAAAACTCATTGCCCTCGTTATCCTTTGCCTGCCACTCCAGTATCTGGGTTTCTCCGGCGGCGGCTTTGCCAATCAGCTCCATGGCCAGGGAGTTGGCATCTTCCGATGGTTCAGCCGCAAAGCGGCCCTTAGGCAGGTATGTTTTCAGGTCATCGAGGCTGCAGCGGTACATTTCCAGAGCTTTTTTATTGGCGTCCAGAATCTCCCCGCTGGCGGCGTCGTGCATGATAATGGCGTCGTTCACCGCGTTGAAAATAGTCTGGTAATTGCCCGCCGCTTCCTTTACCGAAGCCTCAGCAGCCTTGCGTTCACTGATATCCCGGCTGATGCCCAGCACTGACACAAAGCGACCGTCAGGGCCTTTAATAGGGGTTAGCCAGGTGTCCAGCCACAGGGGACCATGGGGAAACATGGCCCGGCTTTCGCTGTACAGGGATTCACCCCGCTCCAGCACATTGGCAAGCCCCGCCATATAGCGTTTTGCAAAGGAATGCCCGAACAGTTCCGTGATGTGTTTGCCCACCACCTGATTGGCGGTGGCGTTGAACATGGATGCGCCGGTTTTATTGATGTATTTCAGATAGCCTTCGGCAGTGATAATGTAGATGGCATCGTGGGAACTTTCCGCCAGGGTGCGGTAGAGATACTGGCTGTCCCTGAATGCTGTAACTGCACGTTTTTCCTGGGTAATATCCCGGGCAGTGATCAGTTGCAAGGCCTTGTCTTCTATGGTGATGTTCTGCGCGGTGATCTGCATGCAACAGCCGCCGTCGGGCTTTTCCACCGTGATTTCGTGGTTGTGTATTACGGCTGCCCCCTGGGGTTCATCATCAGGATGCCAGCCCGGCAGAATATCTGCGACCGCTTTATTGCGCAGTGATTCCGGTTGCTTCCCAAGCATGTTGGCAAAGGCCCGGTTAATGTCCAGAACCATGCCGCCGTCATGCACCATGACGCCAAAGTCAACGCTATCACACAGTTGCTGATAGAAAACTACAGGAATATCATTTCGTTGCATAAAATATTACCGTCCTGCCGCCCGATGAAAACTGCAGGGCCCTGGGTGTTTAAACGTGCTGGTATACTTCTGTCCTTTGGCGCATTCTGCCAGCGATTGGCAAAAAATGCAAATCCCCGCCATCGTTTTTTTCTTTCTGCCTATATCTTGCTTAAATCAAAGAGAAATTCAAGTGACTCGTCGATTTGCTCCGTGGACTGCTCGTGGGCCATATTCGGGTATACCACCAGCCTGGCGGCAATGTTTTGGCCATGGGCACGGGAGATAAAAGTGCGGGCGAGTGTAAGCCGCCGGGAATCCTGTTGCCCAACGGAAACCCTGAATTGTGTCGGTATGTTACGGGAAGGAAAGGTATAGCTGCCCGGCGCGTGTATGGCCACCCCTTTGACCAGATGGGGCCGTATCAGGGCGTAGCGGTGAGATACCTGGGCTCCGGCGGAAAAGCCGTACATATACACCCGGCTTGTGTCTACCCCTTCATAGGCGGAAAGTTTCTCCAGCATGCGGTCCAAAGCCCTGCCGGACCAGACCTTAGGGTAGTGATAACTCCGGTTGTTATTAAAATCGTTATCGTTTTTGGGAAATGTCGGAGCAAGAATAACCATGCGTTCTTTGTCCGCGTTTTTGCGCCAGCCCCGGCCCATAAAATTCTTGCCGGTGCTGATGTATCCGCCCACGCAAATCAGCACGGGCATGCTTTCTCCGGGTTCGGGGTAGGGGATGTAACTATGGAATGTTGCTGTGATTGACCGATGGCTGAGGACCGTCACCTGGTCGGTGATAACATTTTCCGGCCAGGGTTCCGGGGGTAAAATGCCAAAGGACCGAAGTGAATACACAATGTCCTCGCCCTGAACATACCAGACAGCGGCGGCCAGAACAATAATTATCAAAAGGGGCTTGATGCGGGATTGTGAATTGGAAATCATGGAAACTCCTGTAAAAACAGTTTGTTACTGCAAAAAAAAAGACGCGCCGGGTTGTTACATTCCCGGGATGGACACTGCCTATATCTGCCTGAGATGCATAAGGAATCGCATGGAGTCGTCGAACTGGTCTGCTGACTGATGATGGCTCATGTTGGAATATACTTCCAGATGAACGGCAATGCCCTTTGCCAGGGCTTTTCTTACGAAAATGCGGGCGTTTTTCAGTCGCCGGGAATCGTTTTTACCAACGGAAATCCTGAATTGTGTCGGTATGTTACGGGTTGGGAAGGTGAAGCCTCCCGCAGCGTGGGCCGCCACCCCTTTGACAATATCGGGGCGCAGCAGGGCATAGCGGTGAGAGACCTGAGCCCCGGCGGAAAAGCCGTACATGTAGACTTCTGTGGCATTAACGCCGGCATGGGCGGAAAGTTTCTCCAGCATGCGGTCCAAAGTCTTGCCGGACCAGGCCGCAGGGTAGTGATAACTCTGCTTTTTTCCAAAGTCGCCACCGTCTTCGGTAAAGGCGGGAGCCAGAATCACAAAGCGGTCGCGATCCGCGCGGTTGGCCATGCTGCGCATCATGTACCCCCGGCCGTTGCTGCCGTACCCGCCGATAAAAATCACCACCGGCATGCGCTCGCCGGGCTGTGGAGGCGGTATGTAAGCATTGAATGTTACTGAGTTAATTTGAGGTGCATGCGCCGGCACCGTGTCGGTGATGATGTTTTCCGCCATGCCTTTGGGGGGCAGGACGTTAAAATAGCGCAGGGAACCAATGATTTTATCACCCTGAAAAAACCAGACAGCGGCGGCCAGAACAATAATTATCAGCAGGGGTTTGATGCGGGACGGCTTATCCGATTGCATGTAAAACTCCATGAAAAACGGCTGGTTATAATGTTTGTACGGCAACCCTCGGTGATGGCGCTGTGATGAGTGTACTAAGTGTATACTACACTAAAAGGGCAGCTTTGTAAAATGCTTGACCTGGTTTTTTTAAGGATTACAATGTTTTTTACGGGCACGACCCCCGGGAAAAGGAGCGTTCACATGATGGGTATATCCACGGAACCTGTTGTTTTTATTGAAGGATTAAACGTTGATCTCTGCGTGGTGCGGCGCATGGACGCCCCCCGGTACATCCAGTGGCTTAACGATGCGGAAACCGCTTCCTTCCTTAATGCGCATCTGCCCGTAACTATTGAAAAAGAATTGGAATTCATGGATGGCATGCTCAAGGCCGACCCCACCAAAGACATCATGCTGGGCATCTGGCACCGGGAAAACGGCGAGCTTATCGGCAACATTGGCCTGCACAACATTCACCCCCGGGACCACCACGGCATGATGGGAATCTTCATAGGAAACAAGGACTTATGGGGCATGGGCTATGGCCGCGAGGCCATGATTATGCTGCTGCGATACGCCTTTGAGACCCTGAATCTGCACAAGGTGTGGCTGAGCCACTGGGACCATAACGAACGGGGCCATCGCGCGTATGTTGCCGTAGGGTATAAGGAAATCGGCCGTTTTCGCAGCCATCGCTTTGTGGCGGGCCAGTGGCGGGACGAGGTGCTGATGGACATCCTGCGGGAGGAGTTTTTTGCCATTCACGGGGAGTAAAAACGGCCAAAACCGCTACAATAAGATAAAATACGCTCGGGAACTTCTCGGGACAAAGGGGTCGATTTCTCCTGCCGCAATTTCGATTTCACGGGGCACAAGTGCCGATTTTTTGCTATATATCGTTTTTATATAGATAATAGGCCATTTTTGGCTGCGTCATTTCCCGAGACGGGCCCGTGAAACCCGATTTTTTGACCCTTCGCGGCCCGTGTTTTAAAAAGTGCGTCCCGAGGATTTTGAAGCAAATACGATGTTCTGGTGATTATTTCCTGCATTTAAAACGACGATGACGCGATGCGTTAAGACGAAATGGGAGGAGGAGGCCCGGGGTAAAATCAAAGGAGAGTTTAAAGTACGGTATGCCGAGAAGATGTTTGCAATATAATGGGCGGACAGAGATGGGGGCCGGATGGACCCCAATGGGGCAAACATGGAAATGCGATATAAGGGAGGGCAATAAAGGGGGAAGTATTTTTTCACAGGCCACCCTTCGAGACAGCCGCCGCTATCCTGAGGAACAAAACATTATCAATGTTTTGTGTCTCGAAGGACGGCGGCTTCCTCAGGGAATGACCTGTGGTGGTTTGCATAATCAACACAGCCTCCCAACCTCACAACAAACGTTCGTCCCGGGTAAGGCCCCCGGCCTGTATCGAGGGATGTGGATATCCCCGTCCAGCCTTTGATACAACCCTTCGGGTCACTCGGGCCGAATGTAGGAGGGGGAGGCTCAAACCCCGCATTTTACCGCCCTTCGAGACGCCTTCGGCTCCTCAGGGACACGGTTTCTATGGATATGCTCTACCGGAGGTCGGATTAAATTCTAATCCGACATGCCAGGGAACAGCCTCAATCCCTGCACTTTACGGGGTTTACCGGGTTTTGCTCCGCAGCAATGGCCGGGCATGGATTCCCGCTTTTGCGGGAATGACGGTGGGGTGGTGTCGGGAAACTGTGCATTTCACCGGGTTTGCCCGGCAATCATTATAACCTCACTCCAACTCTCTCCATAAATAGAGAGAGCGGGAATGAATTTACCCGGGATTACCTTCATTGATAAGCCGGAGTTTTTCCTGTCGGGAGAGCTGTTTGACGGCGTATTCCCGCCGCCGGGCATCGGAGCTGTTGTCAAAGCCCTGCCACCACACCAGGCTGACGGGCCGCCGGGACCGGGTGTACTTTGCCCCGCGCCCGTCATTGTGGGCCGCCAGCCGCCGCTGCAGATCCGTGGTCCAGCCGGTGTAAAGGCTGCCGTCGGCGCAGCGCAGCATGTATGTATAAGCGCAATGCTCCGCAGTATTCATGGGCCCCAGTCTACCCCGTAAATCAATAATGGTAAAGGGGGGTGGGCGTAAACCTGTTTTGCGATGTTGGGGAAGGCCCGGGAAAGGGGGATGCAGCGCCCCCGAGCCGCAAGGGCCTTTGTACTGTAACGAAGAAAATAATCATTGCAAAAAATCAAATATGGCAATAAAATTTATTGTGGTACAGTGGTATTCTTATTGGGGTAAATGTGAGATTAATTACGACCAATGAATAGAGGTTGAAGTGGTACCAGAACTCGATCTCCTTGCAATCGACTGGCAATTAGTTCTTGGGGGTATCGCGTGCCTCGCGAGCATGGGAGTTTTGAAGGCTTGGCAAAAAAAATCGAAGGAAAAATATTTAAGATGCCGGAAATACTTAAAAACTAACAGATCTCAACTGTCGTACATTGCCGCCGAGAAGTACCAGCGTTACATTACTGAGAACTTGCCCTTAGTTACTGGAGAGAATTGGATTCCTGATGAGCCAGTACCCCTTAATAAAGTAGTTCTTACAACCTCCCAAGATCATTGGAACACCAATGGTGATTCTGACGAGGATGTCAGATATTCAACTTTCTATCAGCTGTGGTATATGCCGTTTGTGTCATGTCTTAGAAAAGCTGAGAACTATTCTGAAGCAATTGGTGCGCTTGATAAACCCAAAATATTCAAAAACAGGAAACACTTCAGACTGATTTCTGTGTATATAAACGCGGATGTATTTAGACTCACGTTCGGGCTGAGTAGTTATTTTAAATATATCGATACTTGTGAGGTGCTCTGTTATGAGAGTGCGGTTAAAGAGTTGGCTAAAGGGTCATGGAAATTGATTCTAAACGTTTTAAGTAAAAGAAGATCGCTTACCCCTTTTTCATTTGATAAAATGCACTCCAATGCAGGAATAAACACATTGACGCTCATAAGGGCTGGTGGTGCATTGTATTTTTATATGCATACAAGAAGTAAGAATGAAATCGGTTCGGCCATGGGGCAAAATCATGTTGTGCCTGCTGGGGAATTTCAGCCAGCATCAGATAACTTGACTGCAAAAGCCTTGGACGCCGATTTTAATATACTGCATAACATCTTGCGTGAGTACGCAGAAGAATTCTTAGGAATGGAAGAGTATGAGGGAAAGGACGGTATAAGCATTGATTACGAAAATGATCCACCTTTTGATGTTTTTAAGGAAGGATTGGACTCAAAAAGGATACGCCCTTTCTTTTTAGGTTTGGGAATAGACCCATTAAGTTTTAAAACAGAGATTCTTACAGTGTGTGTATTTGATGAAGAGATTTTTCGAACAATATTTAAGAATAATGGTAGCGAATATAGACTACAAAGTGAAATTGAATTCGGAAAATTGATTGCCGAGGGAAAACGGGAATTGAACGGGATGCTATTCAATGAAGATAATGTAGGCATTTTCCATAAAGGGAATACACTTCCGGCTGGTGTTGCATGTCTAAAGCTTGCATGGAAATTCCGGGATCAATTAATGGGGAAGGAGTAATTATGAAGAGGATAATGGTGTTTGATCTTGGTAATGTGATTCTTGATCTACATTTTGATGATTTTGCAAAAAGATTGTCCCTGCATACTGATCGAAGCCCTAAAGAAATTATGGAGTATTTTTGTACTAGCGAAACAAAGTATAATTTTGACCGAGGGATAATTGCACCGCAGGAATTTATTCACCTGTCATTGGATTGGCTAAATCTGTCGGATGATTTTCATGAGCCATTTATTAAGTTGTGGCAAAATATATTTACTCCAAGCAGCCGTTGTGAGGCCTTTTTCAAGAAAGTAAATCCATCAACACATCTGTGGTTGATGTCTGATACTGATCCCTTGCACTTTGTACATGTTGTAAGTAATTATGAAGTGTTGAGTCGTTTTAGTAAATTTATATTATCCTTCGTTACTGGTAAACTGAAAAGGGATGCTGGATCCTTTCGCTGGCTAGGTGATATCGCGAAGGAAAACAAAATAGTTTTTATTGATGATATGAAGGTAAATATTGAGGCTGCTCGCTCTGTGGGGATAACCTCCGTGCGATTTTCGGGATGGAACGAACTTGAGAATCATGAGGCACTTCGCGATATGTTAGTTTGATATTTATCATGTCAAAATATAACGAACAAATTTTATGGGCTAGCATGGTGTACCTAGATAAATAGTATTGAGCGGATTACCCCCCCCCTTGCCTTTCGCCTAAAATTAGGCTAATATTAGTCGAAAGAACCGGTGAAAGGCAGGCTCTCATGTGGCAGCCGACATATCATATCAGTCCGAAACTGCTGGAAAATATCAAAAAGGTCGCAGTGCTTTCCGCAGACCTGAACCGCCGCAGCATCCCACAGGTGGTGCTGGTGGAACTGGAGCAGCGGGCCACCACGCTGTCGGCCCATACCTCCACCGCCATTGAAGGCAACCCCCTGCCTTTGACCGAGGTGAAAAAGATACTCAAAACCCGGCCCGGCCATCTGCGGGACAGCGAGCGGGAGGTCATTAATTACAATACGGTTTTGCAGCGCATGCACAGCGGACTCAGGGAGGGAAGCCTGGCGTTTTCGCTACAGACGATTCTGGATATACACGCGGACATCATGGCGGGACTGCTGGAGCCCTATCACTGCGGCAGGCTGCGGCAGGAGCCGGTGGTGGTCAACAACCCCCGCAGCGGGGAAACCATCTACTGGCCCCCGGACCACAAGGACGCAGAACCCCTGATGCAATCGCTGGTGGCGTTTATCACGGAACATCAAGCCCGGCTTGACCCCGTGATTTTGGCGGGATTGTTTCACCGGCAGTTTGTCATTATCCATCCCTTTACCGA
>Ga0070729_10002284_pt1 | contig 25274 bp, 18 predicted proteins | sample tdDd472_FD_66725 | JGI IMG/M metagenome (GOLD analysis project Ga0070729, IMG submission 66725) | Marine sediment microbial communities from the Atlantic coast under amendment with organic carbon and nitrate - tdDd47.2 | ecosystem: Environmental > Aquatic > Marine > Coastal > Sediment | place... | reverse complement strand
AATACCGAAGCTCGGTTTGATAGTGGTCGATGAAGAGCATGACGGCTCATACAAGCAACAAGAGGGCTTTCGCTACTCCGCACGGGATCTGGCTCTGTTCCGGGCACATCAGCTGCAGATCCCGGTAGTACTGGGCTCTGCCACCCCTTCTTTTGAATCATTAGCCAATGTAAAAAACGACCGATACCGGCATCTGACTTTACCGAACCGTGCCGGAGGTGCTGCCGAACCAAAATCGTTTGTAATCGACATGCGTCTGCAACCGCCGGAAGAGGGCTTAACCCCAGCTCTTATCAGCGCCATAGACAAACATCTTAAAAATCAGGGGCAGGTTCTGATCTACCTGAACCGGAGAGGCTTTGCTCCCACGCTGTTCTGTACCACCTGTGGCATTTGCGTGGAATGCAAACGTTGTGATGCGCGGTTGGTACTGCACAAGAATAAGAACCTGATGGTTTGTCATCATTGCGGTCACGAAAGCCGGCCACCCGAACACTGCCATGAATGTCACGGCGAGTTACATCCGGTAGGTGTAGGCACCGAACGAATTGAACAAGCGTTGGCACAACACTTTCCCGACGCACCATTGGTCCGTCTGGACCGCGACTCCATACGCAAGCAAGGCGCTTTGGAAGAGACCCTTACTGCAATTCGCAGCGGCAAGGCCCGGATACTGCTTGGCACTCAAATGTTAACCAAAGGGCACGATTTCCCCGATGTCACCATGGTCGGAATCATTGACGCAGACCAGGGATTATTTGGCACCGACTTCAGAGCTCCCGAGCGCATGGCGCAAAGTCTGGTGCAAGTTGCCGGCAGAGCCGGGCGTGCCGACCGGCCGGGCGAGGTCTGGCTGCAAACTGCCTACCCTGAGCACCCGCTACTGCAAACACTACTTACCGGCGGTTACCCGGTCTTTGCCCGGGAGGCCCTTGAAGAGCGGGAACAAACGCAATGGCCGCCATACAGCCACCTCGCGCTGCTGCGCGCCGAGGCCAATAATCAGGATTTACTCAATGATTTCCTGCGCTCAGCGCGGCAGTTGCTGCCGGAGCTGGAGGGACTAAGAATTCTCGGCCCGGCAAGCGCCCCGATGGAACGGCGTTCCGGTCGCTGGCGGGCACAACTGTTGCTGCAAAGCCCTTCACGTCCGGTATTACAGAATGTACTCACCCAATGGAGGCATGAGGTCAAAGGCCTACGTCTGGCATCACGAACCCGATGGTCTATCGATGTGGACCCTATCGAACTTTTCTAGGGCAGTTTTTGCAGCACTAAACCCGGTCAGCGTATAGAATCGCGTTTCCAGCCGGCATAGTCGTCTGATCCGACCGGCCTGAATTACCAAGAAAACCTCTTATGAAAACCTTAGTCGAAAACCTGATTCGTGAAGCGCTGGATGCTATCGCACCCGCTGATACCGACCTGTCATTTATCGATATTGCTGTCGAGCGCACCCGCGATCCGGCACACGGGCACTTTGCCAGCAACATCGCCATGCAATTGGCTAAGCCATTACGCAATGCGCCCCGCAAAATTGCTGAAGAGATTACCGCTGCACTTGGTGACAACGAACTCATCGAGCGTGTCGAAATAGCCGGGCCCGGGTTCATTAACTTCCATCTGACACCCGCGGCACTGCACGCCGAGCTACTGCAGATTCTTGCCAGCGGCGACCGCTATGGGGAAAGTAATGCAGGGCAGAATCAGAAAGTCATCCTTGAGTATGTTTCGGCAAACCCAACGGGGCCTTTGCACGTAGGTCATGGCAGACACGCCGCATTCGGCGCCTGTGTCGCCAACCTGCTCAAAGCCGCAGGCTTTGAAGTACATCAGGAGTACTACGTTAACGATGCCGGCAGGCAAATGGACATTTTGGCACTAAGTACATGGCTAAGGCTGCTGGAACTCGCCGGACACAATGTCACTTTCCCCGCAGGCGGTTACAAAGGTCAGTACGTAAAAGAAATTGCTGAGGAGCTGGGACAAACAAACCCGGAGCTGAAGGAACTACCGGACGGTTTATTTAACGACCTTCCGCAGGACGGTCCCGACGGCAATACCGACGCCCACCTTGATGCTCTGATTAACAACATGCGCGGACTGCTCGGTGACGACGTATTCCTGTTGGTACTGAACACCGCACTCGATAACATTCTCGGTGACATACGTGATGACCTCGGTGAGTTCGGCGTACATTTCGACGAGTGGTTTTCTGAACGCAGCCTTACCGATAACGGTGACGTCGACAAAGCGCTTAAAGTGCTGGCCGACAATAACGTCACCTATGAGAAAGAAGGCGCCATCTGGTTCCGTGCGACCGATTACGATGATGAGAAAGACCGCGTTGTTGTCCGCGACAACGGCAGGACCACATATTTTGCCTCTGACATCGCCTATCACCTGAACAAAACCAATCGCGGCTTCGACAAAATCGTTGATATATGGGGCTCTGATCACCACGGCTATATTCCCCGTGTCCGGGCGGGCATGGAAGCCATGCAGCAGCCCTCGGAAAAACTCGAAGTCGACCTGGTGCAGTTTGTCGTGCTCTACAGAGGCGGCGAGAAGGCTCAGATGTCGACCCGCTCAGGTGAGTTTATTACCCTGCGTGAACTGCGCGAAGAAGTGGGCAACGATGCGGCCAGACTGTTCTTTGTGATGCGGGCAAACGAGCAGCATCTCGAGTTTGATCTTGATTTGGCCAAGTCGAAAACCAACGAGAACCCTGTTTACTATTTACAGTATGCACATGCCCGTATTTGCAGCGTCATGCGCGAACTCGAGCCCAAGGGCTACAGTTACTCAGAGTCCATAGGAAAGCAATCTTTAGCATTGCTCACAGCAGAACAGGAGTCGGCTCTAACAGTGCGACTCACCCAGTTCCCCGAAATGGTCGAGCTTGCAGCCCGTCAACGGGCACCCCAGCATATCGTGCACTATCTGAAAGAAGTCGCTCAGGAGTTCCACACTTGGTACAACGCCTGTCGCTTTATTGAAGAGGATGCAGCTTTGCGTAATGCAAGACTGTTTCTTGCTCTGCAAACCAAGCAGGTATTGGCTAACGGACTAGGCCTCCTGGGCGTAACCGCACCGGAAGAAATGTAGATCATCGAATGGCCGCTAAACGTAAAGCCGGAAGAAAGAAAAAGAAGCAGCAAACACCCGGATGGGTTTGGCTGTTTACCGGCCTGTCTATTGGCTTGGCAATTGCTGCTGCTATCTATGTGCAGGACCGCGGCGGTGCGGTTGCCGTTGTAAAGAAAGCAGCGAAGCCTCTGACAGAAAAAACGCAAAAAGCCGCCAAAGAACCCGAGAAGGACAAAGTCGAGTTCACCTTTTACAACGACTTGCCTAACTCGGAAATCATCATTCCCGAAGAGGATCTTGAAGCCCGACGCGACACTCCCGCCAAAGAAGTGCAAGCGCCCGGCGCCTATATTCTGCAGGCAGGTTCTTTTACCAGTCATAAAGATGCCGATAGCATGAAAGCAAAGCTGGCACTCATGGGTCTGGTTGCACAGATTCAGAAAGTCAGTGTCGACAACCGTAGCTATCACCGCGTACGGATCGGTCCCATTACCAGCCTCACTGAACTCAACCGCAACCGCGCCCAACTCCAGGATGCCGGCATTCAATCCATGCTCATCAGAGTGGGTGATTAAACGTGCGTATTACAGTAGTCGCCTCTTTTCTTCTGCTGTCAGCTTGCACCACTCAGACGACCACACCGGCTGCCCCCGAAACCGCGCCGGCAGAAATCACAGCAACTGACTCTGCCCCGCCCAAACCAAAATCATGGCAACTGAGCCGCAGCAATCGCCTTAAATCGAAGCGCATCACGGTAGCGGCAGCCGGCGATATCATGGCCGGCACAGACTACCCGGAGAACCATCTGCCCGATGACGACGGCGCAAGCTTTTTCGCGGCCGTAACGCCCGCAATCCGGAGCGCTGATGTCGCCTTTGGCAACCTGGAAGGGGTATTGCTGGATGGCGGGGAGCCAGAGAAAACCTGTAAAAATCCCAAGGCGTGTTACCTGTTCCGTTCCCCAACCCGTTACGCCAAACACCTGAAAGCGGCGGGCTTTGATGTCATGAGCCTTGCCAACAATCACGCACTGGACTTTGGCGAGGCCGGTCGCGACTCAAGCATGAAGGCATTGCGTAAGGCCGGTATAAGACATTCCGGTCGCGAAGGCGACTACGCCAGCTGGACACAGGGCGGAGTCCGCTACGCGATGATCGCGTTTTCGCCCACCCGGTTTTCCTGGGACCTGATTGATTACCAGCAGCACTTACCGTTGGTTGCCGAGCTCGATAAGTCGCATGACATCGTTCTGATCTCATTTCACGGCGGAGCCGAGGGGCGCGACGGTGTCGAACGGCTCGGGTTTGGCATGGAGTATGCGTACGGCGAACGGCGTGGTGACGTTGTAGCTTTCGCACACGACATGATTGATGCCGGCGCCGACCTGATCATTGGCCACGGCCCGCATATACCCCGGGCGATTGAGCTCTACAACGACAGGCTTATTGCCTACAGCCTTGGTAACTTTGCGACGTACTACGGTATCTCTGTTGCCGGTGAAAAAGGCTACGCACCGTTGCTGACCGCTGTACTAAATGGCGAAGGGCAATTTATCGAAGGGCAGATAATTTCACACATACAGCGACGGCCCGATGGCCCTCTCCCCGACGCCACGCAAAAAGCATGGAAAATGATCCGGAAGCTGTCGCAACTCGACTTCCCCGATCAGGCCGTTATCTATCTGGATGATGGCCGTTTTAAGCCGAAGGTGACTGACTAGTGCGGGCGCTGTACAAACAGTTCCCCGGATTGGCAGACACTCTGCCGGTACATGAGTTCGCCAATCTGCCCACACCGGTGCGGACATTACCCAACCTCCGAGAACAGCTGAAATGCGGCGAGCTCTGGCTAAAGCAGGATGATCGCAGCAGCCAACTCTACGGGGGCAATAAAGTCCGGAAGCTCGAATTTCTGCTCGCGGATGCCGAAGAACAAGAGTTTGAAGATATTCTGACTTTCGGTGCTGCAGGCTCAAACCATGCACTGGCCACCGCACTCTACGCCAAAGAATTCGGCTTTAACTGGCACGTTGTTCTAAGTGACCAGCCGAAATCAGACAAAGTTACCAATACGCTCAGGCAACACCTGCGCTTAGGCAGCGACATTATTGCAGCTGACGGCTATCCGGAAATGATGAGGGCTGCTCAACGAACCCGAGAACGGGCGGCTGACAACGGTCGCAAGACTTATCAAATCCCCTTCGGTGGCTCTTCGACCATCGGCACCATCGGCTTTGTTAATGCGGCCTTTGAGCTCAAAGAACAAATTGAATCAGGTCTCCTGCCGGAGCCCGAGTTCATCTATCTTGCCTGCGGCACCTCAGGCAGCGCGACGGGACTTAGCCTCGGCCTGCAACTGGCCGGGTTGTCTACGCGGGTGATTGCCGTTGAAGTCACGCCGGAATTTCTGAGCGGTCCGGATGCCCACATTAAGCTGTTCAAGAACACCATGGCGCTGCTTAAGGCTCTGGATCCGGACATTCCGACTATCAAGGACCCTCTGGCCAATATTGAGCACAGGTATGATCAGTTCGGTGATGGCTATGCCATGCCCACAGAAGAATGCGAAGCTGCTGTAAAGCTTATAAAGAAAACGGAAGGAGTGGTGCTTGAAACCACCTACACCGGCAAAGCATTTGCCGCGATGCTGTCTGACATCGCCGGTCGTTCGAAAACGACCCGGCTATTCTGGAACACTTACAACTCAAGACAACTGCCGGATGCCGGCAATCAGAACCCTGCATCACTACCCGATGCCCTGCAAAAATACTTCGACAAAAACAGCTAGCAGCAATGCGTGCTGATCAATCTTCGTTAGCGACCTGACGAAAATCAATATCCAGCGAACGCAGCTTCCGGTACAAGTGAGTACGTTCCATACCGACCCGCTCGGCCAGCTTACCTACCTTGCCGCCACACAACTTCAGCTGCCGGCCCAGATACTCACGCTCGAATGCCTCGCGCGCTTCTCTCAACGGCAGAGCCAACAAGTCTTGCTGAACCACAGTGGCAGCGCCTTGCTCAGAACCATCGAGCAAGCTCTCGATCTCGATAAGACTGATTTCTTCGTCCCCACCCTGCAGCAACAATTGACGCACGAACTGCCGCAACTCACGGATGTTGCCCGGCCAGGGATAGTTTCTCAGGCGGTTCTGGGCAGCAACTCCGAAATGCCTAAACTGCAGGCTTTCTTCTTCGACAAGCTCGTCGACATAGTGACGCAATAACTCAGGAACATCCTCACGATAGTCCCTGAGACTTGGTGTGCGCATCTTCAAAGCGGCAACTGCATCCAGCAACATGCTGTCCAGCGTTTCATGTGCCGCGGTGCCGGGCAATATAGAAGCGGTTATACGCACATCCAAAGGATGCTGCTCACCGGTCCCGGCAATATAAAAGCCTTGCCGGAGGACGCCCTGTAAACTTTTTTGCGTAGCAGGTGCAATCTGCTGCAACTCACTAATAAACAACGTGCCATTACCGGCCGTCTCAAGCAGCCCCGCGTTACCACTCTCATCACCGAATAAGGCCTTGTCGCCGCGCTGTTCGTCCAATGAAGAACCTGCAACAAGAATAAAGGGGTGCGATGAACGATCACTTAACGAATGTATATAACGGGCTATCGACTCCCGGCCGGAACCGCCCTCACCGGTAATAAGCAGCGGCGCTGCATGCCCGGCAATAACCTGACATTGCTCTTTAAGCGCGAGCACAGCATCGCTTTTGCCCACCGGCTCCTGCAGCGTGTATTTTCTGGCCACACTCTGGGGTTTGCCGGAGCTCGCGGTCAGCGCGCCATCCACTGTTCTTAGTAGTTGCGCCAGAGAAAGCGGCTTTTCAATGTAGTCCACAGCGCCCAGGCGAGTCGCTTCAATAGCGGTCTCAACGGTGCCATGCCCCGACATAATGACAACAGGACACAGGTGGTCATCACTCTCCGACCACTCTTTTAACAACGTAATGCCATCTACATCGGGCATCCAGACGTCCAGCAAAACCATGTCCGGCCGTGCGTCCGAATACTTGGCTCTGGCTTCGGCACCGTCTGCCGCAACCTCAACTTTGTAGCCCTCATCCGACAAGATTTCCATTATCAATGAACGGATATCAGACTCGTCATCAACGACCAAAATTGTTGCTTCACTCATTCTACTGTCCGGTTATTGACTTGCATGATTCACGAAGCGCGCTCACGACGTGGCGGCTCTTGTATTAGTTCTGTCCGGTTACTACTTACCGGCAAGCGAATGCGCACGCAGGCACCCTGGGTATCTTTATACGAAGACACGCTGACATCGCCACCATGTTCTTCAATCAACTTCCTGACGATTGCCAGCCCTAAACCGGTGCCCTTAGTCTTAGTCGTCATATACGGCTCGAACACACTTTCGGGGTCTTCTTCCTTAAAACCGGGGCCGTTATCACCAACTAGAATTTCAGCAACTTCACCGTGATCACCGGCGATCAGATGGGTCACTATTTCCACCTGCGGATCATCGGTGTTCTCCAGCGCTTCAATCGAATTCCGCACGAGGTTGTGCAGCACCTGACGTAGGCGGAGTCCATCGGCATCTATTTCTGCAAGGTTCTGGTCCAAGTCGAGCGACACTCGGGGCTGATCCGGTAAATTCGGATAGAGATCGGCAACCTGCGTAATTAGCTGATTAATATCAACTTTTGATATTTTTACCTGGGGCGCGCGGGCGTATTCACTGAATGCGTTAACCATGTCCCGCATGGCTTCGACCTGCTGCACAATCGTCTGCGTAGCCCGGTCGAGTAGCTGTGCTTTAGCACCGGACTCTTCGCCAAGAAACTTACGACGAATCCGTTCGGCGGAAAGCTGTATCGGCGTTAACGGGTTCTTGATTTCATGTGCCAGACGCTTCGCGACCTCGCCCCATGCGGCATCCCTTTGTGCCTGCATAAGATTGGTTACGTCATCAAACACCAACACGATGCCATCACTATCCGCATAACCACCACGAAGATTTGCACTCGAACAAATCAGCACCCGCCTACCCTTATCGTTCTTCACCGTAATCTGTTCACGCAAGACGCTGTTCCCGTCCACCACAAACTCTGTAATTTTTTCCGCAAATTGTGCGACCAGTGTTTCAGTCTCACCAATCGCAGATAAGGTCTGACCGGCGCAACCGTCGAAATTCGACTCCAGGATTCTGTTTGCAGCATCATTCGCAAAACGCAGGGTCATATCGCCGTTCAATGCAATAACCCCGGTGGATAACCCCGAGAGTATCGCTTCGAGGTTGGCACGCTCCGCCTCAACTAATTGCTCACTGCGATGCGCTTCAGCACGCGCATCCCGCAGGTGAGCGATCATATCGTTGAAGGAGTCCACCAGGAAGCCGATCTCATCACGGGTGGTTTGCGGCAAGCGGGTATCCAGATCACCTTCCGCCACAGCGCGCGTGCCGGCCACCAGACTTTCAAGCGGAGATACAAGCCGACGTGAGAAAAAGAATGCGCCGTACACGGCCGTTAACAATGCCACCAACACCACGATGGATAAGGTCAGCACCATCGTCTGCTGCAAAGGTGCACGCAAGAATGACAGCTCGCTGTAGCGGGTAAATGTCTGTTGCACCGAATCGGCCAGTGGCCCTAACTGCTCGCCCACTTCAAACCGGCCCTGCAGCATATGCACCCTGAAACCTGCACGCATAGCAGGCAAAGCTATCAAAGTGCGTACCTGATAACCGCCGTCTGCGACCGGCTCAAGGCGCACCACGCTGCCCTCAATACGCAACTGCCGCAGCATTTCATCATCAGGGAAATTGGGTAATACCGAATCGGTATCCTCGGAGGTATACGCGAATACTTTTTGGTTCTCGCCAAAAACAGCCAATTCGATAGCACCGCTTTCGGCACGCAGCTCACTCAGCACAGGGAAGAGGTCCGGTGAATTAGGCGGCGGCAAGAACTCTCCGATACTAATGGTCCGGGCCAATTCTTCCTGGAGATTAAGATCAAGTGCGGAGCGACTCAGTTGCAGGGCGTCGCCAAGTCCTCTTTCCACTTCAACATCGAACCAGGTTTCAATGCCCCGGTTAATAAACTGGGAAGCAAACAGGTACACCAGCACCATCGGCGCCACGCCGAGACCAATAAACGCAAGCACCATTCTGGTCTTCAGCCGGGCTCCGGATTCTTTATGCCGGTATTCACGCGCCAGGCGCAGAAGGTTGCCGAATATCAGTAATAGCAGAACTACCGCGGACGCAGCGTTGGCTAATAAGATGGCGCCCTGCAGACGCCCGAACTCAGATGAATTCTGTGTGCTCTGACCAAGAAGAAAAATTGCGGTCAAGCCAAGCACTAGCGCCATCAGCACCAGCACGGTATTTGCGCTGCGCCTTATTCGTTTAACGTCCATGAGAACCAATCACTTTCAAGACGATAACCATCGCTCCAGAAGGCGAGCATCTGCAACGGACCTGGCAGGCGTTGTTGATCAAGCACTGCACGAATTCGAATTTTGTATCTGGCACCGGGGTCGAGCAGGCTGATATCAACCACAGGCAACTCAACAATCCGCCCCATCGCACCGAGCGCCGCGTAGAGTGTCGAGTACGACTCCTGCTGCCCGCTGTTCAGGTTTTGCAAAACATAGCGCTTGGATAACGCATTGAACTTGAGTTCAAAGCTTTGCTTAAGAGGTGCGATTTGAGCATCGAACCACCACCGGCGAATCCGCAGCACTTCAATTTCCAAATCGAAAGTTAACGGTACGCCACTGTTGATTGCCTCAATGGCCTGAGGCGACAGCTCGTAATCTATAGTTGCGTTAAGAAAATAGACATTGCCATCGAGCCGGCTCACGGCGTTCCTGACTTCGAAGCCGGCGGCAGAGGCCAGAGACCAACCGAGCAGCAACAACAAGACCGCAATGGCCTTACCGTTAAGCGTCATCAATTGGCGAAATGTATTCAAATAAGATGCCTGTTGCGTTTGCGCAACGCCGCTAACAATGGCGTCAATCCTGCCTATTCTGCATTAAAGCATAATAAAAGCCGTCGGTATCGCCTTTTACACCGGGCAACAGCTGAATACCGGGGCCCTCTGTCGCAATAGCGTTTTCCGGGGTTATCGGCATGTCTGCCAAGGCTGCAGCAGGCTGCCGTTCGAGAAATGCTGAAACCACATCCTGATTTTCGGCACGGAAAATGGAACAGGTTGCGTATAGCAAAAAGCCACCCGGCTTAAGCAACGGCCACAACGCATCAAGTATGTCACCCTGCAACTTGCCCAGTGTTGCAATATCGCCGGGGCGACGCAGATGTTTGATATCAGGGTGACGCCGAATTACCCCTGAGGCAGAGCACGGAGCATCGAGCAGTATCCGGTCAAACAGCTGACCATCCCACCACTCTTCCGGCTTTAACGCGTCGGCTGTTAAGACCGTCGCATTGAGTTGCAAACGTTGCAGATTCTCTTCAACACGTTGCAAACGTTGTGCCGAATTATCGATCGCCAACAATTGATCGAGCTCTGGTTGCAGCTCTGCAATATGACCGGTTTTGCCCCCCGGTGCAGCACAGGCATCCAACACCCTTTGCCCCGCCTGCGGGCTCAGCAAACCGGCCGCATATTGGGCGGCCGCATCCTGCACACTGGAGTCGCCGTCAAAAAACCCAGGCAAACGATCTACCGCAACCGGCTCTGCTAAACGAATCGCACCGTCTGCGCCTTCCTGCGCTTCGATATCAGCTGCAAGCAAGTGCCCGATGTAGTCCTTTACAGTGCTGCGCTGCTGATTAACCCGCAGCCACATAGGAGCCTGCCGGTTAGAAGCAGCGGCAATCTCTTCCCAGTTTTCCGGATAGTCTGCCTGAAGCCGCTCCAGTAACCACACCGGCATCGCATAGCGGGTCGACGGACTAGCTTCCAGGGTCTCTAAAAGTTCATTCCGCTCGCGCAGGAAACGTCGCAAGACGGCGTTGATCAAACCGCGTGCATGCGGTCTTTGCAATTCTTTGGCGGCATCGACGGTTGATGATACGACCGCGTAATCCGGGTTTTCTGATTCCAGTAATTGATACAAACCGACCGACAACAACGCTTCCAGAACCTTATCTTTCTTCTTTAACGGTTTGCTTAACAGTCGCTCCAGCAAAGCATCGTGACGGGTTTGGAAACGCAATGTACCAAACACCAGCGCCCTGACAAATGAACGGTCGGTTGCTGAAAAACCGGCTTCATCAATCTCCGGTAACAACTGTTCCAAGGAACGCCCCTGACGCAACACACGGTCGACTATCGTTGCTGCCGCTGCCCGCGTGGCCACGCCACCGGCAGCACCGCGCTTATTTGATTGCTTCTGGCTCAAAGCCCGAGAACCGTGCCGGCGAGACCGGCAACATTGGGCAGCTGCGCCACATCAACACGCTGCTTACCGGGAACCTGAGCCTCCTGAATGATCAACAAACCATTGCCGGTTTGGACGGCAAGACCGGCCGGGGTCAGCTCAATAACCTCTCCCGGAGCTCCCTGTTCAATCAAACACTCATTTGCAATGGCCTTCCAGATTCGGAATTGCCCGCCGAGCAATAACGTTTGAGAAACCGGCCAGGGGTTATAAGCACGCACCTGCCGCGCAATCTCATCTGCACTTTGAGTCCAGTCGATAGTAGCCTCAGACTTAACGATCTTGCCCGCATAACTCGCTTCGGCATCATTCTGGGGTTCAGGTGTAAGCCCGCCGTCCGGCATTTTTTTCAAGCCTTCCAGCAATACGTCGCCACCAATATCCGCAAGGCGTTCGGTAAGTTGACCCGTGGTTTCGAAGCTACCTATATCAGTAACACTTTTTAGTAACACCGGGCCGGTATCGAGGCCCGCTTCCATCTGCATTAAGCACACACCGGTATGTGCATCGCCGGCAAGAATCGCCGCCTGCACAGGCGCTGCACCCCGGTGCTTGGGCAACAACGATGCGTGCAAATTAACGCAACCGTATTTCGGAATATCGAGCACGGCCTGAGGCAACAACAAGCCGTAAGCAACCACCACCATGCAATCAGGAGCCATGCCGGCGAGCTCCGCCTGCACATCATCATCCTTCAGGCTGAGCGGCTGTTTAACCGGAATAGCATGTTCTTCAGCCAATACTTTGACCGGCGGCGGGGTCAGTTTCCGGCCACGACCTGCCGGGCGGTCCGGCTGGGTATACGCCGCCACCACCTCATGTTCGGAATCGAGCAACGCCTGCAACGCTGGCACTGCAAAGTCCGGAGAACCGGCATAAATTATTCGCATCACTTTCACTAACTCAAATCGGAGACAGGCTTTCGGCAAGCTCCGTTAACGGACTACATGGCTGATGTTGCCGCCAGCTTTTGCGCCTTGGTAATTTTCTTTTTCAAACGCTGTCGCTTTAACTCAGACAGGTAATCAACAAAAAGTTTGCCGACCAGATGGTCCATTTCATGTTGAATACAAACCGCCAGTAAACCTTCGGCCTCAAGTTCAAAAGACTCACCTTTTTCATCTTGTGCTTTAACGCGAATGAAATGTGCACGCTCGACGCCTTCATAAATACCCGGCACCGACAAGCAGCCCTCGTCACTGGTTTCCTTACCCTCGGTTTCAATAATCTCCGGGTTGATCAGACACATCGGCAAGCTCTGGTCTTCCGAAACGTCGAGCACCAGAATCCGCTTATGCACATCCACCTGGGTTGCCGCCAGACCAATGCCGGGTGCTGCATACATCGTCTCAAACATGTCTGCTACCAACTGCTCAATGCCCTCATCGAACGCAGTTACCGGCTCAGCCTTGATGCGCAGCCGGGGATTGGGGTATTCGAGAATTGTCAATAAAGCCATAATGATTCCAGCCTAATTTAGTGCATAACACTATGAAATAGTGCTAATAGTATGATATATCGGGGTTTATGGGTTTTTGGCGGCAAAATCCAGATTATGTGACGTTATAGCACTGCGTCACAGTTTCTATATTGCGGCTTGGGCAGAATTATAACAGTGCAGAACAGCTGCACATGATGACTTGATCTAACGGATGACGCGCAAATGAAAAATATTTTGAAATCGCAGTGGGTTCGCGCAATAGCAGCTTCCGCTGTTTTGGCGATCAGTGCGGCCGGATTACAGGCTCAGGCTGATGAACTGGTCCTTAAGCCAGACCATCCGGAACGATATGAGGTAGTCAAAGGGGACACACTTTGGGATATCTCAGCAATGTTTTTGCGCGACCCGTGGTTGTGGCCGGAAATCTGGTACGCCAACCCGCAAGTCGAGAACCCTCATTTAATCTATCCCGGAGATGTACTGGTACTCGTCTGGGTTGATGGCAAACCACAATTGCGTTTTGCCGGTGATGTAGAACGCGGAGACGATGTTGAGAAGTGGACGCCCAAGGCGCGCACATCCGAGCTTGAAAACCCCGTTCCTACCATTCCGTTTGATCAAATTGCCGCATTCCTGAGCCGTGCCGGAGTCATGGACAAAAATGACTTCAACAAACTGCCGCACATCGCCGCTTTCCGCAACGGGCTAATCGCCGGTGCCGGTGATGAGGTGTATGTCCGCGGCCTTAAAGACGCTCAAATAGGTGACTCGTATCGTGTTATCCGCATCGGCAATGAGCTACGTGACCCCGACAACAACCGCAGCTTAGGACACGAAATTATTTATGTGGGTGAAGGCACTATTCAGAGCACTGGCAAAGCAGCCAACCTGCTTCTGAATGACACCACCCGCGAAGCATCTAAAGGTGATCGTGTTGTTAAAATTGACACCCTGCCACCATTAAACTTTTACCCGCGCGCGCCTGAGAAAGATATTACGGGCCAGATCATCGCGGTTAAGGATGGCGTAGCACTCATTGGCCAATACCAAATGGTGATCATAAATCGCGGGCTTAAGGACGGCATGGAACAAGGGCATGTAATGGATATCTGGAAACGCGGCGAAGAAGCCTATGACCGTTATGCCAATAGTGCAGCCACTGGCCGTAAATTCACCTTGCCTGACGAAAGCACAGGCCTTTTAATGGTGCTTAAACCCGAAGAAAAAACCAGTTACGCACTTGTGATGGACGCAACCAGCGAGATCAACGTGCTCGACAGGATCACTTCTCCTTAGGGCTATTGCGATTCCGACATTAACGCCCGGTCCGCAAGGCCCGGGCGTTTTTATTTGGAGACCGCATGCCTTATTCCACCGAATACCGCCCCGAGCTCATCCTGGCAACTACTGACGGGCTGGGTCCCGCCGGTATCGAGAGTCTGATCGAGAAGTTCGGCAGTGCGGATATCGTCTGCACGCAAACAGCAGCGGCCCTCGGGAATGCCGGACTTAATAGTGCAGTTGCTGAAGCCATAGCGCAGCCCGACGAGGCGCGACTGAGTAATGCAGCCCGATGGCTGGATGACGACCGTCACTGGCTAGTGATGAAGGATGATGCCTTCTATCCGTCGCTTCTGGCAGAGGTGGCGCGCGCGCCGCGTCATCTTTTCGTAGCCGGCGACCCCGAGATTATCTCTCTGCCACAGATCGCTATTGTAGGCAGTCGCAACGCGACTCAGGGCGGCATTGATAACGCACACCAGTTTGGTACAGCACTGGCGTCTGCGGGACTGACTATTTGCAGCGGATTAGCTGAGGGTATCGATGCAGCGGCACATCAGGCGGCACTTGATGCCGACCGGCCGACTGTCGCTGTTTGCGGCACCGGTCCCGACAGAATCTACCCGAGAAAAAATGAAGCGTTGGCACGCAGTATTTACGAAAATGGTGCACTGGTCAGCGAGTTTGCACCCGGCACCGGTGTCCACAAGAGCAATTTTCCGCGTCGCAACAGGATTATCAGCGGCCTGAGCCTCGGCACACTGCTCGTTGAGGCAGGCAGCAGAAGCGGCGCGATAATTACTGCCCGCTACGCCATGGAGCAGGGCAGAGAAGTCTTCGCCATTCCTGGCTCAATACACAGCCCGCAAAGCAAAGGCTGTCATCAGCTGATCCGCAACGGTGCCAAACTCGTGGAAACCTCCGCACATATATTAGAGGAGCTCGCCAGCCTCGCTTACGCCAGCATTAGCGATATTAATAGTGTCGATAGGCCCGTTTCAGCCGAAAATCTGCCGACAACTGCGCCGGATCCGTCCCATTCCGAGCTTATGTTAGCTATGGGCTGGGATCCGGTCAGTATAGATACGCTGGTTTCACAAACCGGATTGACGGCTGATGAGGTTTCCTCCATGCTCCTCATCATGGAACTGGAAGATCAGGTCGAATTACTGGCCGGCGGTCTCTACCAGAAAAGAAATATTTCCTGACTTACAGGGCGGAAATTAAATGGGCGAAACAGTACTTGATGTGCTTATGTACCTGTTTGAGAATTTTTCAGAACAGGAACAGGAACCCGACCAGATCGTTTTAAGAGAGCAACTTCTGCATGCCGGCTTTGCCGAGATGCAAGTTGACCGTGCGCTCGACTGGCTCGAAGAATTGACAGACGCGGATGAACGTCCTTTTGCCAATCAACCATTGAACCAATCAACACGATTGTTCAGCGGACATGAGTTGGCCAGACTGGATGTTGGTTGTCGCGGCTATATCCTGTATCTGGAGCAGGCCAGCATCCTCACCCCGATGCAACGCGAACTCGTTATTGACCGTGTTATGGCGCTGGACTCCAATGATATTGATGCCGATCAGGTGAAGTGGGTAGTGCTAATGGTGCTGTTCAGTCAGCCTGGTGAAGAATCCGCATTTTCACGCATGGAAGACCTCGTATTTGACGACAGTAGCGGGGCTGTGCATTAATAACTTTCCGAATTGAAAAACTATTTGGTATAACCTGAGCCGCGACATTGTCGCGGTTTCGCGTATTCGGACTCGTTAAATAGCAAGCAGGCAAGCATACGAATGAGCAGTAATCTCGTTATTGTGGAATCACCCGCAAAGTGTAAGACCATCGAAAAGCACCTCGGCAAGGATTACAAGGTTCTTGCGTCATATGGCCATGTTCGTGACCTGAAGCGAAAGGATGGTGCAGTCGACCCTAAACGCAGCTATGAGATGCACTACGAGCTCATTGAGCGCAACGAAAAACATGTAGACAAGATCATCAAGGCTCTTAAGAAAGCCGACACTCTTTATCTCGCAACTGACCAAGATCGCGAGGGAGAGGCTATATCGTGGCATCTGGACGAGATACTGAAAGAACGCGGCCTGCTTGAAAACAAGACCGTTCATCGCATTGTCTTCAACGAGATCACCAAAACCGCTATTCAGGAAGCCATTTCTCATCCACGCGATATTTCCCGGGATCTGGTAAATGCCTATCTCGCCCGGCGCGTCCTCGACTATCTTTATGGCTTCAATCTCTCGCCATTACTCTGGAAGAAGATTACTCCGGGCCTGTCTGCCGGCCGCGTACAAAGCCCCGCGCTCAGAATGATTTGCGAACGCGAGAAAGAAATTGAAGCGTTTGTTCCTCGTGAGTACTGGAGTATCGAAGGACTGCTGGAAGCCAGCAGCATCGGGTTCGGCTCGCGTCTTGTCGAGTACAAAGGCGACAAAGTAGAGCAGTTCAGCTTCGAGAATGAGACCTCCGCATTTGATGTGCGTGACACTGTCACCAAAGCTGCGGACGGCAAGCTCAGAGTTAAAACGGTCAATAAGAAGCAACGCCGCCGTAACCCGACGCCTCCATTCCAAACCTCAACGCTGCAACAGGAAGCCTCACGAAAACTGGGCTTTACTGCTAAACGCACCATGATGACAGCACAAAAGCTGTATGAGGGCATGGACACCGGCGAAGGTGCTGTCGGCCTTATTACCTATATGCGTACCGACTCGGTCTCGTTGGCTAACGAGGCGATTACTGAAATCCGGGATCTGATCACGCAGCGCTACGGTGACAAGAATCTGCCCGCGGAACCAAACGTATATAAGTCAAAATCGAAGAACTCTCAGGAAGCTCATGAAGGCATTCGTCCGACAAGTGTCATGCGCACGCCGGAGCAGGTTAAATCCTTCCTGAATGAAGACCAGTTCAAGTTATACAGCCTGATCTGGAAACGCACGGTAGCCTGTCAGATGGTTCCTGCCGTATTCGATACTGTAGCCATCAATATGGTTCCGGCCGGCGATGAAAGTGCAGCCACCTTGCGCGCCAACGGTTCTGTACTGGTAGAACCGGGCTTTATTGCGGTTTATCAGGAAGGCACTGACGACGTAAAAGATGAAGAAGCCGACAAATCTCTGCCTTCACTGGAAGTCGATGAGATGGTGTCGCTGAACGAGATTAAAGCGAATCAGCATTTTACCGAGCCACCGCCAAGATACTCAGAAGCCAGCCTGGTTAAGAGCCTTGAGGAATACGGAATTGGCCGTCCTTCGACCTATGCCAACATTATTTCTACGCTGGTCAATCGTGAATACGTTGAGATGGATGGCAAACGTTTCATGGCGACAGACCGCGGCAGAATTGTCGCCGACTTTTTGATCGGTCATTTCAACCAATACGTTGATTACGACTTTACTGCCCGGCTTGAAGATGTGCTGGATGAGATCTCACGTGACGAACGCGAACTCGTGCCTGTATTGGATGACTTCTGGGTACCGTTCAAAGAACTCGTAGACGACAAAGAAGAAAATCTGACCCGCGAAGAAGTAGCTCAGGCGCGCGAACTCGGCATTGATCCGGAGTCTGGCAAACCCGTCAGCGTCCGCCTCGGACAATACGGCGCCTTTGCTCAGATCGGCACCAAAGACGATGAAGACAAGCCTAAATTCGCCGGCCTGCGACCCGGTCAGAAGATCAATACCATTACTTTTGATGAGGCGATGTACCTCTTCATTCTGCCGCGTACTTTAGGCGAAACGCCCGAAGGAGAGCCGGTATCAACAAACGTAGGTCGCTTTGGCCCCTATGTGAAATACGGCTCAAAGTTTGTATCGATTAAAGATCACGACCCTTACACCATCGACTTAGAAACAGCGCTGGTGTTTGTTGCGGAGAAAAAAGAGTTTGATGCCAACCGTATTATTCAGGACTTTCCTGAACACGAAATTCAGGTGCTTAACGGTCGCTTCGGGCCGTACATTGCGAGCCCCGAGAAGAAGAACGTTAAGGTGCCCAAGGACAGAGAACCTAAGAGCCTGACGCTTGCAGAGTGTATTGAACTGGTAGAGAAAGCGCCGTTCAAGCCGAAGAAGAAGACAAAGAAAAAAGCGAAGAAAAAAGCGAAAAAGAAAGCTAAGAAGAAGACTACGAAGAAGAAAGCCGCGAAGAAAAAGAGTTCGGGCAAAAAAGCCGCAAAGAAAACGGCTGCGAAGTCTTCCACGTCTTCTGAATAAGGCAATTTAGTCGCAGCCGCTTTTCAGCTACTTCAGTTTGGTACAAACAGTTTCAACCGAATGGTTGATGAATCTAATTAGCAAGACTGAATTGCAGCCGCCTGGCTTTAGACCAAAGAACGTTGGCGGCGAGTCATCAAGAAACCATGAGATTCAAAAAAGACATACTCAATGCCGTCGACGTCGCTCTCAAAGGTGGTGTCATCTGCTACCCCACCGAAGGGGTCTACGGTCTTGGCTGTCTGCCCGAAGAACCCGAAGCCGTGCAGCGCATACTCGACTTCAAAGGTCGCAAGGCTGCCAACGGAGTAATTCTGATTGGCGGCAGCCCCGAGCATTTGTTCCCGTGGATCGCACCAACGGCAGCCGAAATAGACAACCTGTTCTCCCGCACAGAACACCCCACCACATGGATCGTAACGGCCAGCGCCATCGCGCCGTACTGGATCACCGGTGGCCGCAATACTGTTGCCGTTCGCTTATGCGAGCACCCTGTCGCCATGGCACTTTGTGAACAAGCTGATTCAGCTCTGGTCTCCACCAGCGCCAATCGCACCGGCAAGGCACCTGCCACCTCTGCGGTAGCAGCACGATACCGGATGCGTGATGTAGCCGATGCCGTTGTCGGTGGCGCAACGCTTACCGGCTGCGGCCCTTCAGCAATCCGGCTCGGCTCTGACGGCACGGTAATCAGACCCGTTTAGACGGATGCCTGACCGCTTTGGTGCTTCGGCATATCGGCACTTTATGCTAATGTTATGTCAACAAAATCTTCTTTTATTCAAGTAGATACCCTCATAAGGACACGTTGCTCTGAACCTGAGAGCATGCACCGGACGCAAGCAGTGACAGCACGCCCCCTCAAAAATCGCTTTCTTTTCGGCTTTTTAGCCGCGGTTTGCCTGTGCGCAGGAGTCGCACAGGGCAGTGATTCATCCCGCCTACGGAACGTGCAGGGCGAGGTTAGTTTACCCATACCGCTATCGCGGCAACTTGAAGAACGTCTGTACATCGTCCAGCTAGAAGAAGCACCCGCCATGGTTTATCACCAGCGCCGGGAGCATAAACGTGTCAGCGAACAGCGAAATGCCGGAAGCCGCCGCTTCAATGCATCCGACCCCGACATACAAATTTACTCTGAGCGACTCTTTGGTCGCCAGACACAACTACTGCAGCGCTTGGGCATTAACAACAAACCGGTATATCGCTACAGCAATACGTTTAATGGTTTTGCGGTCATGATGACTGAAGTGCAGGCCGAAAAACTTCGTGGCAAGCGTGGAGTTGCCGGCGTCTGGGAAGACCGTTTGCGCTATGTTTCGACCATCGACAGTCCCGACTTTTTAGGTCTTAACGATGGTGAGAGTGGTCTGAATCAGGCACAGGGGCTTTCCGGTGAAGATGTCATCATCGCCGTTATCGATAGCGGCATTGCTACCGATCACCCGTCGCTCTCTGATGTCAGTAGCGGCAAACCTAAAGGCCTTTGCGGCACGACCTGGGCAGATGAAAACATTATTGGCCAATGGTTGTGCGCCCGCATAAAAAGAAAATACGAAGAACCCAATTACCCTGCCGCTCCTGCAAAGTGGCAGGGCATATGCCAAACCGGTGATGGTTTTGATTCAGACCAGTGCAACAATAAATTAATCGGCGCACGGTATTACAGAGCCGGTTTTGAAGCCGATGGTCGCGCTACCGACGGCAACGAATTTATCTCGCCGAAAGATGCTGATGGCCATGGTACTCATATCGCATCGATTGCAGCCGGCAATCAGGTAACGGCCAACATCGGCGGTAACTCGCTGGGAACTATACGCGGCATGGCACCGCGTGCACGTATCGCTGTCTACAAAGCCTGTTGGTTGCAACCGGGCGCTGTGCGGGCCAGTTGCAGTATTGCCGACCTGCAAAGTGCTATTGATGATGCTGTAGGTGATGGCGTTGATATCATCAATTACTCTGTGGGTGATGCCGAACCCGCTATCAATGACCCCGATGACATAGCCTTGCTCACGGCTGCTGATGCCGGCGTGTTCACCGCCGCCGCAGCGGGTAACGAAGGGCCCGATAACTTCGGCAGCATCAACTCTCCCGGCACCGCGCCCTGGGTGATGACAGTGGGGGCTTCAAGCCGTGCAGGGCGCGAGTACGACAGTGCCATGAGTGTTAACTCACCCAACTCACTGGCCGATGAATACATCGCACTCGAAGCAAGCTTCACACCAACGCTCAGCGATAACGGCCCGATTACTGCGGACCTGATTCTCGCGGATGACGGCGTCACAACCATTGAAGACCCGACTCCCGATGAACAATTCGGCACCGTCTACGACGCCTGCCAGCCTTTGATTAATGCTTCTGACGTAAAAGACAATGTCGTGCTTATCTCACGCGGCGGCTGTAACTTTGATTTGAAAATTGCCTACGCCGGAGATGCCGGAGCGGTCGGCGCGATCGTATTTCAAACCGATTCCGCGCCGTTCGTTATGGATGGCAATCGCAACGCGGCGCAGATTCCCGCAGTAATGATCGGCGCGGCAGACGGCATGCTGTTTCTTGAAGAGCTCGACGCAGACGGCAGTATTGAAGTCACTCTGGACAGCGCGCTGTTTATTGCGTTCGATGTAGACGGCAACCGGATGGGCAGTTTCTCATCCACCGGTCCTAATCCGGCAATTGCGGACATACTCAAACCCGATATCACAGCCCCGGGTGTCAATATTCTGGCCGGACAATCACCGGATGTGGCCAACGGACTGCGCGGTGAGGAATTCCAGTACTTAAGCGGTACATCCATGTCAGTACCCCACGTGGCCGGTGTCGCAGCGCTTATCAAACAACGCTACCCCGACTGGACGCCGGCTGAAATTAAATCTGCACTCATGACGACCGCCCGTCAGGGTGTCATTAATGCCGATGACGATCCGGCAACGCCGTTCGATATGGGCGCCGGTCATTTGGAACCCAATGACAGCATTAATCCGGGTGTGGTTTATCCCGCCAACATAAATGACTACGACGCATTTTTGTGCGGCCTTGAGGGCGGCAACCCCCGGCTAACCGAAAGCGAATGCGATGCCATAGATTCCGACGAATACAGTCGCAATGCCTATGACCTGAACCAACCTTCTGTCGCCATCAGTCAGCTGGTATCAACCACCACCGTAAAACGCCGGGTCACTAACAAAGGGCCGGCCGGCACCACCTACACGGCTTCAATTGATGCTCCGGAAGGTATCGATGTAACCGTCGATCCGGCGGTGTTCACTTTAGGCGACAACGAAACTCAAAAATTTGAAATCACGTTCAGCAATCAATCTGCTGCACAGTCTGTATGGATGTTCGGCGCTGTTACCTGGGAGGGTGATGGCACAGCTGCCCGCATCCCGTTCGCTGTAAAACCAGTCACTTTCTTCGCCACCAAAGAAGTCGATGCCTCAGGCACCACGGGCAGCCTCAACTACGAAGCGCAGTTCGGCTATAGCGGTGACTACTACCCTGCGGCCTTTGGTCCCAACCTGCCGTGCATACTACCGGGCGATACACCCGGGATTGATCCGGACCTGAGTCAACCTTGTCCGAATGACGACAACAATCAGGAGTTGTTGCAAGACGACCCCTATGACTTTTACGAACTCACCGAGACGCCCGATCCCTGGGTAGCACGTTACTTTGTAGAAGTGCCGAGCGCTGAGGAATTACTGCTGCGGGTCAGGCTGCTGAACGAATACACCAGCGGTAACGATGACCTCGATGTGTACGTCTATAAGTGCCCGACTTTTGATACCAATACCGGCGAGTGTGGCAACGCACTGCTGGGTCCGGTCCTGGTAGCGCAAAGTACCGGCGGAACTTCAGATGAAGTGATCGATATCCGCTTGCCTACGCTCAGCCTCGAACAACCCCGCACTGCTGTAGGCGGTCAGGGCTTCTGGATGATTGATGTACATGCCTTCAACACCGAGACCGGCAGCACCGATTTCAACCTGTTCACCTGGCTAGTCGGCAAAGATGATGCGCAGAACATGACAGTCGCACCACCTAACGACACCGTAACCAACGGTGCGACCCGCACACCTTCCGTCGATTGGAACGGACTCGACGATGAGCTACTACTGGGCATCATTACGCATTCGGATTCAGATGAGGATGTCGAAACTGCCAAATTTGGCCTGACAATTATTGATATTGATGCCAGGGCACCCTGAGGGGTCCGTCAGGCAATCAGCTACGCGTTAATGCCGTGCAGGCTTTGTAGCGATAACAGCTCTCAAGATGATCATTGATTAGGCCTGTTGCCTGCAGGTGCGCGTACAAGATAGTACTGCCCACGAATTTAAATCCGCGTTTCTTCATGTCTTTGCTTAAGGCATCCGACACTGCCGACGTAGCAGGCACCTGCTTTTGGGTTTTCCAGCGATTTAATACGGGCTCACCATCAACAAAACCCCAGATGTAATCACTGAAGCTACCGAACTCCTCCTGCACTTCAATGAATCGCTGCGCGTTATTTACCGTTGCCCGGATTTTCAATTTGTTGCGAATGATGCGCTCATCAACAATCAGTTTCAAAATGCGCTTTTCGGTAAAACGTGCGACCTTTTCAACATCAAAACCGGCGAAAGCTTTCCGGTAGCCCTCACGACGATGCAAAATGGTTGACCAACTCAGGCCCGCCTGAGCGCTTTCCAGCACCAGAAATTCAAACTGTATGGCGTCGTCATAAACGGGCACACCCCATTCATCATCATGATAGGCAAGGTAGGTATCACTAACGCCCTCGCTCCATGGGCAACGTGTTTTCTTCTGAGTCATGCCTAATCGTGCATCAAAAGTTGCGGTCATACACCCCTTGTTTCACTGCACAATGTGTAGAAATCGCAGTACCATAGCCTTACACCGTTGTTTCAGCAGGAAAGAATCATGTCCGGACCGGATCGCTACGTTGTTATCGGCCAACCTATATCGCACAGCAAGTCACCGGTGATACACACGATGTTTGCTGCACAGACCGGGCAAAACATTAGCTATGAAGCGCTGGAAGTTGCTCCCGAAAATCTAGAATCGGATGTCGCGGAGTTCTTTCAGAACGGCGGAAAAGGCATGAACGTCACTCTGCCGCACAAAGAGCAGATTCCCGCTCTTGTTAGTAGCTCGACCCAACGCGCCACACTTGCGGGAGCTATCAATACGATCAAGCTCCGGGACGACGGCAGCCTCTTCGGTGACAACACCGACGGCGAAGGACTCGTCAGCGACATGGTGCAAAACCTGAACGCCGACCTTGAAGACTCGAGGATCCTGATACTGGGGGCAGGTGGCGCGACCCGCGGCATCATTCCCGACTTGCTGGCCGCCAACCCGCAATTGCTGACCATTGCCAACCGCACCGTCTCTAAGGCCCGGGAACTGGAAAAGCACTTTGAGCACTTAGGCAACGTGACCGGCAGCGGTTATGAAGGCCTCGGAAGCAAAGCGTATGACGTGGTTATTCACGCGACATCTGCCGGCCTACAAGGTGACTTGCCACCAATACCCGACGGCGTCATGGGTGCTTTTACATTCTGCTACGACCTTTCATACAGCGATGCCGACACGCCTTTCGTGGCGTGGGCAAAAAGCATCGGCTGCACCGAAGTACACGACGGACTCGGCATGCTTGTAGAGCAGGCAGCAGCAGCGTTTGAACTGTGGCGTGGCGTACGCCCTGAAACCGGAGCAGTGATTAGCTCACTGCGCACACCGGACTAACGCATCGTCACAAATTCTTCGGCGCTGGTCGGATGGATTGCTACGGTGTCGTCAAAGTCTTTCTTGGTTGCACCCATACGAACGGCTACTGCAAATCCCTGCAACATTTCATCAGAACCTTCGCCGTATGAATGCGCGCCAACGATGCGATCTTCATCACCCACACAGACAAGCTTCATGGTTGCGAAGCCCTTGTCCTCAGACAGGCCATAAAACATCGGGGTAAAACGGGAGGTATAAACCTTAACGCTATCGCCATGTTGTTCACGAGCCTCTGCCTCAGTTAAACCTACCGTACCAAGCGGCGGGTGCGTAAACACGACGGTCGCGATGGTGTTGTACTCAAGCTTGCGACCCGCCTGATTATCGAACACCCGGTCGCTCAAACGCCGGCCAGCCGCAATGGCCACCGGGGTCAGTTGAACACGGCCGGTCACATCGCCTACTGCGTAAACATTCTCTACATTGGTCTGCTGATACTCATCCGTCGGAATGAATGAGTCGGAATCCTGCACGACTCCGGCTTTGTCCAGCTCAAGGCCGCCGACATTCGGTGAACGACCGATCGCCCAGACAATAGCGTTGTAATCCCCGTGAGCCTCTCCATTCGTGGTTTTGAGAACAAGGCCGGGCTTCGTCTCAACGACTTCCTCAGGGGTGCTTTCAAAATGAATAACAACGCCGGCATGTTGCAGGCCCTTGATAGCCGCTGACTGCAGCATCTCATCAAAATCACGCAGCACACTTTGCTTGCGCACGAACAGATCAACTTCTGCACCCAGACCCTTGAGTACCCCGGCCAGCTCAACAGCTATATAACCACTGCCCACCACCGCAACGCGCTCGGGCAATGCTTCGAGTTCAAAAAAACCGTCTGAGGTGATGCCAAGTTCCGCACCCGGGACATCCGGCACCATCGGCTGACCGCCGGTTGCTATCAAAATACGTTCGGCTTCAATCACACGATCACCGACACGCACGCTGTTGGCGCTTTCAAATTGCGCCCAGCCTTCAATGTGCTCAATATTTTTATTGGCCAGGTTGCGGGCGTAAATGCCATTTAGCCGGGTAACGTAAGCAT
>Ga0070729_10002282_pt1 | contig 25295 bp, 10 predicted proteins | sample tdDd472_FD_66725 | JGI IMG/M metagenome (GOLD analysis project Ga0070729, IMG submission 66725) | Marine sediment microbial communities from the Atlantic coast under amendment with organic carbon and nitrate - tdDd47.2 | ecosystem: Environmental > Aquatic > Marine > Coastal > Sediment | place... | reverse complement strand
TCAGTTTCCTGCTCTTCTTCAGTTTCTTCACCAGCCTCTTTTACTACTACAACCGGTTCAATTTTTTCGGCCAAATCTTCGGTAGTATCATCACCCTGCGTAGATTCCAGATCAGAATTTTGACTATCGGTATCAGCTTTTTCTGTATTTATATCATCTGAGCTATTATCAGATTGTTCCTCTTTTTTGTCGTTCACTGTTTTTCCTTTGTTTTCAACAACTTACCATTACGGAAAAAGGCAATCTGTCGCGGTTTTCCAAAAGTCGTTCATTATATGTAAATAGGCTCTAAATTTAAAGTATTTTCTCTAACTATCCGGGACAGCAAATTGGTACCGAGATTATTTACAGACCGAGATAGATTTCTCCAAACATACTTTCAAGAGCCAAATCACCTCTAATATACAGCTCCACACCATCCAGAACACCAATTATACGTTCCATTCTGTGTAAAATCTGTTTTTCTGTCACTGTTTCGGCTTCTGTATTTAGAAGATTTAACAGATCGACATTGCTAATAAGTTCTGTATTTCCTCTGTTCTTTACAACCAGCAAATCCCTGTGCCAGGATAGAAGCAAAGTTAAAAAGGATTGCAACTGATTTCTGGATCTTCCAAATTCATTGACAAGCGTGCTGAAATTTCCTTTATTAACAACAGTTTCAGACCACAATCTAAGCCATTGCTCCCTCTCTTCAAGCAATTCGTCACCAAACTTCGATTCGCCTTTGGCAATTTTCATTGCGAGATTCACATCACCGGCAGCATAAGCCACAATTTGCGATGTCCGTTCGCTATCGCATTCGGTTTCAGCCAGTATTTTATCTTTAATAAATCGAGGAGAGACCGAGCCAAAAACAACTGTCTGGCAACGTGACCTTATCGTGGACAACAATTTCAAGGGTCTTGATGAAATAAGGATGAACAGTGTTTTCAGTTTTTCCTGAGGTTCCTCAAGAGTTTTCAGAAAAGCATTTTGGGCTTGAATCTGCATTGTATCGGCATCATGAACAATTACTATTCTCCATTTTGCCTGCAATGGTGCGCTATACAAACTTGCACAAAGCTGTCTCACTGCACCGATAACAATAGTGTTACTGGATTGTTTGCGACCATCTTCGCCGATCCATTTACCTGGCACCAAATGTACGATATCAGGATGAATCACCTTTTCAGGATCCATGCTTCGATGTGTCATGTCACAGTTTTTACAAACACCACAACTGTCATCTGCAACTTCTTCACAATTCACAGCTTGTGCAAACAAACGAGCTGTTTCAAGTTTCCCTGCTCCCTTTGAACCCGCAAAGAGATATGCATGGGCGATACGCTCATTTTTTACTGCTTTTTGCAGGATTCCAACTGCACGATTCTGATAATTTATTTCAGAGAATGGCATTACTCATCATCCTCTTCTTCGATTGGGGAGCGATGTGGAAAACAGCATACGTAATCGAGTGCCTTTTCTCCTGCAAACAACATAGCAAGGCGATCAAAACCTAAAGCGATTCCTGCTGATGGTGGCATACCAAATCTTAAAGCATCAATAAAACCTTCATCTATCGGATAGCTGAAACCACGTTCATCTCTGCTTTCTTTTCCAAACTGCTGAAACCTGCGATTTTGTTCGTTGGCATTGTTCAATTCACCAAAAGCATTGGCAAGTTCAACACCTGCAACATAAACCTCAAACCTTTCACAATATCTCTTGTTATCGGGTTTTGCCCTTGAAAGGGCCGCCATTTCGATCGGATAATCATACAAAATAACAGGTTTATCCCAGCCAAGTTTTAACTCGACCTCGGTAAGAAAGAGCTTGAAGTAGATATCATCAAACGACTCTGCCTGTTTTACGTAAGAATAACCGTTTTTATTAGCTTCAATAGCGAACTCTATGCCGTTTCGAATATTGTCTAGATTGATACCCATTTCGTCGTAAAACAAATCTTTTACTGAAATTCTGTTCCAGGGTGGATTAAGATCTATCTTTTTTCCTTTGATATCAATAGAAGAGCTATCGAGAACTTCTTTAGCAGCCCGACACACCATATACTCCACATCTTCCATCAACTTCTCGTAACCTTCATAAGCTCTATACCATTCGAGCATAGTGAATTCTGGCTGATGGTGTGAAGACAGTTCGCCGTTTCTGAAAGATTTGGCAAACTCGAATATTTTTTCATACCCTAAAGCAAGCATTCTTTTCAGGTGGAATTCGGGCGATGTAGGTAGAAACAACTCTCGTCTGAATGTTTTATCAGGGCCAACCCAGATACTCTTGAACCCTAGTAGGTTTGGCTCCATGCCAGGACAAGGAACAAGTGTAGGAGTATCAACCTCCATGAATTCATGTCTGTTAAAATACTCGCGCATTGACCTTTTCAGGTTTGCCCTCAATCTGAGGTTTTTGCGTTTTTTATCGCTCTGCTTAAACCAGCGTTGCATCCACTGCTTGTGTTTTTTGTTCTCTAGCAAACAGGGAACAAGAACCCGTTGTTCGATAACGCGCCATGATTTATGGGTGTATCTGAGATTCAATTCGAGTAGGTCACCTATTCTTACTCTTGCGAGATCTGAGTTAAGATTTGTATAGCCGAAGGTTCTTCTGTCACTTTCATCTTCAAGGGTAAGCGTTGCAGCAGATTTCTGTATCAACCTCCCTGCTATTGTACAGGTGTTGTTTTCCTCCTCGAAATTTACCAGCGCCTCTATTCTTATACGTTTAGACATTACTTTACAAGAACATCAGCGGAGTTTTCAAAGGCTTCCGAAATTTCTTTGCCAAGATATTGATTCGTTGACAAAAGTGCCAGCAAAGCGTTAGCAGTATCGTCCAACATTGTTGTATTCAACAGAATATCCTGTTTAAATGCTCCTAAAGCATCTTTGTAGCTTTTAAAATAGAAAGCACTTTCTTCGGTAAACTGCTGTTCCAAAATCCAGCGAGTCGCAAACATGGAAGCATCTAATATACTTTGTCTCAATTCACCATTTTCATGTGGAAACGATTCGGTAACAGTCCAATACTTATAAATGGACGCCAGACTTCTTAAGTATACTGAAACTCCAAATGTTGAAGGAGTTTTACCGTTTTTGAAAGAACCAATAAAATCTCTGTAAGGAGCCATTTTTGAAGTGTATTGCTTGCTTATAATAAGTTTTGTTTCCTTTATAATCTTTTCATTCATTCCATCGGTCTTCGCGACTTTATTAAAGGCTAACAAAGCCAACAAAGAATAGCCAGCCCCAGGCATCCAGTTATCACCATAAAACTCGCTTGCAAACTTTATGTGTTGTTTGCTTTTACTTGTTTCGGCGAGACCCGAGATGACAAACACTGCATAATTTGACAAATCTTTTATTCTTTTGCCATTCTTTACAATATCTGCACTGTGATCTTTAAAATAATCAAGCAATTGCGAAGCCAGTTTTTTTCTGTTCTTTATTTTCTCGCCATTAACTACTGCTTCAGCCAACACAAGCAAACTTTCAAGTTGATCTTTAGTTGGTATCTCAATCATCAAGTCGGACATGCCTTTGCTAACAGCCTGCTCAACACTGGCTATATCAGCGCCTTTCACGCCAAGTGTGTTTGCTTTTGCAATTGCAGCATTGGCAAACATTTGAAGCGTAACATCATTTTTTCGGATAGCCTTGTGTTTCATGTTATAGCCGGTCAGATATTCGTTACTCTGATCGTTTCTACTTTTTGCAAACCACTTAACAGAAAGATCGATTGCATCTGTTACAGCGGTTTTCTTCAGACTATCCAATTCAACTTTGTATCTGTAAAGGTCAACGGCGCGTCCATTAGGAGTTTCTTCAATGAAATTGATTGTTCCGTACCTGTATATAGAAGTTTCAGGGCTTTTCCAATCGTCTTTTTTCAGGCCGGCTTTTTTACAAATTCTTTCAAGCCATGTAATTGTAGTTCTCTGCTTTTTAACAAACACATAAGGAAGGAAAAATGCTCTTTTACCGCTGCTGTGCTTGACAGAAATACCATGCACACCCGGCTCAAGTTCTTTCTTGATTTGTTCTGGGTCTTTAGTGCTTATCAATTCAAAGGGTTGCAGGAAGGAAACCTCAACTCTGATGTCATTCAATTCACTAACAGCAGGGTTCTCAAATCGCTTATCTTTGCATGTGTTTATTACTGATTTAACAGTAGCATCTACAGCATCACGACCTTTAGCCGAAACACATCCTCTCCAGTCACCTTTTTTGTAGATGGTAGCAAATACGCGATTTACTTTTCTACCTTTTAAACTGGCCGGCACATCATCGGGGCGATATCGTTCTTCATTTTTCACCCAATGCTCAAGAGCTTTTCTTGCTACGCCTGACAGATATTGCTTCTCATCTTCGGTAAATGAAATCTTTACTTCATTGGATTTTCTTGCTTGTTTTTTTACTTTTTTTACGGTTTTCGCTGTTTTGCCCTGCTCGCTTGAATCGTCTTCGCATGCCGTAAACAAGAACATTCCAACAATAACAATCAATATAAGTGCAAATACTTTTCTCATTTTATCCTCACAACACCCAGTTTGATGTTAATTTAGAAGCGCATCTTAGCGATTGATTTCCAGTCTTCTTCTTCAAAAAATCTTATTATTCTGTAGTTAACGGTTAGGCAATGGTATGCATAATCAAGTCTGCAATCATCTTTGTGGAATGTTCCCGGGATTGCACCAATTGCACTACTGACGTTTGGCAGGTAATACACAGAGCCTTGTCTGTATTGCAAATTCCTGATAAATCGGACATTCAAAAAAGCTACTTTTCTGTATTTCTCGCGTTTATCTGCATCACCTTTTAAAGCAGCAAGTCGGTATACAGAAGCAAGACCCTCGCCATACACACCACTGTTCCACAATGGCATATTATTTTTTCTTTTGTTTCCTTTGACACCACCTACAAAGTCTTTCCAATAGGTATGCTTGTCACCCCATGCGAACCAATTGTCAATCAGCCAGTCAGCCATCTGGTATGCATAGGTGGCAACATCATCACGCTTGACAACTTCCCAATATTCCATCATGGCAGACATATCCCAGGGAACAAACGGGCCGAGATTTCCTTTGCTTCTGTCACTCTTCTTATTGCTAAACCATTCAGAGTAATACTGAAATGCTTTTTCAACTGTGTCCAGATATCTCTGATCTTTAAACAGCTTGTACATTCTGACCAGAGCCAGGTTAGCTTCTCCAGGATAGATGGTAACTTCTTTGTTACGAATGCCTTTTGTATCCTTGGTGCCAGGCTTAATGTAATAACTTCTGTAGTGACCGTTATCTTTCTGCATATGCATCATGAATTCAGCCAGACCCTTCATGATTTTGTCCCATTCAGGCATTTTCTTGAAACGATAGTATTCGCACATGCATTGCAACATAACACCAGCACCACCAAGTTTATAACTGGAGTCGTATTTCGGATGATGGAAATAGGCCATTTTGCCTTCCCATTCCATTCTGTCATTGACCCATTTGATGGCTCTTTTGGCGCCAACAAGATATTTCTCTTCCTTGAATATTTCATAAGCCTGTATCAGCGTAAGAACTGCTAAACCATGGCGAATGATATTGTATCTACCTTTTCTATACTTGTCGGACATGGTGTAGTATTCATATTTAAACATGCCGGTTTCATCATCCAGAATTGACAACAGCCACTCGGCACCATCTCCAAAACCTTCTTTTATTTGAGCAAGATCAAGCTTGGCAGGATCTACATATTCAACACCTCTAAAGAGTCTTATAACTTCACCACGAGGTTCTCTCTCGGTTACATCCACTGTACGGAATTTTTCGAAAGCGACCTTGTCGCCTTTCCAGTCATCTTTTCCCAATTTGGCTTTACGGCATGCAATTGCAAGCATGTTTTCAAATGATTTCGCTTTGTAGATCTTGGATTTATCAGGCGTCACAATAATTTTTTTGCCCTTGTGTGCAGGATCAGAAAAGCTCATGATTACACCATCGAGACCTAGCTCCATACTTCTTGCAAACTTTTTCCCTTTCAGGTTGACTTGAGCTTTTTCACGATGGAAATTTAAAGTGATAATTGTGTCATTAACATAATCAGTCAAAGTAGATGCGGTAAATCCACCACCACCTTTTGCCTCATAACGTTGTTTTGCTTTAGAAATTGCGTTATCAAGAGCCAGCTTTACATTTTTTCCACGACCTCTAATTAAACCAAGGTTCTTGTTGTATCCCTGCGCTGTTGTAAAACGTAGCTCAACAATAGACTCATCTTTCAGTTCTTCATTGAATTCAGAAGGAAGCGAAACATTTTCTTTTGAGTCTGCAAGTTTACTACGGGTGTATTTAACTGCATCACCAAGCTGTTTATCGGAAATTCTAAAGGCTTTGGCAGTCGGAATCAAAACATTCACGTCGCCATCCATATAGATGTGAGAGAACAGATTCAATTCACCAGCTTTCAGCATGGCTTCGATAACACTACCACCCGGCAAATCGTCGTTATCCATATCCGCTTCAACAGCGATAACAGCAATATTTTTCGATTCAACGAGCTTTAAAAGAGCCTCTTCATTTTTTCCCAGCAAAGCTTTCCAAACATCCGCATTTTCAGCTTCTGTTTTTAAGGAATTTTGCAGTCCGGCAAAATCACTTTTAACACTGGAATGAGCAAAAAGCAGGTTCTCTGTACTTTTTCCCAAATAGGATTTTACAATGAGCTCTTTACTGGAAAGTTTACCGCCTTTATTCTCACAGCCGGCAAAAACTATCAAACAAAGCAATAAAATTACACAAATACGCATAGTTATAGATTTCATTTCGAGATGCTCCTCTCATGTTATTACAAAAATCAGGCAGAATTATGCATCAAAGATATAACAATGACATACGAAAATGTCAAATACTTTCAATCTTTTAGCTTGTCATTAATATGAATGGAGCTTTTTGGAGAGAATCACTCTAAAATGATGTTTGAGAGAAAGATAAATGCTACAACAGCAAAACCGGCAAGTATCATGAAAATGATGTACATCATCATCCTTTTCATATCTTTTTCTGCCTTTTCCTTCTTCTTTTTTTTAAGTGCTTTTTCAGCTTCTGCATCAGACTCAGGATCATCGGGCAGAGGATAACTTGTATCAAGCAGAGTTTTCTTTGCAAGCTTTCGATATTCCATGGGAAAAGCCAAAAAATAAAACGGTCGCGAGTCTCGATACTTAGATCTTAAACTAGCAGCAACCCCATCCTTGCTATCGGCTAACTCTCTGTCAAATCCGACCTCGCATGGAACTCCCACTTCTCTCAACCTGCTTGCAAGATAGCCTATTATTTCTTTCGGAAAATACCCGTGGTTAATCACCTGACTGGAAATAAATTCACTTTCTTTTAAGATGGATTTCGTCTGAGAATCCATCGGCTTGATAGCTTCTTTCACTTGAGCTGAAAGTCTTGCGAAATTGTCAGATATTTCGTTTGGATCTTTTCGAGGCATCAGGTTTTCCCATTTATGAAATAATTTAGCACTACCCTACACCTTAGTTGTTCGACATTTTTAATTGTTTCTTTGGTAGTTTCTACGCTTTATGCCAAAAATATTTATCTGCAAGTAATTCCAAAAGAATTACCAGTATCAAACGTAAAAATCAATACATCATCAGTAAGGGCAAAGCCATCTTCATCGCGGATATCACTTGTAATGTATAAAGCATATCGCGACTTTGGATCTAAAGGATGGTTTGGAATATAAGTTATGAGGCGATCATCGTAAAACACACTTCCTCTGACCAACCACCTACCACTGCCCAGTATAACACTACTTTGATTTATGGTTTCCGGTTTTAATGGCTTATTGAATAGGAGCTTAACAACTGCTTCTGTCGAAATGTTTTCCTGGTTTTCACCCGGGCAAGTATCAAGTAATGTAAGTGATTCCCGGTATGCATCGGGATAAATACTTTCATTCTGATTGACATTAGAACAAGAAGCTAAAGAGATAATCATCAGCAAAAATACTGACAACATCAATCCAATAGGCTTATAATGTGGGCTAAAATCACTCAAAATTCTTAAACTCCAGTATTTACCATTACACAGAGTAAACGACTCTAAAATTCATGACATTTCTTGCAGGCTCGCGGATTCTTCGCCTTCATCCTTGATAGCTTATCATAACTTAAATGTCCATGTATCTTGATCGGTTTGCCACATTTCTGGATTCCCTTTGCACCATGGCATTGAATGCAGTCCGATTCTGTATGACAAGACACACAGGCAAGAAGTGATCTTTTTGCCTGATCCGAATGATGAGTCACAGTCCTGTTACAGCTAGCAAATCCATCAGGGTGAATCTGTGTTCTGCTGTTTTGCCTTTCAGCTTTCTGCGTCAGGCCCATTTTCTGATGACAATCCATACAAAAGCTCTGGAATCTGTGACAGGAATTGCAACTTTCGCTGTTTCGTCTGGCATCAATCGGATGCATTGTTGCGTAATCTTCAGGATGTATCTTCATCGGCTTCATTATGCCATCATGGCATTTATTACAAAAGTTTTGCTGGTGGCAGGTTTTGCAAGCAGCTTCATCGAACTTTGCTTCGGCTACGTGTCGTTTATCCCAGTCACGCTGATGATCCAGCTTTCCATCGAGCGGAACAAGGTAAACTCCATCAAAATCAGTTCTAAGCTGGCCAGATGGTAGCGATTCATGGCATTTTGCGCATTTGTTATTGATTTTCAAATGATTATGACATTCCAGACATAATTTTTCTTTTGGCAAGTGCCTATTTTTGTTGCTACTCATGGAAAGATGACATTTGTCGCACTTCAAACCATTCTTTATGTGTTTTGCATGTGAAAACTCAATACGGGCTTGAGGCCAAAACACTCTGGAAGGTCTGGATTTATTAAGAGGGTCATAGTCATTATGGCAAAATCCACATTTTGCCTCGGTACCAGATTCGTTAACGCTTACTCGTATTTTGTCTCCATGACATTTTTTACAATTAGACTCTTCCGGCAGGTTCCTATCTGCTGTTTTCTGACTTTGTAGTATTTCTGTGTGACATGTTTCACAACTTAAGGTTTGGTGTTTTTCATGTTTAAATTTTAAATTATTATCAGGAACCGGATAAATAACATCAAACCCCGGAATCATTCTTCCAACTTTTGCAAGCAAGTCTGGAACGAAAGCTACAGTCAAAATGCTTAGTGTCAGAATAAGAAAAAGCAAGTTTTTATTGTTCATGTTTTTCAGTGCCATGTATGTACATCCAATAATGCGTAAAAAGCAAATTGACGTTCGATAAACTTGTTAGAGTTTACATCTGCCCTAATTGTCAAACTGACTTCTTCGTGTAATCTTAGTTCGCATAAAGCTGCAATTCCCCATGATAAATTTTTATTCTTACTTCCGAGAAGAATGTCATTGTATGTCAATCGATTATAGTATTTACCCATCCAATCCAGTTCCAGCCTTATTCGCCTTTGCCAGAAATAGGTTCCACCACCAACTCTCAGATAATGATAATCACCACCCCAACCTCTGGCAAAGTTGTAATATCCTCTTAAATCCCAGTATTCTCCCAGAAGTCGAGTAATAGATATATCAACTTCGTCCGAGGCATTTCCATCATGACCCCAGCTATCGAAAACTATGGATGTATCGTTACGCAGCGAGCGCGAATATGAGAGGTTTATGTTTGTGCGCTCATCCGGGGCAAAATACAAATGTAGCCTTAATTCCTTACTGCCGTAGGCCTCAAAGAAATTAAAAATGGAATCCCCATCAAAAGTTGCCCTGCTTGAATCATGCTCCAGATCAATTGTCATCCAGTCCAAATCAACTCTTGTTCCAAATTTCAACTGATTAAATCTTTCAAACAATATGCTGTATGTACCAGTTAAATAAAGTTGCCACATATCGAAAAATGTATGACGCAGAGCAAGCCCCACATCCTGAGCATCTGTTTCTCCGGAATATAGATGACGATACTGAATTCTGGCATTTGTATTTTTAAAGCCGTGCAAAAACACTGATGCGCCAAAAACACCCGTCATTATATCATCATCAATAACCCCGTCCGGTTCATGGGTGTCGGAGTTTGGCAGATTCAAGCCATCAACATCTTCACTTAATCCACCTTTGATTTCCAGTCCTGAATACAAATCAAAACCAAATCGCCAGTTTCGATATATCTTAACTCTTGCCCCATCAAACGGATAGAAACCAAATTCATCCATTAAAACCTGTCGCCCAACTGTAATATCTACCAGATTTGCAAGCCGTTTTCCCTCGTAATAGGCATACATCAAGGCAAAATGGCGACCGGTTATAGGTTCATCGTTGGCATCGGCAGAATGATCCTGACCAAGTTCAAGATCAATTTTCAGGGATGCATAAAAGAAATTCTGGGGTTCCTCTGCACTTTCAAAAAGATTAAGGGTAAGATTTTGTGTAAATCTGGTTTTGTCTACCTTGAGTTTGTCTACATCTCTATATTGCTGAAGTTGAAAATACGACTCTGGCCACAACTCCAGCTCTACAGCGTTGGCTGCACCTGACAGTAGTACAAAAACAATCGCACATATGAGTACAAGCCCCTGCTTCATAGTAAAAAACAGACTCCTAAATGACAAATGTCTGATTAGTCAATTTGATGGTTAATACCGGACACGATGCCTTTCGCACAACCTTTTCAGCAACAGACCCAATAATCAATTGTGAAATCCCAGCTCTTCCATGAGTACCTAAAACAATCATGTCAGATTCCAGTTCAACTGATAAATTGATAATTTGAGACGGGGGATTTCCGGCCACCACTCTACAACTTGATTCTAGTTCATCCAGCTTGAATTCAGCAATAAATTGCTTCAATTCTTCAAGGCTGCTTTCTTTTAGTCCATCTTCCTTTTTTAAATGACTCTTCAGCGAGGCCATACCATACAAACCAACAGCAGTGCCAAGATATGCAGGCAACTCAAGAACATGAACAAAATCAACGGCTGCACCTACTTTTTTTGCCAAATATACAGCATATTTTGCAGCCTCTCGAGAATATTCAGAATAATCTAAACCGACTAAAATTCTTTTAATTTCATGCATGCTCTTTTGTCACTCCCAAAGCCATTATTTTAAACCAGGCTTCTGTCACCAAAGCAAACCAGCAAATTTCATTGTTGTATTTTTGCCCAAAGTTGCTAGTCCATCATTTCTTTAATAGTATCATAGGGTTTCATCATTAACAACATTAAAGAGAGATAGCTTTCATTTAATAGCAGATTACCGTATTCATATTGCATTTAATAGTTTTCTTTTTCAAACAATCTGTTTCGAATTCAACTTTATTTATAGGTGCTTTTGTTTAATTTTCAGTAAAAGCACAGCTTAGATATATTATTTTCATATTAATACTATTGCTACCTTGACAAGAAAGGCTCAACTCTTTACCATTGAACGCTAAATAGCAGTATCATCAATGTGTTGTAATTACAAATGGGTACTCTCTTTAGAGAGAAAACAATACCGAAATAAAAATAAACATCTACGACAGGCAAGCTTTTCTGCAATGTCCAGAAAACGAGGTCTGTTTGATATAACAAGTGACAAGGAGCCTACAATGAAACTCTCATTCTTTAAGTTATTCCTGATTTTGTTTGCAATGACGTCATTCTTGCTATCAGGTTGCCCGGACAGTGGTTCTTCAACCGATGGCGATCTGGATGGAGACGTTTCTGAAGCAGATCAAGATATTGATGACACCGATGGTGATTTTGACACGGATAAGGTCATCGATGGTGATGAGGATGAAGATGCAATAGATGTAGAAAAAGAGACTTCTGAAAGTGAAGATGAAACAGGAAAAGCAACCATTAAAGTTCAGCCTGAGTTGCAATTTCCTGTAGGAGTCTTAAACACCACTATCAGTGAAACTTTGAAACTGGAAAATATCGGCACCAATACATTGGTCGTAAATAATATTCATTTCGATGAAAACTGCACTGAGGAATTTTCAATTGCTACACAGGTTGCAGATGGCATTGAAATTTCTCCTGATTCGTCTGAAATGATAGTTTTAAATTACAGAATGGCAGATTCTGGCGTGGACACCTGTTACCTTTCAATTCTTAGCAATGATCCTGATAATTCAGAAGTCATTGTGACAGTCACAACAACAGACCACGGTAATCCTGACTTACACATCTACCCCGCAACTCTGGAGTTTGATGATCACGACATTTACCAAACAGAGCCAACAACAGCAACTTTCAAACTCACTCACATTTTAAAACCCGGTTCATCTGACATTCTTCATCTTAAAAACTTTACGTTTGAATCAGATAATACACCTTTCTCGTTCCCTGCTGATTTCGACCCGGAAACAGAGATACTAGTCAGCCCGGGAAATAACGTGGAAATCCCAGTTAACTTCAAACCGGATGCTCTTGGATCTTATACAAACAAGATTTTCTTCGAAACGAATTCATTGTTATCCGGCGATTCAATACCGACAGTCAACCTTGAAGGAAAAGGTGTTGCCGCGCAAATGAATGCCAGCACAACATCAGTTGAATTCAACCTGAAACCTGTTGGCTACTCGCACGATATCAACATAACGCTGGACAATGAAGGTGAAGCAGATGCCTATATTGATTCTATCTCCTTCAGTGATAATGCCAATCAGAAGTTTTCCTTTACCACCAACTGGGTTTTCGGAACCCCAATAAAACCCGGTAACAACATCAACATTACAATCAGCTATACACCCACAGAAGAGACATCGGACAGCGCAAACTTGCGTATCATGGGACTTAATTTTTATCAGCAAAACCAGATAGACATTGCCATCACTGGTCAGGGTAAAAGCCCAAGCTGGTCTGTTTCAAATACTTCTCTTTTATTCACAGACAGCACAATATTCGAAACAGCAGAGAAAACATTTACCATCCAAAACACCAAAGACACCGCCCTTACTATTGAAGAACTTGTTTTGACTGGCGATAGCGAGTTTTCAATTTTGGCAAGCGATCTTTCTCAACTGCCATTGGAAATAGATGCAAACTCTTCCTTTGTTGTACATGTCAGCTATTCCCCGGTTGTTACCGCTGCAAAAATGGCAAACATCAGCATTGTTACCGACAACGAGTTACTGCCTTCCTTAGACATAAGCGTTTCCGGTAATGCACTGGCACCGGTAATTTCGGTTGTGGATAGCACCGGAAATGACTTCGGAAACAATATCTTTTTCCAAAAAGCTAGAATCGGTGAAACACAATATTTTGAAGTACAAATCAAGAACACAGGTGATGTTAACCTGACACTTGCAGACATACTAATGGATCCTTTCAATTCGCCACATTTTTCTATCTCCATAGACAGTACAACAATCGCACCAGCAAACAATACAAAGTTAATGGTTTACTATCAGCCACAATTGCCAATTTCAATAAACACTGCAAAGGTAACCTTCACCACAAACGATCCAGAGACCAAAGCTGTTGAGTTAAATCTCACAGGTGTTTCAATCAATCCTGCAATCACAATAACACCCGAAACAAGCCAGGAATCGCCATATGACTTTGGCGAAAAAACCATTAACCCGGACTCTCCATATGGCCCACGAACATTCATTATAAGCAACACAGGAGAAGGCCCGCTTACAATTGAGTCAATTGATTTTGGCGGTTTGGTAGAACCCGGTTTCACCATAGTGTTTCCAGTAGATGAACTTCCCTTTGACATCGACAACAATTCGGAAGGGCATGAATCCTTCACCTTTGAAATTTACTACAATCCTACTATTGCAAAAAATTACGCAGCTCAAATTGATATCATATCGAATGATTTTAACATCTCTACCCTTTCTGCATTTGTTATTGGTTCTGGCAGCACTTGTCCTCCGGGTTTCCATGGAGAAGATTGTTCCTATGAATGTGACTTCTCTGAAGGTGGCATTGAAGTTTGCGATGGAATTGACAATGACTGTGATCAGCAGACAGACGAAGACTATCCGGTTAATACACCATGTGAAGGTGTTGGAGAGTGTGGAGCGGGAAGAATTGAATGTCACCCAACCGACAACCAGTTCACAATTTGTTCCACAGATATTGGCGGTTCTGAATACAGCGACCAAGAAATCGGTGGCACTGAAGAAATCTGTGACAAACTGGATAACGATTGCGATGGTGCAACAGATAACGGTTTCGATATCGGAAACGAATGCGATCCGCTTGGCGAATGTGGTCTCGGTGAAATTGAATGCCACCCATCCGATCCAAGCCAGTCAATCTGTTCCACAGGCCCGAATGGAAGCATGTTTGATGGCAGCAATGAAGTTTGCGACAATTTGGACAACAACTGCGACGGAACAACAGATGAAGGTTTTACTGTCGGCACATCCTGTGAAGGAGTTGGCGAATGCGGAGAAGGTCTCAACGAATGCGATCCGATAAATACAAGTCTCACAATTTGTTCCACAGATATCGGTGGTTCAGCCTATCCACAGGAAACTCCTCCCGAGTTATGCAACAACCTTGATGATGACTGTGATGGTCTTACTGATGAAGGTTTGGAACTTGGTTCAGAGTGCCAGCCTGAAGGAGAATGCAGGGCGGGTATAATTGAATGTGACTCTGCAAACTCTGCCCTCCCCGTCTGTTCAACAGGCCCGGATGGCACAGAATACGATGGTACCAGCGAAATTTGTGATGGCAAAGATAACGACTGTGATGGCGAAACAGATGAAGACTTCAACATTGGTACAAGCTGCCCGGGAATTGGCGAGTGTTCAGAAGGAACTTTAGAGTGCGATCCAGAAAACAACACGCTGGCAATTTGTTCGACTGCCATAGGTGGTTCTGAATATCCGGAACCCGCGCCATCAGAAATATGCAATGGTCTGGATGACAATTGTGATGGAGTAACTGATGAAAACTTCGGCACGGGGCAAGTGTGCGTAGGTCTTGGAGAATGTGGAGAAGGTCTTACAGAGTGTGACCCAACAGATGCAGCAAAAACTCTTTGTTCTACATCTTTTGGTGGTTCTTCTTATACTGGTTCAGTCGAAACATGCGATGGTTTAGACAATAATTGTAACGGACAAACTGATGAGGATTGGCCAGGTTTAGGTAGCGATTGTACAGTCTCTGGAGATTGTGGCAATGGTTATCTCGAATGCAATCAGCATATGGATGCATTCTGCACACAAGAAACATACTGCTCAAAGGATCCCGTTTGTGGTTCGCAAAAAGACGGTGCGATAGAAGTCTGCAACGGCATTGATGACGACTGCAACTCACAAACAGATGAAGGATTCAATATCGGTTCAAATTGTATCGCAGAGGGAGTATGTGGATCTGGTTCTTTAGAATGCGACCCCAACAATGTATTGGAAACAATTTGCTCAACTGCTCCCGGTGGTTCTGCCGATGCCTCTTCAGAAGAAATCTGCGATGGACTGGATAACGACTGCAACAGCAGAACAGATGAAAGTTTCAATGTCGACCTCGCATGTACAGCTCTAGGTGAATGTGGTGAAGGCACTTTTGAGTGCGACCCCAACAATACTTCAGCCACTATTTGCTCTACCGGCCCTGGTGGCAGTGAAAGTAAAGTCGCCACAGAAATATGCGATGGTAAAGACAATGACTGTGATGGTCAAACAGATGAAGACTTTAATACAGGAACATCCTGCAATGGTGTAGGCGCATGTGGCATTGGCACAATTGAATGTAAATCTATCGACACAGCAATCTGTTCCACCGATATAGGTGGCTCAGAATATGTGGAAAAAGATGAAATATGCAACAACATAGACGACAACTGCGATGGCACAACTGATGAAAACTTTAATGTAGGTGATGTCTGTGATGGTGTTGGAGAATGTGGTGAAGGTACCATACAGTGTCGCCCCGGTCATCCTGATGAAACTGTTTGCTCAACAGACCCGGAAGGTGACAATGCAGAAGGTCAGGACGAATTATGTGACAGCAAAGATAACGACTGTGACGGCTATACAGACGAAGATTTTCACATTAACGGCATCTGCGATGGCGTTGGCGCATGTGGAGCCGGTTTATTTGAATGCGATCCTGAAGACAACACAAGATCCATCTGTTCCTCGGACATAGGCGGATCTGGCTATACGAACACATCAGAAAGCTGTAATGGTTTGGATGACGACTGCGACAGTGAAACCGATGAAGATTTTGAACTTGGTGCAAGCTGTGCAGGTGTTGGAATTTGTGGTAAAGGCGTTACTGAATGTAGCGCGCTTGGGGCTATACAGTGTTCAACACATTACAACGGCAGTCAATGGGCTGGTCAAGCGGAGCTTTGCAATGGTCTGGATGATGACTGTGACACCAGAACAGATGAAGATTTTGATATCGGTGGGCTCTGCGCAGGCCAGGGAGTTTGTCCGGATGGTATTTTTGAATGCCACCCGACAGATTCAAGCCTTGCAATTTGTTCAACATCATTTGGAGCATCTGACTGGAAAGGCTCTGATGAACTGTGCAACGGTCTGGATGATGACTGTGATGGCGTATCCGACAACGGTTTTGGTTTGGGATTTGTTTGTAACGGACTGGGCGAATGCGGTGAAGGCACCGTAGAATGTCACCCAACCGATCCCACAAAATCTGTCTGTTCTACTGAACCCGGTGGAAGTCAACCGGGAGATTCTAATGAGATCTGTGATGCCAAAGACAATAACTGTGATGGCATTACCGATAACAATTTTGGCACCGGCGAAGAATGTGACCCTCCGGGCGAATGCGGAGTTGGTATTGTCGAATGTGCGGATCAGCTTAGTACCCAGTGTTCAACAGGGCCAAATGGATCTCAGGATCAATCAGTCACTGAAGTTTGCGATGGAAAAGATAATAACTGCGACGGCCAGACTGATGAAGGATTCGAACTCGGTGGAGTATGCGAGGGTACCGGAGTTTGTGGTTTGGGTGTTTTCGAGTGTAACGTTCAAGGAGACGTGATTTGCTCTACCGAGCCGGGCGGAACAGACTACAATCAAACCGGTGAGGAAATTTGTAACAATCGTGATGACGATTGCGACGGTTTAACCGATGAAGATCTCGGCCTTGGAACTATCTGCAACGGTATTGGAGAATGTGCAGATGATGAAGGTGTTTTGCAATGTACCAGATTCGGCGAAATAATTTGCTCTACTAGTTTTGGAGGAGACGACTACGCGGGAGTAGACGAAACATGCAACAACAAAGATGACAATTGCGATGGCGCAACAGATGAAACCTTCTCTATTGGCGAAGATTGCGACGGCATGGGTGAATGCTCCGGATTTACAGGTTCATTAATCTGCTATACCAGCACCATGACAATTTGTTCAGTCAATGCTTTCTGGCATGAAGACTATCTTGGTCAGGATGAGAGATGCAACGCACTGGACGACGACTGCAATGGTGAAACTGATGAAACCTACGGGACTTTAGGATTACCCTGCGTAGGTCATGGTGCCTGTGGCGATGGAACTTATATCTGTAACCCCAATAATGATACGGCATACATTTGTTCATCCGATGAAGGTGGGCCTGACTATAGTGGCACAGACGAGATTTGCGACAGCATAGATAACGACTGCGACACACAGACAGATGAAGATTGGAGCATAGGAACACCTTGCAGCGGTTCTGGAGAATGCAGTTCTGCATTAGGTGAATGGGTTTGCAACTCAACCGATTCAAGAATTTGCACAACGGATCTGGAAGGTAACGGTGACTATGCAGGTTCACCAGAGTTATGTGATTATAAAGATAACGACTGCGACGGTTTGACAGATGAAGATTTCACCACAGTTGGCCAGCCATGCACTGTTGAAGGCCAGGGATGTGGTAGCGGATTTATTGAATGTAACACAAATATTACTGCAAACTGCCCTAACCTCACCTATTGCTCAAAAGATCCAGACTGCGGTTCTCAAGGTGGGGAAACTCCTTACGAAGTATGCAACGGTATAGACGACAATTGTGACAACTGCATAGATGAAGGCTTTACCGCAACATTAATTCAAGGGGTTTGTACTCCCACAAGTTGTACAGGCGTTGGAGAGTGTTCAGATGGTTTCCTCGAATGTTTGACTTTTGCAGACACAATCTGCTCGACGTCCATCGGTGGTACACAGTACGATGGCAGCACAGAAATTTGCGATGGTCTGGATAATGACTGTGATGGTTTGACCGATGAAGATTTCCTTATCGGCACCCAATGTGAGGGTATAGGCGAATGTGGCCCCGGACTCTACGAATGTAATCCACTCGATAATACCAAGGCAATTTGTTCTACAGATGCGGGTGGTTCCATAGATGAATCACTTGAGGTTGAATCATGCAACAACAAGGATGATGATTGCGATGGTTCTACTGATGAAGATTTTGAAATTGGAAAAAGCTGTCTTGGTGAAGGTGAATGTGGCCCCGGCGTAACTGAGTGCAACGAAATAGGAAGTACTCGTTGTTCAACAGAATGGTTAGGCTCTGCCTATCAGGGCAGTGGCGAAATCTGCAATGACCTAGATGACGATTGCGACGGTGTCACCGATGAAGATTTCGGTATAACTGACCCTGAAACGCAGGAGTTTATCCCTATTTACAATCCTGAAACCGGCGAACTTAACGAATGTGCAGGAAATGGTGCGTGCGCATTTGGTACGCTTGAATGCCTAAATGAAACAACGGCAATCTGCTGCTCATCACCCGGAGGCTCATGCTACGAGCAACAAGTTGAAGTTTGCGACGGAAACGATAATGACTGTAACGGAACCGTAGATGATCCATGGGTCGATTCTCTGGGACAACCCTGCACTGGTGCAGGAGTATGTGGCACAGGAACATGGGAATGTACCGATGATGAACAAGGGATAATTTGTTCGACCTCACCTGGCGGCTCTGAAGCTCACGGAACTTCTGAAAGATGCGATGGGCTTGACAACGATTGCGATGGCTACACAGATGAAAACTTTGATGTTGGTAACGACTTCCCTTGTGTTGGTCAAGGCGAATGTGGCCCCGGCTACTTTGAATGCGACCCGGCAGACACAAACCAGTATATGACAATTTGCAGCACTGATATCGGTGGTTCCATGTACAGTAACCAATCATATCCAAACCTTGGTGGCACCCCGGAAACATGCGATTCTCTGGATAATGATTGCGATGGAGTAACTGATAACGGTTTCCATATAGGTGAATCCTGTAATGGTATCGGCGAATGCAGATTGGGTGTCTATGAATGCGATGGTTCAGACAACTATCGTTGCTCCACTAATCCCGGTGGCTCTCTTTTTGATGGCAACGATGAAATATGTGATGGAAAAGATAACGATTGCGACGGATTGACAGACGAAGATTTCAATGTTGGCGAAGACTTCCCATGCGTCTCCCCGGCAAGTTGTGGTGTAGGTGTTATGGAATGCGAAGCAGACTACACTCTAAGATGCTCCACTTCACCAGGAGGCTCGGAATATGGTGGCAGTGAGGAAATTTGCAATGGTCAGGATGATGATTGTGACAATTCCACCGATGAAGACTGGGAAATAGGTGATACTTGCTGTGAAGTTGCAGGAGAATGTGGTGAATGCGGTGGCCCCGGCAGAGCAGGCTCATGGGAATGTGCAACAACTAGCACCAGACGTTGTTCTGTTGCTTACCATGGAAGTATCTCTCAGTCCGAAGTGGAAATATGCGATTTCAAGGATAACGACTGCGATGGTCAGACCGATGAAAACTTTAACATTGGTGAAGCATGCATTGGAACCGGTGCATGTGGCTCCGGTGTATACGAATGCACTGAAGACGAATACCGCCGTTGCTCCTCAAACCCTGGTGGCACCCATGACAAGAGCAGCCCTGAATTGTGCGATGGAATAGACAACGACTGCGATGGTTTCACAGATGAAGACTTCCTTTATGGTGTAATTGCAGATTCATGCACATCAGGAAACAATTGCCAGACAGGTTATACTTGCGATGTAATTTCCAGAGATTGCATCAGTAATGAAAAAGCAAGTTGCTCAAGCCCAGGTGAATGTGGCAATGGCGTTCTGGAGTGTGCTACAGCGAGCGAAACCAGATGTACAACTTCACCCGGTGGTAGTGCCTATGAATACATTCAGGAAATTTGCGACAACAAAGATAATGACTGCGATGGCGAAACCGATGAAGATTTCTATACAACAGCAACTTGTGAAGGAAAAGGAGAATGTGGCGAAGGAATCTGGGTTTGTACTGACACCACTACAGCAACTTGCTCTACAGAAATTCCAACTTCTAATGATTACGGTGGTTCCACCGAAGTTTGCGATTCCAAAGATAACGATTGCGATGGGCAAACAGACGAAGATATGAATGTCGGCGAATCATGTGAAGGTACTGGAGAATGCGGTACCGGTCTTACTGAATGCGCAGTTGATGGAAGTGTAATCTGTTCTACTGACCCGGATGGTTCAACCCCTGGCAATGTAACAGAACTGTGCGATAACCTTGATAACGACTGCAATGGCCTAACCGATGAAACTTTCCTTCTGGGAGAAGTATGCAACGGAAATGGCGATTGTGGCGAAGGTGTATATGAATGTGATTGCCCACCAGGTCAGGATTACTGCAATGTAGACACCGCCAGATGCTCGACTGATGAAGGTGGTTCAGATTACCAGAGTTCTTCTGAAATTTGCGATTTGCGAGACAATGATTGCGATGGTCAAACCGATGAAGACTGGAATATTGGTGCAAACTGCGTTGGTGTTGGACGTTGTGGGATTTACGAGGGTGGTCAAACCAGATTTGGTACTCTCGAATGCAAGTTCGGCGAGGCGGATGTAAGATGTTCGACCGACATCGGTGGCAGCGAATATGCAGGAATCGTCGAAAAATGTAATAACATTGATGACGACTGTGACGGTCAGACCGATGAAGACTTCCTAACTGGCACCCCATGTGACGGTCAGGGAGAATGTGGCATAGGCGTCTACGAATGTAATGATGAATATTCATCCATCTGTTCCACTGATGATGGTGGTTCTGAAGATGAAGGAGTTGCTGAAACATGCAATGGTCTGGATGACGATTGCGATGGTGCGACAGATGAAACCTTTACAACTCTTGGTCAGACCTGTACAGCTTCCGGTGCTTGTGGAACTGGTGTATGGGAATGTAACGCTCAAGGCCAAACAATATGTTCAGCAGCCGAGGGCGGTTCTGACTTTGGTGGTCAGCCAGAACGTTGCAATGGTTTGGATGATGACTGTGACGGTCAAACCGATGAAACATTTAAATGTGACTCTGCTAATGATCCAGAATGCGATGATCAGGATTATATCGGTGGGCAGTGCGATGGTGTCGGCGAATGCGGAATTGGTACTTTTGTTTGCGATACCGATTTTTCTTTGAAATGTGACACAGATTTAGGTGGCGATTTCTATGGTGGCAGACCTGAAAAATGTGACAACAAAGATAACGATTGTGACGGTGCAACAGATGAAACCTATCCTCTAGGCGAAGTATGCGCCGGAACTGGCGAGTGCGGAAACTTCGCAGGAACATGGGAATGTAATCCGCTGTATGGCCAAACAGGCCAGGATGAAACTGTATGTTCAACAGATCCAAGCGGAACAAACTCACAAAACATAGATGAAATCTGCAACGGTCTGGATGATGATTGTGATGGCAGAACAGACAACGGCTTCAGATGCTACACAGAAGATGATCCTGAATGTAACGACTACGTGTATGTGGGCGATGACTGTCAAGGAACCGGCGGATGTGGTGGTACAGGAAAACAGGAATGTAATGCAGATGGCTCCGGTCTTATCTGCTCTACCTCCCCAGGCGGTTCGCAATTTGAGCAAACTGAAGAAACACTTTGCGATGGTTTAGACAACAACTGCAATGGTTTTACTGACGAAGGCTTCCTATATACAATGGTAGATGCAAGTTGCACACAGGACGAAGATTGTGACGCAGGTTTCAGTTGCGATACTCTTAGTGGTTTTTGCATAAGCAACACAGCCAATACTTGTCCAAGCATTGGTGAATGTGGCCCTGGTACAATTGAATGCAATCCAGCGAACTTGACCGATACAATTTGTTCAACTGAACTTGGTGGCTCTGAAAGTGAGGCTTCCAACGAGATATGCGATGGCATAGACAATGATTGCGATGGTGAAACAGATGAATACTGGATCGATCTGGGTCAACCGTGTGTAGGAAAAGGAACATGTGGTACAGGTGTATGGGAATGTTCTGGTATCTACAGCATCGCTTGTTCAGTGGATATCGGTGGCTCTGAATACACCGGACTGGAAGAAAGCTACCCCGGAACATTGGCTGAAACAATGTGCGATGGACTGGATAACGATTGTGATGGACAAACAGACGAAGGTTTATATCTCGGCAAGGTCTGTGATGGACTTGGAGAATGTGGAATAGGTGTTATTCAATGCGATCCTGAGGATTCCAGCAAGACCAGATGTTCTACCGAAGAAGACGGTTCTTACGAAGTCTGTGATAATAGAGACAACGATTGCGATGGCCTAACCGACGAAGACTTCCAGTGTAACACAGATACGGACCCAAGCTGTAGCAATCCCCCGGAAGGCAGCGCATATCTGGACATTGCCTGCACAGCAGATGGGGTTTGCGGAACTGGTGTCGGCGAATGTAACAGTTCTGGTTCAGGAACAAGATGCTCAACAGAACCCGGTGCATCTCAATCCCCATCTACATTGGAAATATGCGATGGTCTGGACAACGATTGCGATGGACAAACAGACGAAGACTTTGCCCTTGGTGTGGTCTGTTCCGGTATTGGTTCCTGTGTTTCTGGAGTGACAGAATGTGCAGGAGACCAGCAAAGTGTTCAATGTTCTACACTGCCGGGAGGTTCCGAGTATGTAGAAAAAGATGAACTTTGCAACGGTGAAGATGATGACTGCGATGGCCTGGTTGATGAAGACTATCAGAACTCCAACACATCATGGCCACTTTGTCAGGGTGATGGCTGTGGCCTTTCTCTCGGTCTTCAGTGCGAAGGCATAGGAGCCTGTGGCACAGGCACATGGGAATGTGCTGCCGATGGAGAAAAAACCAGATGCTCGGTATTAGCCTATGAAGATGGCCGTGGCAATGGAAGTCAATACAATCCGCTTAGTGAAAAATGCGATAACATAGATAACGATTGCGACGGTCTAACGGATGAAATTTTTGATCTTGATACTCCATGCACGGGTAACGGTATCTGTGGAACAGGTGTTTTAGAATGTGCGACAAACAGTACAACCAGATGTTCAACAGAGCCAGGTGGAAGCAACGATCAGAGTCATTTCGAAATTTGCGACGACCTCGACAATGATTGCGATGGCGAAACAAATGAAGGCTTCTTCTTGGGTACAGAATGTGCTGGAGTGGGAGAATGTCCCAATGGTATTTACGAATGTTCTGGCCCGTTCCGTTCCATATGCTCAACAGAAATCGGTGGTAGCGAATACTCCGGCACCCCGGAACTTTGCGATGACCTTGACAATGATTGCGATGGTGAAACAGATGAAACTTGGTCCGACAAGGGTGAATACTGCAGCTTAGGACAATGTGGCTCCGGCTTTTATCAATGTAGCGAAGACGGACTCTCGCTGACATGCGTTGGAGAAATTATTTCCAAGGACGAAGTTTGCAACGGTTTAGATGATGATTGTGACGGAGAAACTGATGAAGACTTCAATGTTGGCTTTGGTTGTACAGGTGTAGGTATGTGTGGTCCTGGTGTTTTCGAGTGTGATCAAACAGGAGAAGGCACTGTCTGCTCATCGGATATTTCGGGTTCATTGTATGCAGGCACACTTGAATCCTGTGACAATCTCGATAACGATTGCGATGGTGAAACTGATGAGGACTTTAAAGATCAGACCACAGGGCAATATAACCAGTTACACCATTGTGGACAATGTAACTACAGTTGCATTTTTGACAATGCCGTCGCGCAATGCACCGATAACGGCACCTGTGAAATGGTTTCGTGTGAAACAAACTTCTCGGACATAAACGAAGATGTAACAGATGGCTGCGAATGTGAAGACAGATACAATTCAGGCCAAGTATGTGGAGAAGCAACCTCTTTGCCAGGTGGAACACTGTCGGATGCCTCCAACGGAGATTCAAGCAGCGCAAGAGGCCAACTAACAAGTCTGGAAGAAGAAATGTGGTTTACTTTCTTCGCAGAAGACACAGAAGATAGCACCTGTGATCAGTTTAACCTTTACATTAAGCTGGATTATAATCCAGAGAACAAATTTAAGATGGATGTCTATCGTGGCAACTGCGATACCTTGTCTTGTAACAACACTCTGGATTACCGTATGGCACTTGACAGCAATTGGCCAAACGGTGATGACCCGGCAACCGGCGAATGTCCCTGTCAGCTTGAAACTATGGATGGCCAAACTGCTCTAAACCCGAATTACTGCAATGACCAATCCTCCTATTATTACGTAAGGGTTTATTACGACACTCCGACGGTTGAGAAACCAACCTGTGAAACATTTGTAATTACAGCCAGTAACGGAAGATAGACTGTAAAAGGCTGGCCATTTGAGGTCAGCCTTTTACTTTCATTGTTTTGGTGCAAAGGAATTTTACAGTCGGATAAAAAAGCCTTGACGAAGTTTACATAAATATGTAATTTTATCTGTAATCTATTTAATATCAACTGTATATATTCTGCTTTATATTTTAGACAGGTGCTAATGCAAGGAGAAGCCAAATGTTCAGCATTACTCTGCAAAGTGAAGTCACAGACCCTAAAACTTTTAACTTCGACAAGGACGAAATTACCATTGGTAGACTTTCATCCTCGGATATCCCCCTGAATGCATCTAATATCTCGAAACAGCATTCAAGAATAGTTTTCAGGGAACAACGCTACTTTATCATTGACAGAAAATCCACCAATGGAACATTTGTCAATGGAAACCGCGTAACTGTACCAATATCCCTTAAAAATGGAGACAGTATCTACGTAGGTGATTTCATACTTAAATTTGAAAAGCTGGAGAAAGATGCCGTCGTTACTCCCCCAGCAGCAGAAGAATCAACAGAAGTGGCTGAAAAAGATGCTCCTACTCCTCCTCCTCTTCCCCCAGTTACAGCAAAAACAACAGAGCAGGCAGTGGTAGAGCCCACTGAGCCTGTTGAAAGTGAAGAAGAAATATCAGAGGAAGATTATGAAGATAAGTACCTCGAAATGGAGCTTTTTGCAGAACTAAGGCTAGAACTTTACATCAGAGCAATGGATTT
>Ga0070729_10002281_pt1 | contig 25324 bp, 21 predicted proteins | sample tdDd472_FD_66725 | JGI IMG/M metagenome (GOLD analysis project Ga0070729, IMG submission 66725) | Marine sediment microbial communities from the Atlantic coast under amendment with organic carbon and nitrate - tdDd47.2 | ecosystem: Environmental > Aquatic > Marine > Coastal > Sediment | place... | reverse complement strand
TGCTTCTGCAGCCTGCCCTGCTCGTTCAACTGATCAATCCAGACAATCTGGTTATCTTTTACACGACGTCGTTTCTCGGGCACGCTGCGGTCGATCTTACCCTTGTTAAACATGTCGACTTCGTCATCTGTCGGCAGCCAGATCTCAACCGTTTCACCAATCAGTGACGGATCCGCGGCCACCATATCGGCCAACGCAAATGGCGCTCCGGCGCTGACCATCTGCCGCAGGGTTTTCTTCTCTTTACGCTTCTTAACGTCCGGAAACAACTCGCTAAGGGAATTCTTGATCAGCTTCGCATAGTTCGCCTTCGCCCAAACCTGCGGGTCGTTCGTCCCCTTCGGATCAATTACATCGGCATCGAAGCTTACCGGCAGTTTGACATGGGTCTGCACAAACGCAGAGGTGCCATCGTTAATGATGGTCGCAAAGAAGTAGAACAAAAATGCGATACCGACTATGACGCCGAGCATGCCGTAACTATGAAAGCGACGCTCTGCACTGTTACGTTTCCTGAGGCCGGCTTCGACGATCTTGCGTGTTTCTGCAGGCGTACGATTTACGACAGAACTACCCACAACTGAACGATCCTGAGCACTCATCAGTCGTACTCCTCGCGGTACTTGCGCACCACCTGCAAAGCGACCACATTCAGAACCAGCGTGACCAGCAGTAACGTCAGACCAAGGCCGAATGCCGCCAGCGTCTTGGCGCTATCGAACTCCTGATCACCGACCAACAGAGTTACGATTTGTACGGTAACGGTCGTCACAGCCTCCAGCGGGTTCACTGTCAGGTTCGCGGATAGACCCGCGGCCATAACCACGATCATGGTTTCGCCAATCGCCCTCGAAACGGCCAGCAACAAGGCGCTGACAATGCCCGGCAATGCAGCCGGCAAGATGACGCGCTTGATCGTTTCCGATTTAGTCGCCCCTAGACCATAAGAGCCATCCCGTAACGATTGCGGCACAGAGTTGATGACATCATCCGATAACGACGAGACAAACGGAATGATCATCACGCCCATCACGAGCCCCGCCGTAAGCGCACTCTCCGACGCCACCTCAAGACCAATCCGGTTTCCCAGTTCGCGAATGAGCGGTGCGACAGTGATCGCGGCAAAGTACCCGTAAACCACTGTTGGAATACCCGCCAGCACTTCAAGGATCGGCTTTGCCGTTTTACGTATACGTTTGGTTGCGTACTCGGCGAGATAGATCGCAATCAGCAAACCAATGGGCGCTGCCACACACATCGCGATAAACGAAATCAGGATCGTACCGACAAACAGTGGCACGGCACCAAAGGCTCCCGAGGAACCTACCTGATCGGCACGGATGGCTGTCTGCGGGCTCCAGGTCAGCCCGAACAGGAACTCGGTAACCGGCACCTGCTGGAAGAAACGAATCGCCTCGAACAGCACCGAAGCCACGATACCCACAGTCGTCAGAACGGCAATACTGGAGGCAATGATCAGGCCAACCCTAACCAGCTTCTCTACTTTGTTACGGGCCCGCTGTTTAGGCGAAATACGGAAGAAAGCAATGACAAAGCCGGCGAGCGATACAGCGAGGCAAAGCAGAGATACGATCCAGTTGGACACGACACGCAGCTCAAGATAACGCTCGACAGCCGCCTCGATTTCAGGGGCCGGCTCGGCACTGGCAATATTGCCGGCGGCCAGATTGCGGATGTCGTTAACGACAAGATTCAGCTCCGACTGCGGCATCGTCTGATACGGCAGCGGCAGATCGTTCACGACATTGCTAACGATGAACTGGTCGGCAAAGGTAATCCAGATCGCCAACACGATAAATGCCGGCAGCACACTCCAGATTGCAGCGTAATAACCGTAGTAGCCGGGAAGAGAATGCAGCTTGCGTACCTGCCGGGTGCCACCGACAACCGCTACCGAGCGTTGACGGCCAAGAAAAAACGCCGCGACAGCAATTCCTGCTAATACGAGAATAATAGTAGTAAGGCGCATATGCTGTCGTCAGTCAGGCAACCAGTCCGGGATCAAAAGTCCCCGAAATGACAAAAATAATCTAAAGCGTTTCAGTAAAGCGTAAGTGGGTTTTATTTTTCTTGTGTCAGTCGTAAAGGCGGCGACCCACCAGCTCTCCGGAGGGCCGCCGCCATCGCTTGTTAATTTACCCGATTCGGGTGAATTCTTCAGCCTGAAACGCCCTTATAAAGAAAGGTTTTTCAGATTAGTAACGGCATCAACCACTTCCGCATACTCATCTTCAGGAAGCGGGATCAAGCCTTTGTCAGACAGGTAGCCGTCTTCGCCCATTGCGCGCTCGCTGATGAACTCATCCAGGTACTCCTTAATGCCCGGAATCTTGCCAACGTGAGCTTTTTTCACATAGAAATACAGCGGACGTGACACCGGATAGTCACCGGCTGCAATGTCATCAAACGTAGGCTCAATACCGTTGATCAGTGAGCCCTGCACTACGTCAGAGTTCTGGTCGAGAAAGCTGAAACCGAAAATACCAAGTGCGTTCGGATTCACCTGCAGCTTCTGCACGATCAGGTTGTCGTTTTCACCAGCTTCGATGAAAGCGCCGTCTTCACGCACGCTGCGGCAGATTGATTTGTACTTTTTCTTGTCCTGCTTCTTGATGGCTTTGATCCAGGCAAACTGTTTACAGCCACCTTCCATTGCCAGTTCAACAAACGCGTCACGAGTACCGGAGGTCGGCGGAGGACCCAGCACTTCGATCGCGGTGTTCGGCAGTTCAGGATTAACTTCGTTCCAGGTTTTGTACGGGTTCTCTACCAGAGTTTCCGAACCATCGGGATTGGGCACTTCGCGAGCCAGAGCAAGGAACACGTCTTTCAGCGTCAGACTGGCCTGATCCGCATCGGCAGAGTTTGCCAGTACGATACCGTCGTAACCTACCTTCACTTCAATAATTTCCGCGATACCGTTGCTCGCGCACAGCTCCACTTCTGAAGCTTTAATGCGGCGTGACGCATTGGTGATATCAGGAGTTTCAACACCGACACCCGCGCAGAACAGCTTCAGACCACCACCGGAACCGGTCGATTCTACTTTGGGGGTCTTGAAGTCGGAGGTGCGACCGAAGTTTTCAGCAACCACGGTAGCAAACGGATAAACCGTCGAAGATCCGACGACGCTGATGTAGTCGCGATTGGCCTGAGCCTGCGCGTTGCCGGCAATCAGGACTGAGCCCGCAACCGCAACAGTCGCAATGCGACTAAAGATAGAGGAATTCATGGTATTACTGCTCCTTAGTGGGATGTCTCTCTAACTAAGGCGCAGTGTATTTAGCGTTTGTTACAGATATATTGCAGCCGGCTCAAGAATCGACGATAAATAATTTATTCTTTATCGCCAATGACTTGCGCGCGCAGATCATCCGGATGGGTATGCCGGATATCCTTGCCTTCAACCATATAAATAACGTATTCCGCAATATTGGTTGCGTGGTCGCCGATTCTTTCCAGCGACCGGGCCACCCAGCTGACATCCATAAACCGACGGATATTGCGGGAATCCTCCATCATGTAACTGACACATTCGCGGGTAATGCGGTCATATTCTTCGTCGACCAGCTTGTCTTCTTCAACGACCGCCACCGCATCAACCGGATCCAGTCGTGAAAAGGCATCCAGCGAATCATGCAGCATCTCCATCACATGCTCGCCCAGTGAGCGCAGTTCACGGTAGCTGCCGGCCGGGCGCTCGTGAGTAGCCAAATGAGACGCCAGACGACCGATGCGCTCGGCTTCGTCGCCGATACGCTCAAGATCGGTAATGGTTTTGATCACAGTAATAAGCAGGCGCAAATCTGCTGCTGCCGGCGCCATCGTTGCCAGCACCCGGTTGCACTCCTCATCGATCTGCACTTCCAGCGCATTTACACGATAGTCATCCTGAGCAACCTTAAGCCCCAGTTCGCTGTCACCCGAGACGATTGCTTCAATCGCCTGCGAAACCTGCATTTCCACCAAGCCACCCATCTCCATGACGCTGGTGCGGAGGCCTTCCAGGTTCTCGTTAAATTTCCGGTAGATGTGTGAGGAATACTGGTCGTTCATTTTCGTGACTCCGGCGAATCAGGAATGCATCTGTGCAGACTGCATCGCCTGAATACCCTTTGCAAGCTCAGTTTTAACGTTTACGCCAAACGCGAAGCGGGAAAAACACAGGTGAAAGTACTGCCCTCGCCCAACTCGCTGTCTATCTCCAATTCGGCTTCATGACGAATCAAAGCATGCTTCACAATGGCAAGTCCGAGACCTGTGCCACCTTTATCACGACTGCGGCCGGCATCAACACGATAGAACCGTTCGGTAATGCGTGGCAGATCATCCTCTGAGATGCCGATTCCGGAATCATGGACAATCAAACAACCGCCCTGGTCGTCTGCTTTCCAGGTCATCTTGACGGTCCCTTCGGGAGACGTGTGGTTCACAGCGTTGATCACGAGATTGGAAACGACCGATTGCAACTCGGAATGAACACCAAGAACCGCCTTGTCCGACTCGATGTTAATCTCGATATTCTCCGGACAATGAGGCAGCGCCTTGGCACTCTGCTTGGCAGCAGACAGCAGTGCCGGAACACTAACCTGCTCATCGGTAGGCGAAAGCTCCGAAGATTCCAGTTCGGAGAGGCGCAGCAGGTCTTCCAGCAACGTGCGCATGCGCGACGCCTGGACATTCATCTCTTTAAGCGGCGCCTTCATATAATCCTCAAGACCGTCGTCTTCCGACAGCGTATCGAGGTAGCCGGTTATGACCGTTAGCGGAGTGCGCAACTCGTGTGACGCATTGGCGAGAAAATCCCTGCGCATGTTTTCAAGCCGCTTGCTGCGCGTCACATCCTGCAACACCACCAGGCGCTGCTCGGGACCGTAAGGAACTATCCTGCACGAAACCCATAGGTCTGAAACCGGCAAACTGAACTCAACCGGCTCGGGATAATCATCCTGCCGTAAATAGTCCAGAAACTGCGGCACACGAATCAGGTTCTCAACGCGCTGGCCCCGGTCCGCCTTCTTCTTAAGACCCAGCAAGTCGCGAGCCGCTTTATTGAAATAAATTAGCTCGTTGTCCGCATTCAGAATCAGCCCGGCATCCGGAAACGCAGACGCGGACAACCGGAATTCTTTGAGCAACGCCCGTAGACGCTTGCCTCTGCGACGGGCCCGGCCCCGGTGATAACTAACGCGGGCAAAGGTATCCGGCCAAATGCCCAGTCCGGTAGGAAAATCGTCCAGATCGTTCGTCCGCAACCAGCGGTCAAGACGAAACAGGTGATAGAGATGCCATACCAGCAGCCCGAGAGCCGCAACCAGCATGCCTACGGCAACAGAATCGTATAGCCAGCCCACAAATGCGCCTGCGACGAGCGCAATTACAATTCGGCTGATTGTTACAGACCAGGTGGTGGGCATATGAACTTGTCTAGCTAGCAGCGTTTTCTACGGAGAAGCGGTAACCCGCACCCCTTACAGTCTGAATATAACTGTCTCCGCCACAACAGGACAATGCTTTACGCAATCGCTGGATATGAACATCAACGGTACGCTCTTCTACATAGACGTTCTGTCCCCAAACAAAATCCAGAAGTTGAGAGCGACTGAACACACGATCAGGGTGGCTCATCAGATACTTGAGCAGACGATACTCTGTAGGGCCCGTCTGAATCTCCTCATCAGCGCAATACACACGGTGACTTTCCGGATTAAGGCTAATGATGCCGGCTTCAAGCAATTCTGAAGGGGTCTGGCCGGAACGGCGCAGAACAGCATTGATACGTGAAATCAATTCACGGCCGGAAAACGGCTTGGTGATGTAATCATCAGCACCACCGTCAAGACCCTGCACCTTGTCGCGCTCCTCGGCACGCGCCGTGAGCATGATGATCGCGAGATCCTTATAGGCCTCTTCGCGGCGTAACAGGCGGGTTAATTCGAGACCACTGAGATCGGGCAGCATCCAGTCGACCAACACCAGATCGGGGCGTTCATCAGCGATGCTGGCACGCGCGTGCTGGCAGTCTTCTGCTTCTGTTACTTCAAAACCGGCGCGCATAAGGTTGAACGCGATCATCTGTCTGATCGGCGCTTCATCCTCTACCACCAGTACTTTCTGATTACTCATAATTTGTCAGACCTGCAATCCAATTCTTTTTGTGAATTAGCGGGATATGACGCGCATTTAATCAAGTCAATATTACAGTTTCATGACACAAACAACACTGCTGCCAACACTCACACCTGACGCGCAACGTGGCAAGTTATACAAACCGGCAATCAATACCGCAAACAAAAAACGCCGGCAGTTGCCGGCGTTTTCTTACATAACTGCAACAATAGATATTCTACTGAGCGCCGCCGGTTTGCTGACGCAGGTAAGCAATCAGATCGGCGCGACCCTGCGGGTCCCGAATACCGACAAACACCATGCGGTTACCCGGCACAAACTCGGCCGGACGTTCCAGCCACTTGGCCATGCTGGCATCGTCCCAGGTTACACCGGCGTTAAGAAGTGCATCGGAGTACACAAAGTCAGCGGCCTGACCGGCAGCCTTGTCGAACATGCCATACAGATTCGGACCCACTTTATTAATGCCGCCCTCTTCCAGTGAATGGCAGGCACGGCATTGCAGGAACAGGCGAGCGCCTTTCTCGGGATCCGCTTTTGCCATCAGGTCGGCAATGTCAGGACCGGCCACTTCAGCCGCTTTCTCAGCAGCCTGTTCGGTAGCCTGTTCGGTAGCCTGTACAGCTGAATCTTTAGCGTCGGCTGCCTGTTCTTTGCTCTCAGACGATGGCTGTCCGCAAGCGGCAACAACCAGTGCCAGAGCAACAAGAACTAATGATTTGAGACGTAACATTCGATCAATCTCCAAATATTTTCAAAGTTTACTTAGTGAGCCGCAGGCTCTTTGTCAGATTCAGACTTGTAATCCGGGTTAGCAGTCAGACGCTCCGGATGACGTTCCTGCGCACGCGCGAGGAACTCTTCCGGGAGATCGTTAATAGACTCGAGCTTAGCACCCGAGGCGTGCCACAACAGATGACCCGGACGGTCGTCCATGTTCATCCAACGCAACCACGGCATGATAACCGTAGAGCTGAAGGTAGAAGGCAGACTGATGATCGAGTCATCAAGGAATAATTCCTTTGACACCATCATCGTCTGACGCTGCGCACGCGGCTGTGGCATACCCGGCGGATAAACGGTCTGGTTGTGCATCCAAATAGTGTCGCGCGCAAAGCTCCACTCCAGCTGCAAAGGCTTGGCCGGCATATTGTCTTTCAGCACGCTCGGACGAATGCCTTCAGTGGCATAACTAAAGCCGCGACCACGACGACCGCCCTGCACTGCATCCATCACTTCAACCGTTTTGCCGGTCAGCGGGTTGTCCCAGGTTTCGAGAAACTCGTGGGTTTCCAGATCGCGGAAGAAGGTGCAGGTGCCACCGGTGAGCTCGAATTCCTGCTCGGAAATCTTGCGCATCCAGTAAATTTCCAGGCCTTCGAACTTCATAATGGGCACCGGCTCTTCATCGCCGACCATCATGTAAGCGGTACCGTTGAACCACCACGGGCAATCCACCGGATCAAGGCTGGCGGTCATGCGCACCAGGTTACGCAGATTAGCTTCCGGCGTATTGATTGCCGGTGTTGCATCGCCCGCCACGCCGCTGATACCCGGCAAGGTGTTCACGGACTCCGCGCAACCGGCAGCAACCATCAGGCCGCCGGCGCCGAAAATCATCTGTCGTCTGTTTATTTCACTCATTCAGTATTCTCCGACTGTCGCTAACGACCTTAGTCTTCGATGAGGCCTTTCAAGGCGCCAGGGTTCATCATGTTGTTCGGATCCAGCTCTGCTTTTACGCGACGGATCAAAGAAGCAGACTGCGCTTCACGACCACGCATGTACGGATAGGCTTTACCCAACTGCATGTGGACTGCACCGTGCTTCGTAAAGACGTCCTGAATGGCATCTTTCATTTCTTTAACCAGCGCACGGCCTTCCGGATTCGCTTCGTACTCGGGCAGCATATCCAGGTATTCCTGCGGCAGGTAACGCTTGTGGTACGGAGTGCGGTCGTCCTGCCAGTAGAACACCGGCTCGAACAGGAAACCGTTGGTGCTGATAGAGGTGTACATCGCCGCCTTCTCGACCTTCGCAGCTTCCATGCGTTCCGCATAGTCTTCGTACAGCTTGTCCAGCTCGGCGTTGAAGGCATGCAACTTCGAAAACGGCATGATGCCGTGCATCGGCACCCAACGCTGACCCTGCGGACCAAGAATGGGATACAGCGGAATAAACGGCATCGCCATCAATACAGTCGGCATCGTGTTAGCGATTTCATTACCGTGTTCGGCAACCGCTTTACGCAGAATAGCGAGCTTGGTTGCGACCTCGGCCTGGCTGTAACCCTCTACGCTGAAGTGCGCTGAATAGTCGTAGCCTTCGAGGAACTTCTTGCCAGCCAGACCCATTTTCATCAGCTGAATGAGGCCATCGAACCAGTTACGTGACGCTTTGAACACCGCAATCGCAGCCTGCTTCATTGCAGAGGCGTCGGTGCTGCCCAGCTGACCCTGCTGCAGTTTCGGATCCAGTGCGAAGTTATCGGCAGCGACACCTTCACGCGCACCGGCCGCCATGCCACTTGCCATTTCGTTGAAGGTATTGAAACCGAACGAGCAGGACAAACGATGCGTAGGACGTTTAATGAGTCGCAGAGAAATACGCGCTTTAATGCCCAGCGAACCTGCATCACCACAGAACAGACCGGTCAGATCAGGACCCCACCAGCGGAAAAACGGTGTGGTGTTTTCGGTGGCCAGAGAACCGGTGCGAATAACTTCACCGTTTGCCAGCACCACTTCCATCGAAAGAATTGAATCAGCCGAAATACCGTAGGCACCGGAACCGAGGCTCACAGCATTCTGTGTTGCAGAACCGCCGACGGTGGCTTTAAGACCGGAGAACGGGCCCCAGAACGGAGTACGCAAACCTTTCTCGGCAAGCGCTGCATCCAGCTCAGCCCAGGTAACTGCAGGCTCAACGGTGACGTACATGTCTTCTTCGTTGATCTCGACAATCTTGTTCATGCGTGAGGTGTCGACCAACAGCGAATCGGCGCGGGCCGCTACATAGCCGTCGGTGTACGAAGCACCGCCACCGCGGGGAACAATCGCTACGCCTTCGGCTGCTGCTGCATTCACAATGGCCTGCAGGTCAGCAACACTGCCAGGCTGCACAACGGCCAGCGGCATTTCGCGGAAGTTGTATACGTCCATCGCGTAGAACTCGCGATCTTCATCTCCCGTCAGTACGAACTCAGCGCCGATTGCCGACGCAACTTTCTGGATTACATCTTGTGCTGCCATGTTTCCTCTCAACCGGCGAACCGGATGGCCCGCCCTTGTGATCAATAATTTACTTACCCGCCGGTAAAGGCTTTACCGACAATCGCCTTGCCGCCCGGCAGACTAAAGTCACGCCACACGGAAATCTTGCCATCGCGAATGCGGAAGATACCGATGATGTCGAAATGCATGCTGCTGTCTTCAGATTCACCGATGAAGTGATCAACCCGTTCGTTCATCACCATGTCGCCGATCGCGTAGGAACGAACCATCTCCCAGCGGACTTCCACCATATTGTTCAGAAAGGCATCCAGCGTTGAGATAAACGCCTCTTTACCGACGATATCCGGCTGACCTTCAAACATCTGATAGACCAAATCTTCGGCCAGATATTCCGCCAATGCGGCAGCATCGCGGTTGGACCAGTCTTCACAAAAACGGTTGACCAACTCGACGTTGGCCTTTTCAGCATCTGTCTGCATAACTCCACCTGCTGCTACCGCCTGTGCGGTGCAGGAACATTAAAGTCTTATGATTTCGCAGCTTATAGTTGTTCACTATCAGCGAATATACGGAGTGTACCCGAAGCCAATGCCAGCCGTCAGTTACAGCCGAAGGCACCGTGCCACCCCGAAAGGCGTGTCCAACTGGTGCTTGGGTGCTGTCCGCAGCGAGGTTATTATCATTCCACACTTCCGCCACGCTTAATCGGTGCGGGACAAAGGTCGCTAAACGTCTAATAAACCTGAATTTATAGAGAGCAATTGAATGGCTTTGGTCAGAGAAACCCTCCCCGTCGGTCCCCTGCAGTGCAACTGCACCATTTTCGGCAACACCGAAACCGGTCGCGGCTACATCTTCGACCCCGGCGGCGACCCGGAACTGATCATGGGCATAGTCGACAAACTCGGACTCAAAATTGAGGCGCTGATCCATACGCACGCGCATCTCGATCACTTTCTCGCCGCCGGCGAAATCCGCCGCCAGACCGGTGCAAAAGTCTGTCTGAACAAAGAAGACAAGTTTCTCTGGGATGCGCTGGAGCAGCAATGCATGCGCTTTGGTGTGCCCTACACGCCGGCGCCTGATCCGGATCACTGGCTGGAAGACGAAGAGCCGCTCAGCTGCGGCAACGGACAGTGCATTCACACGCCGGGGCACACACCCGGCTCAATGAGTTTCTACTTTGAACAGGAGCAATTGCTGATTGCCGGCGATACGTTGTTCTTAGGTTCAGTCGGCCGTACCGATCTGCCCGGTGGCAACACAGCACAGCTTCAGGATTCGATTCAGCAAAAACTCTATACGCTCGATGAAGCCGCCATGGTGATCACAGGCCACGGGCCGGCAACCACAATTGGTGACGAGATGCGTTTCAATCAGTTTGTGCGCGCCGGAACCAGCGCGTTCTAGAAGTTACAAGCCTTAAGTTACAAACTGAGGCGTTTAAAGATGACTTCAGGAACACACTTGATGATCGTCATAATGATTTGCCAGAACCACGGCAGATAAACGACGTTCCGGTTCTTGTCGATGCCACTCATGATACCGCTGGCGATGTCTTCAGGCTCAGCCCAGAGGAAACCGTCACCCGCCACGTCGGCAGTCATCGGCGTTTTCACGAATCCCGGCTTAATGGTAAGCACCTGCACGCCGGCCGGCGTCAGGCGGTTACGCAAACCCTGCAAAAACGTGCTGACTGCGCCCTTCGCGGTGCCGTACACGTAGTTGCTCTGACGACCGCGGTCGCCGGCCACAGAAGAAATCACCGCAATCGTGCCGCCACGCTGCTCTTCCATGTAGTTGGCAATGGGTGTGAGCATGCCGATTACGCTCAGACAGTTCTCGTTAAGCGCCTGCGCTGTCGCTTCCCAGGTTTTTTCAGCTTCTTTCTGATCCGGCAATGTGCCGTGAGCAATCAGCACGGTATCAAGACCACCCATAGCTTCAATCGCAGCCTCAAGCATCGGTTCATGACTGTCGTAGTCGCAGGCATCGGCAACAAAAGTGTCGACCGACGAAGCACCGCGAACACGCAAATCATCAGCCAGCACATCCAGACGTTGCTGATTTCTCGCCACCAGAAACAAAGCCGCCCTGCGGTCCGCAAACTGTCGTGCTGTTGCTTCTGCAATTGCCGAACAGGCACCCACAATCATTACTTTCATAGTTACACCGTTGCCGTTACCCGGCGCCAGAAGCCTGACGAGAACCGGGGATCGATAAATTCTTTAAACGCCTGCCACTGCGGGTAACCCGCCTGAAAATCTGCCGCACTCATGCGCGCATCCTTAGCGGGGTACAAACGCCCGCCCGCTTCGCGGGTAATGTCGTCCAGCCGGTTCAGCAGCGGCAACACAGCCGGCTTGTTCGGGAAGTCCAAAGCCAGTGTGACGCCGGGCTGCGGGAACGATAACAAGCCCGGTGACGCGACGTCGCCGAAGGTCTTCAATACAACCAGGAATGAGCCATCGCCACTGTCGGCAATTGTCTTTAACAGATCCTTCATGACCTGCTGTCCTTCCTCATGCGGTACCACGCACTGGTACTGCAGCATGCCCGACGGCCCGTACATGCGATTCCAGTGCTGAATCGAATCCAGCGGATAAAAGAACGGCTGATAGTGAACCGTGCGATTGCGTCGCTCCGGCTGCAGCCGGTAGTAAATTTCGTTGAAGGCCTTCAGCGACAGTTTATTGACCAGCGACAGTGGTGGTGTAAACGGAAAGCTAAAGTTGCCTTTGGGTGCAGCCGGTTGTTTGTGAGGCGAAGCAGAGCCGTGATGATTGGCGCGGTAGTAGGCTCCTCTGCCAAGGCTATCGCCTTTGGCTACACAGTCGATCCATGCAACCGTGTATTCGAACTGATCTTCCGACTCGCTGTTAATCGCGAAGAACTCGTCAACATTATTAAAGCGGATTGTTTCTTCCTGCAGATAGGGGTTCATCACCGCCTTCAGCTGCAATTCCGCGCGGGTAATCATGCCGGTTAAACCCAGACCGCCAATGGTCGCGGCAAACCAGTCGGGATTTTCATCGGCACTGCATTGCATGCGTGTGCCGTCACTGCGCAGCAGTTCGAAGCTCAACACATGACAACCGAAGGTGCCGGCGCGGTGATGATTCTTACCGTGCACATCGTTGGCAATCGCGCCACCGATGGAAACAAAGCGGGTGCCAGGCGTTACCGGCAGAAACCAGCCCTGGGGTACTACCAGATCGAGAATCTCAGCGAGCGTGACACCGGCCTCGCAACTCAGGCGTCCGGTCTGATAGTCGAATTCAATGAAGTGATTCAGCGATGCATTGGAGATCAACGCACCGCCGTTGTTCATGCAGCTGTCACCGTAGCTGCGGCCCTGACCGTAAGGCAGCACAGGCATGGCGGCTTCGTCGGGCAGGGGCAAGGAATCGTTGCGGGATGCCAGACGCAACATCTGCGCATCGGAACGCATATGCTGCCCCCAGGACACATACTTGGAGCCGTGTTTCTTATCTGACCCGCTGCTACTCACCGTTAACCCTATCCCTCTTTACCCTATCCCTGTGGCAATCCCTGCAACCGGTCAGAGGCTATAGCAACTGCAACCCTGCGTCACCTATCAGCACGGCTGCTGCCATAACCAATACAGCGATAAGTCCGAGCCAATGGGTGCGACGGTCGCGGATAGTGAACACCACGGGGTCATCGTGCATCTCGCCGCGACGGGTAAGAATCCACAAGCGACTGATCCAGTAGAGCATCATCGGGCAGAACAGCCAGAGCGCCTCGGGATGGTGATAGGTAGCACTCACTTCGTCACTGTCGATATACAACGCCAGTACGAGCACGGCGGCGTAGCCACTGGCTGCGCCCATTTGTGACAAAGACTCGAGGTCGACAAAGCGATAGGCGCGACCAGCTACGCGATCATCGCCCTGCGATGCCTTCACCAGCAACTCGGAATAGCGCTTGATCAGCGCCAGACTGAGGAAGGTGAACATCGAGAATGCCAGCAACCAGAAACTGGCTTCAACTTCGGCGGCGGCGGCACCGGCGATCAGACGCATGGTGTACAGCGCCGCCAATACCAGCACATCAATAAACATCGCCCGCTTCAGAACAATGGAGTACGCCATCGTCAGGATGTAGTAGTCGAGCAGAACGAAGAAGAAGCTCCACGGCAGGAAGAAAGCAATGCCGAAAGCCACCACCAGCAACACAACAACGCCGATCAGGCCTGTGGCCAGCGACAAGTTACCGGCCGCAAACGGACGCTTGCACTTGCGCGGATGCTGACGGTCGGAACTGAGGTCAAACAGATCGTTCAGCAAATACACGCTGGACGCGCAAAGCGAGAACGACACAAACGCCAGACAGACGTTCAGGAATACGGAAGGATCGGCAATTTCTCTGGCCAGCATTGCCGGCACAAACAACAGCAGGTTCTTCAGCCATTGATGCCCGCGCATAGCCTTCAGGAACATTCTGAATTGCGACTGCCGGTTGTCGAACACCCGCTCGACATTGACGATTTCCAGTGCCTGCTTCTCAAGGCCGGGCGCTGCATCAACCAGCACGGCGTTCTCTGCATGCTCCCAGACCTTCAGGTCAACAGCCGAGTTGCCGGCATAATCAAACGCTTCATCACCCAGCAAAGCTTTGACGCGCTCTACCTTGTTACTGCCCGAAGCATTCTGACCATCACCACCGCTGGCGATCACATCATCAAAAATTCCATGGTAGTCAGCAACCTGCTGTGCGTATTTCTCGTTAGACGCAGTCGCCAGAATCAGACGGCGCCCTGCTTCCTTCTGATCTTTCAGGTAGTCGACAAACTCGGTATTCCACGGCAGCAGTTCCACATCGACGTCCACACGGTCGGCGATTTCCTGCTTCATGGCTGCTTTGCCACGCATCAACCACACCGGCAGCATGAAGCCGTAAAGAATATTTTTCTTAAGGAGTCCGCAGACAGACTCGTACAGCAGATCGCTGCGGGTCAGCGTGCCGTCAAGATCAACTACCAGCGGGTTTCCGGGAAGCCGTGTCATACATCAAACCTTGTCATTATTCGCTTATGTTCGCACATTTCATTTAGCCACCTGACCGCCCCGCAGTGTTGGCAGCTTTCTGGTTTTTCATAACGCCGTCATCGCCGATTTCAATTTCGAGGGCGCACAACAAACCGATAGCCACTGCAAACCAGAGGGTCGCGATCCGGCATATGAGCACAGCGGAAACAGCCACCGGTTCTGCCACACCGGACAAAATCAGCAACGCACCCATGATGACCTCGGTGCCACCCAGGCCACCGGGCACAAACGAAAGAGCGCCGGCAAGAATGGCAATGCCATAAATACCAACGGCCAGAGCCACCGGAATATCCACACCCAGCCACAGCACCACGACGTACAGCGCCAGACCTTCGGCGGCCCAGGCAATCACGCCGAGGAATAAACCGCCGTAGAGATTCTTTGCCCGCAACAACTTGCCCGAGGAATCGAGCAGGCCCAGCAGATGCTGACTCATTTTGCGGACACGTTCCGAATCGCTTTTACTGCACAGTGACTCGAGCAGCTCATGAAACCGGCTGCTGCGAATCAGCGGCAACAACAAAATCAGAAACACGCTGACGCAAATCACCAACCAGCGATACTGCTCAAATGCGTAGGCTGCGAGCAGCGCAAGCAACACCATCGCTACAACGTCAACGAGACGCTCGACAAAAAATGCAGCGAGGCTGTCGGTATAGCGCACGCCATACTTGTTCAGATACAGGGAACGGACGGCCTCACCGACCTTGCCGGGTGTCGCGGTAAAGGCGAAGCCGGCAAGATAAAACTTGAAGTGACGCCACGCCGGTATCTTGTAACCGAGACTGCTGAGATAGCCTTGCCAACGGATGAAACGCAGGGCGTAATTGAATAACGAGAGACCGAGGATAATGGCCCAGCCGGACCAGCCCACCTGCACAATCGAATCCCAGACATCAGCCGGACCGGCATAGATCACCCAGAACCCATAGAACGCCGCACTCGCGGTAACGACGATAATCAGGTTACGAATCAGATTCGGGGGCAAACTCACAGACAAACTCACTGCCGGACAGGGCTACACAACAATCGCGCATTCTAGCAGAAGTTATACTTCTAACTACTTGTCCTATTTCCCATTTTTATGTCCAAACCGGACAACTTCAGCCCGGATTCGCGCTGCCGGGATTAAACTCGGTCAGACATTCGGGATTAAGCAGCGCCTCACGGTTCGTTACCGGCAGTCCGTTCAGGGTATTAGCCGCCGCCAGCTCGGCCAGCTTACCGTTCATGGTTCTGGGCACTGCGCTGACAAAATGAATAACTGAGGGCACATGCCGCGGGCTTGCCTGCTCGCGTATCTGCTTTCTGATTCGCCCGGCCAACTCCCCGCTGCGGTTTTCAGCAACCACGAACAATACGATTTGCTCAGGATCAATCTGTTTTACCGCGACCGCATCATTTACTTCAGGCAGAGCGGTAAGCGGCCTGTAGATCTCGGCGGTACCAATCCGCACACCCGATACATTCAGTACAGCATCGGAGCGGCCCAGAATCCGGAAACCACCCGCTGCTGTTTTTTCGCAATGATCACCGTGCGTCCAAACTCCCGGAGTTTCACTGAAATAGGCAGCGGTTAAACGACTGCCATCTGCGTCGTTCAGAAAACGCAGCGGCATGGTGGGAAATGGCGAATTGCAGATCAGCTCGCCGTCGGCAACATCAACATCCATCCCCAGCGCCGCGCACTGGATCTCACCACGGTGAACTGCTGCCGCCGGATTACCGGTGACGAAGCAGCCGATGATGTCAGTGCCGCCGGAAATCGAGTAGACAGGAATGTCTGCCTTGATGTGTTCAGCAACATAGTCAAACAACTCCGCAGACAAAGGCGCGCCCGTAGACAGCACGCTTTGCAAAGCTGACAGGTCGAATGCCTGCGCCGAAAAGTTACGCTTGCGAAGACTTTCCAGGTATTGCGGACTCGTGCCGAACACATTGATGCGTTCTTCCGCGGCCATTCGCCACAGTGCTTCCGGGGCTTCTGCACCACCTGACCAAACCGGTGAACCGTCGTACAGCACAACCGTGCAGCCGCTCGCCAATGCACTGGCCAGCCAGTTCCACATCATCCAACCGGTTGTGGTGTAGAAAAACAGGCGGTCACCTGCTTTTAAACCAGCATGCAACTGATGCTCCTTCAGATGCTGCAACAAGGTGCCGCCGGCGCCATGCTCAATGCACTTCGGCTTGCCCGTTGTGCCGGACGAAAACATGATGAACAGCGGATGATTGAAATCCAGCTCCTCAAAAACTTCTGCAGGCTCTGCCGCAACGAATCCCCCCCAGCTATGCCAATCAGATTCCGAAGACTCGCCTGTTACCACCACCTGTTTTACCGTCGGTAAAGCGGACACCACCGCCTGCATCTTCTCTGCAACATCGTAGTGCCTGCCGGCATACCGGTACGAATGGCAGACGAACAACAGGACGGGTTCAGCCTGCCCGAAACGATCCAGCAACGCAGCCTCGCCAAAATCCGGCGAACAGGAGGACCACACCGCACCCACGCTGGCACTAGCCAGCATGGCGACCAATGCTTCAATCCTGTTCGGGAGACAGGCTGCAACCCTGTCACCGGGCTGGACGCCCGCCTCGCGCATAGCAGTCGCCAGGGTCATCACCCGCTGTCGCAGTTCGCCGTAAGTCAGCGTTTCGCGACCACCGCTTTCGTCGCGGCAGATCACTGCCGGAGCGTCTTTATTAATACCGCGGGGATACAAAAGATTGGCGGCATAATTCAGCGTGCTGTCGGCAAACCAGCGACTACGCCACAGGTCTGCCGCATCGAACACCTGCTCACCACGATGGACAAACTGCAAGCCGCAGAAGTCTGCCAGCAAAGGCCAGAACTGTTCACGCTGTTGCACTGACCAGGTGTGCAAATCCCCATAATCAGTTACCGGACGACCGACAAGCTGCTCTGCTTGCTGCTGCAAGCGGCGCATTGCTTCGGCAGGCGCATAGTCAGGAGGCGGAGTAAAAAACGGTTGGCTCAATTGCCGGCAACCTCGCCAGCTATCTTGTCGACCGTCTGGTCGACCGTTTGGTCGACCAGCCTGAATGGTGACGAATAGACATTGAAACGTCCGTCACGAAGAAAGCCGACAACCGTCATGCCGCCCTCCCAGGCCAGATCGACAGCCAGCGAACTGGGCGCACCCACTGCCGCCACCAGCGGGCAGGCGGCCATCCGTGCTTTTTGTACGAGCTCAAAGCTGGCGCGGCCGCTTAAGAAGATCCAGTGGCGGTGCAGCGGCAGCAGACCTTCTGCCATAGCACGCCCCAGCAGTTTGTCGAGTGCGTTGTGCCGGCCTACATCTTCAGCCAGAAACAACAACTGCCCTTCCGCATCAAACAATGCGGCAGCATGAGTACTGCCGGTCTGACCGAAGGTGCTTTGGGCAGCCGCCACCTGCTCTGGCGAGTTTAATAAGGCCTCGGGAGTTAAACGCAAGCCGGATTCTTCAACCGCATAAGTAGCAACAGCAGTCAGCGCATCGATAGATGTCTTGCCACAAACGCCGCAGGAGGATGTCGTATAAAAATGCCGCTCCAGCGTCTGCAAATTCACATCAACGTGGTTCTGCAGAACTATCTGCACAGAGTTCGGGGTATCTTCAGATTGCGAGATATCTGCAATCTCATCAGCCGCACGAATAATGCCTTCGGTAAACAGGAACCCACGGGCGAGATCGGCATCATCACCCGGAGTGCGCATCGTAATCGCGGCTGTCCGGCTTACCTGTTCCCCGTCGCTTACGAAATCGAGAACGATCTCCAGCGGTTCTTCTACGGCCAGCGCATCAGACGTTTCACTGTTACCGGGATAGCGGCGCACCGCGGTTTTTGCTGCAGCCATATCGCTAAACCACTTTACCGGGGTTAAGAATGCCCTTCGGATCCAGCGCCTGCTTCAACTGCCGCATCACCGCCACTTCCTCAGCACTGCGCGATACCGACAACCACGCTTTTTTCTCGAGACCAATGCCATGCTCTGCAGATACTGAACCATTGATGGTACGCAAAGGCTCGTATACACACTGCTCCACACCAGTCCTCGCTTCTTCCGCGCCGACAGAAATAACAAAGTGGATATTGCCGTCACCGACATGCCCGAAAGCGAAACTGTGATGCTCCGGCCAACGCTTGTCGAGCGCAGCCGTCACCTCCTCTACGTACGCTTCCATATCGCTGATGGGCAAGCTGACATCAAAAATGAAGCCGGGGCCGAACTCCAGACAACGGTCGACCGAATCACGCAGTGCCCAGAAAGATTCACGCTCGGCCTCCGATTTTGCAACGGCTGCATCAACAATACAGTTCGCCTCTATTGCAGATTCCAGCACCTCAATGAAGCGGGCTTCGTCGTGTTCCGGGTCACTGCCCAGCGACTCCACCAGCACATAAAACGGATGATCGGTTGTTAGCGGTACTTTACGACCGGCACTCACACACTGGTAAAAGCCCTGCCACATACACTCAAAGGCTGAAAGCTGACCACCCAGCTCCGACTGCAAACGCAGCAGCAATGCCGTTACATCGGCAAAGCTTTCGCAGGCAACCAGAGCGGTCGACTGGGATTGCCAAGCCGGCTGCAACTTCATTACGACTTTGGTGATCACGCCTAACGTGCCTTCAGTGCCGACAAACAACTGCTTCAGGTCATAGCCTGCATTGTTCTTCAGCATCTTGTTCATGGAACTCAGCACCGTGCCATCGGCCAGCACCGCTTCAAGCCCCAGCAACAGATCACGGGTCATACCAAAACGAATCACACGGTTACCGCCGGCGTTAGTCGCTACGTTGCCGCCAAGCTGGCAGGACCCGCGGGCACCAAGGTCCAGAGGCAACAGCAAACCGGCTTCGGCAGCCGCCTCCTGTGCGGATTGCAGAATCACTCCGGCTTCTGCCACCAGACAGCGCTCGGCCACATCGACTGACTCAATACGATTCATGCGCTCCAGCGACAGAACAAAGTCGGCAGGTTCGGCAACTCCGCCCTGCACCAATCCGGTGAGACCCCCGTGCACAACAACCGATTGCCCGGCTTCATTGCAGGCCTTAAGAACATCGGACACCTGAGCCGTGTTTGCGGGACGTAAAATAGCTTTTGCCGTAACCGCTCGCTGGTCCCAGATACCGACGGTGCGCTCACTGACAGCTTCGCCGACCAGCACGCCTGAATCACCCAACAGCGATTGAAAGCGGTCTAACAGGTCACTCACTCTGCATCGACCTCCGGCCAGACGAAGTTTGCAAACTGTTCCCGCAGCGAGGTCTTTTTCAGCTTACCGGTAGCGGTGTGCGGCAACTCAGTGACAAACTCGACTGCGTTCGGGATCCACCATTTGGCAACCTGACCTTCATAAAACGAAAGCAACTCGGCCGGCTCAAGCGCAGCGTCATTCTGCAGTACGACAACCAGCAGCGGCCGCTCATCCCATTTGGGGTGCGGCAGTCCGATCACTGCCGCTTCTGCGACGGCCGGATGATTAACGGCAATATTCTCGAGCTGAATCGAGCTGATCCATTCGCCACCGGACTTGATCACATCTTTGGTCCGGTCGGTAATCTGCATGTATCCGTTGGCGTCGATGGTCGCGACATCGCCGGTGGCAAACCAGCCGTCGTCTTCCAAAGCCGAACCGGGCTCGTCACCGAAATAGGCATCGCACACCCAGGGACCGCGCACTTTCAGGTCGCCAAATGCTTCGCCATCCCACGGCAGCTCGGCACCGTGGTCGTCCGTAATCTTCATCTCAACCCCGAAAATGCCTCTGCCCTGTTTCAACTGCACAGCCATGCGTTCAGCTTCAGGCAAATTCTGCTGCGCGGGTTTGAGAGTGTTGTAGACACCCAGCGGACTCATCTCGGTCATACCCCAACCGTGATTGACGGTAACGCCGTGATCGTCGCTCATACGCTCGATGACCGATTGCGGACAAGCCGCACCGCCGACACATAGTCGTTCCAGCTTCGTCAGCTTTTTGTTGTTGGCTTCGAGCCAGTCGAGCAAACCCAGCCAGATGGTCGGCACACCTAAGGTGTAACTCACCTCTTCGTTTTCAATCAGCGCAAACAAGGTTTCCGGATCTGCCATCTTCTGACCGGGCAGCACCAGCTTCGACCCGTTCATCGGCGCCGCGTACGGAACGCCCCAGGCGTTCACGTGAAACATCGGCACCAGAGGCATGACGCAGTCGCGTGCGGACAAGCCCATAACATCAGGAAGAGATGCGCCATAGGCGTGCAGCACCGTGGCGCGATGACTGTACAGAACGCCTTTGGGATTACCGGTAGTGCCTGAGGTGTAACACAGCGCTGCGGCAGCCTCTTCGTGCAGCTCCGGCCAGTCAAACTCGTCATTCTCCAGTGCCAGAATTTCTTCGTAGCACATCACCGGCAAGTCTCTGTCGGCGGGCGGCATTGCATCTGCTGATGACAGCACTATTACTTCCGGCCGCACCTCCATATCCGCCAGCACCGCTTTCACCAAAGGCAGAAACATGGGGTCGGTGAACAACAAACGGTCGCCGGCATCTTCAATGATGTAACGAACCTGGTCTTCGAACAGTCGTGGATTAATGGTGTGGCACACCGCTCCCGAACAGGACGTGGCGTAATACAACTCGAGGTGGCGGTGATCGTTCCAGGCAAGTGTGGCAACGCGGTCGCCCGGCTGCACATTCAACTGCTGCAGGGCATTGGCGAGCTGCCGGGAACGCTTGAAGATGGAGCGGAAGTTGAGGTGAAAGCCACCATCGGGTGAGTCGTGCGTAACGGATACAACCGGAGCATCGGAGAAGTTGGCATCTGCGAAACGCAGGATGTTGGTAATCAACAACTGCGAGTTCATCATCAGCCCCTGCATCACGCTCTCCTCAATCCGCTTTATATTCTGATGGTCTTGCTGCTACCTGCGGCTTAGCCACCGATGTAGTACATCTCGACCTTTTGCTCGTGGTCGGGATGCTTGGCCCGCTCTTCACTGTAGCGGTCGGTGCGTTTCTGCCAGATGTCGACAAGCATCTGCAGCAATTCTTCATCGGTAGCGCCTGCGCGCATCGGACCCTTCAGGTCCATACCACCGGTGGCAAACAGACAGGTGTACAGCTTGCCGTCGGATGACAATCGGGCGCGGGTGCAGCTGCCACAGAAAGGCTCGGACACAGAAGTGACAAAACCGATCTCGCCACTGCCGTCTTCAAAGAGATAACGACGCGCCACTTCACCGTGATAGTTCTGCTCGGCAGGCTGCAGCGGCCAGCGATCAGAAATACGCTCCAGCATCTCTGCCGCAGGTACTGTTTCGGAACGCTGCCAGTGGTTAATGGTGCCAACGTCCATGTACTCGATAAAGCGCACAATGACACCTGAGCCCCGGAAGTGTTTCACCAGATCCAGCACTGATGACTCATTGATGCCGCGTTTGATTACCGCGTTAATCTTGATTGGTGTGAGGCCGGCTTCGGAGGCCTCTTTAATACCGCGCAACACTTTGTCGCGACTGCCACGGCCACCACTCATTTCGAGGAAGGTTTTCTCATCCAGAGCATCGAGACTGACGGTAACCCGGCTTAAGCCGGCAGCCGCCAACGCTGCCGCATGTTGCGGTAACAGGATACCGTTCGTAGTAAGCGCGATGTCATCGATGCCCTCGATGCATTCGAGGTCACCAATCAGTTCGGAAATACCCGGGCGCAGTAAAGGCTCACCACCGGTAATACGCAACTTGTGCACGCCCAGTCCGGCAAACAGGCGGGCCAGACGGGTGATCTCATCAAAGGACAGGCGCTCTTCCGAGGCCAGAAACTTGAAATCTTTGTGGTACTTGTCTTCCGGCATGCAGTACGGGCAACGGAAGTTGCAGCGGTCCATCACGGAGATCCGCAGATCACGCAGAGCGCGACCCATTTGATCCCGAATGACCGACCCTTTATCCACCGGAAAGCTGACCAGTTTGTCCTGCATGTTCTTAATCCTTTGAGAATCCGTCCCGGTCACCGGACCCGACGGCCGGACAGAAGCGACAGTTTACCCCACTGGTTTATACTTTCCCGCTCTTACATGTAATGACATTTGGCAAAGCCGGTTGTTCACCGCCGCTTTACAAATCATCTGAAACCGCAACAAAGCCGAAATCTAAAGTCGAATTACGACCACGAGCTGTTTATGAGCGACATTCCCGCGACGATGAAAGCCGTCTGTATCAACGAGCCGGGCGGCCCTGAAGCCCTGCAGATAAGCGATATTCCGGTGCCGCAGCCGGCAGCAAACGAGGTTCTGATTAAAATCGGCGCAGCCGGCGTGAACCGTCCGGACTGCCTGCAACGTCAGGGACTCTACCCGCCCCCTCCCGGCGCCTCAGAGATTCCCGGTCTGGAAGTGGCCGGCATTGTCGTTGCCACAGGCGCAGATACCAGCCGCTATAAAGAAGGCGATCGCGTATGCGCTTTGTTAACCGGTGGTGGTTATGCCGAATACTGCGTAGCTCCCGAGCCGCAATGTCTGCCGGTGCCCGACGGACTTAGCATGACCGAGGCAGCGGCCGTTCCGGAAACCTTCTTTACCGTCTGGAGCAACGTGTTCCAGCGCGGCGCTCTGCAAGCCGGTGAAACGTTATTGGTTCACGCAGGCGCCAGTGGCATCGGCACCACCGCCATTCAGCTGGGCAAAGCTTTTGGCGCAACAGTCATCGCAACCGCGGGCAGCGACAAGAAAGTTCAGCTGTGCGAATCACTCGGCGCTGACCAGACCGTTAACTATCGCGATGAAGACTTTGTTGAAGTCATTAAAGAAGCGCACGGCGGTGTCGATGTCATTCTGGATATCGTCGGCGCCGACTATCTCGCCGGCAATGCCAAAGTTCTGAAACCCGACGGACGACTGGTTGTCATCGCCGTACTGTCCGGCGCAAAAGCCGAGATCAATCTGGCACAGGTACTTATGAAACGCCTAACCGTGACCGGCTCTACGCTGCGCGCGCGGCCGGTCAGCGTAAAACAGGCCATCGCTGAAGACATGGAGCCGAAGGTCTGGCCCCTGCTCGCAGATGGCACCGTCAAACCGGTGATCCAGCAAGTGTTCCCACTCGCCGAAGCCGGCGCAGCACAAGCCATACTCGACGCCAACGAGGCCGAGGGCAAAGTTGTACTGGCCGTGACTGACATCAGCGCAGAAGTGGATAGCTGATGTCCGACGGCAACAAACCGGAGCATTTCCGCATCTCTGCGCAGCTTGCGGAAGATCTCATCGCAGAACGACTGCAGACTCTGCCCGCCGAAGCCGTGCCGCTGGCCGAAGCCACCGGTCGCATACTTTGCGAAGACGTTATTGCCGAACGTGACCAACCCCCGTTCAACCGGGCAACGATGGACGGCATTGCAGTCAGCTCGTCTGCTGATGTGCGCAGTTACACCATCGCCGGCGTGCAGGCTGCAGGCGCTGATGCGCAAACCCTCGCTAATGCAGAAGATTGTTTTGAAGTGATGACCGGTGCCGCCATGCCGGCCGGTGCCGACACCGTTATTCCGGTGGAACGAATTAGCATTCAGGATGGTGTCGCCATCATTGAAGAAGGTTATACCGCCGAACCGCAGCAGTTTGTGCATCAACGCGGCTCCGATCATCGCGAAGGCGATGGGCTCATGCGGCCCGGCACACGCATCGGTCCGCCGGAAATGGCGGCTCTGACTGCCGCGGGTAGCGCCACCGTGAAGGTGTCCTGCCTGCCGGCTATCGCAGTAGTGTCCACCGGTGACGAACTCGTCGATGTCGGCGAAGCCATGGGCGATACACAGATACGTTCGTCCAATGACAGGGCTATAGAAGCGTCATTGCGGCAGCGAGGATTTACCAAAGTTAGCCGCCACACGATCGCCGACGACCGCGAAGCACTGCACTCGACGCTCAGCCGTTTGCTGGATGCGAACGACGTGCTGATCCTGAGCGGCGGCGTGTCGATGGGTAAGTTCGATTACATTCCCGGCGTGCTCAATGAGCTGGGCATCGAAGTGGTGTTCCATAAAATCACCCAGCGTCCCGGCTTACCGATGTGGTTCGGCGTGCATAAAACCAACGGCAAACCGGTATTCGCATTGCCGGGCAACCCCGTCTCTACTCTGGTCTGCCTGACCCGCTATGTGCTGCCGGCTATACAGCAGATGTCTGCAGCCGGCGATATTACGGCGGAGTACGCAACGCTGAGCACCGAATTGAAGTTTGAACCTGCACTAAGCTGGTTCGTGCCGGTCACACTGGAATCCGGCAGCACCGGACTGATTGCCACCCCGAAACTGACGAATACGTCGGGCGACTTTGTTGCACTGGCGAATACAGCCGGCTTCATCGAACTCGATGCGGCGCAAAACCACTTCGCTGAAGGCTATACTGCCCGCCTGTTTCGTTGGTAAGACGCGACGTCGCGATTGCCAAAACCACCTCAACCCTTTGATATGCTTTTGTTATGAGTCACGACAACAACACCAACCGCGAGTTTATCCCGCTGAACATTGCACTGCTTACCGTGTCCGACAGCCGTACGCATGAAACCGACAAGTCCGGCGCAGTGCTGAAAGAACGCCTGGAAGGTGCGGGCCATACCAATATCGACAAGCAGATCGAGCCGGATGACATCTACCGGATACGCGCCACAGTGTCAGGCTGGATAGCCGACCCTGATGTACAGGTAGTCATTACCACCGGTGGTACCGGGATTACCGGACGCGACGGCACTCCCGAGGCTGTGCAACCACTGCTCGACAAAATTATCGACGGCTTCGGTGAAATGTTTCGCGTGCTGTCTTACGAAACCATCGGCACGTCGACACTGCAGTCGCGCTGTCTGGCCGGCGTTGCCAACGGCAC
>Ga0070729_10002277_pt1 | contig 25339 bp, 18 predicted proteins | sample tdDd472_FD_66725 | JGI IMG/M metagenome (GOLD analysis project Ga0070729, IMG submission 66725) | Marine sediment microbial communities from the Atlantic coast under amendment with organic carbon and nitrate - tdDd47.2 | ecosystem: Environmental > Aquatic > Marine > Coastal > Sediment | place... | reverse complement strand
TCTTCGCGCATCTGGTGGCACCGGTCATCGTCATCGGCACCTCCGGCACCGCAGGCATGATCCGCAGGCTGCGCGCCAACCTGCTCGACGAGTTGCAGCGTCAGTACGTCGTGACCGCCCGTGCCAAGGGCGTGCCGCGCGGCAAGCTGATCATGAAGTACCCGGTGCGCATGGCGCTGAACCCGTTCATCGCCGACATCGGCAACCTGTTGCCGTCCATCGTTTCCGGTTCCGCCATCGTCGCGGTGGTGATGCAGTTGCCGACCCTTGGACCGATCCTGCTGCAGGCGCTGCAGAGCCAGGACCAGTACCTGGCCGGATCGATCCTGATGTTCCTGGCCTTCCTGACCGTTCTCGGCATGCTGATCTCCGATCTGCTGCTGGCAGCGCTTGATCCCCGAATCCGGCTTGGCGGAGGTGTCGCGAAATGAGTGTCACCGAACAGGACGACAAGCAGCAGCTGGATCACTGGGTCGATGACCGGCCCTTTGATCCGCAGTCGCGCGAGACCCTGACGCCGGAGCAGGAGAAATTCTATCTGGCATCGCAGTGGCAGCTGATGTGGTGGAAGTTCAAGCGCCACAAGGTCGCCGTCGTGGCCGGTATCATTCTCGCCATCTTCTACCTCTCGGTGGTGATCAGCGAGATGGTTGCCCCCTATGACCTGCACACGCGCGATGCCAAGCACATCCTGGCGCCACCGCAGTCCATCAACCTGTTTCACGAGGGCGAGTTCGTCGGTCCCTTCGTCTATGGCTACACGCTGACCAAGGATCAGGTCATGCGGCAGCGCATCTATACCGAGGACCCGACGCAGGTGCAGCCGCTGCGGTTCTTCTGTTTCGGCGACGAGTACGAGTATCTCGGCCTGATCGAGGGCAGCTTCCACTTCGTCTGTCCGGCGGAGGAGGGGACGTTCTTCCTGTTCGGCACCGACCGACTGGGACGCGACATTTTCAGCCGCATCGTCTATGGCGCACGCATCTCGCTGACCGTCGGTCTGATCGGCATCACGCTGTCGTTCATCATGGGCCTCGTGATGGGTGGACTGGCCGGTTACTATGGCGGCTGGGTCGACAACATCATCATGCGCGTGATCGAGATGATCCGCAGCTTCCCGGAACTGCCACTCTGGATGGCCCTGTCCGCGGCCCTGCCCGCCAACTGGTCGCCATTGCTCATCTACTTCGGTATCACGGTCATCCTCGCCCTGTTCGACTGGCCATCTCTGGCGCGCGCCGTGCGCTCCAAGCTGCTGGCGCTGCGGGAAGAGGACTTCACCGTCGCCGCGCAGTTGATGGGCGCCAGCCCGACGCGCATCATCGGCCGGCACCTGCTGCCGAGCTTCATGAGCCATCTGATCGCCTCTGCCTCGCTCTCGATCCCGGCCATGATCCTGGGCGAGACAGCACTGTCATTCCTCGGGATCGGCCTGAGACCGCCGATAACGTCATGGGGTGTCCTGCTGAACGAGGCGCAGAACCTGAACGCTGTCGTCCTGACCCCCTGGCTGCTCTGGCCGATGGTGCCGGTCATCGTCGTGGTGCTGGCGTTCAACTTCCTGGGTGATGGATTGCGTGACGCGGCAGATCCCTACAAGTAGACCCACCGAATCCGGACCGCTCGGCCAATGTGCGGCATAGCGGGCTGGATCTCTGCGACTGACGGCGGCCCGCCCGAAAGTGTGCTGCATGCCATGACCGACCGGATCGCCCATCGCGGCCCGGATGGTGAAGGCCACCTGTTCTGCGCCACCCGTGACGGGCGGCATCAGGCAGGCCTTGGCCATCGGCGACTGGCGATCATCGACCTGACCACCGGCGACCAGCCGATGCACTATACCGCGCCGGACGGGCGGCGCCTCTCCATGGTATTCAATGGAGAGGTCTACAACTACGTCACCCTGCGCGAGGAACTGAAGGCGGTCGGCTACCGCTTCGAGACCACGTCCGACTCGGAGGTCGTGTTGGCCGCACACGCCCACTGGGGCCCTGACGCGGTGCGCCACCTGCGCGGCATGTTCGCCCATATGGTCTGGGAACATGAGGTCGAGCGGCTGACCGTCGCCCGGGACCGTTTCGGCAAGAAGCCGGTCTTCATGCTGCGGCAGGGCGGAAGCACCTTCTTCGCCTCCGAGATCAAGGCGCTGCTGGCTGTTCCGGGTTACACCCCAAAGCTGAACACGGGCGTCATCCCGTCCTACCTCAACTATCGCTATGTACCGGGGCCGGACACCTTCTTCGAAGGCATCGAGAAGCTGCCCCCCGCCTCGGTGGCCGTCTGGCAGGATGGATCGCTGAAGCTCAGCCGCTACTGGTCGCCGCCCGACGGCGCCCCGCAGTCGCCGCTTGAAACGCATGACCCGGTCAGCGCCTTCATGGATGTGCTGCAGGATTCCGTCAGCCTGCGCATGGCCTCGGATGTGCCCTTCGGTGCCTTCCTGTCCGGTGGCATCGACTCCTCTGCCATCGTCGCGCTGATGGCGGCGCGGAGCGACCTGCCTGTCCGCACCTTCTCGGTCGGCTTCAAGGAAGGCGAATACAGCGAACTGCGCTACGCCCGCGACATCGCCGAACAGTTCTCCACCAGCCATCACGAGCTGGAGGTCTCCGCCGATACCCTGATGGACCACCTGCCGAACCTGATCGGCTACCGCGATGCGCCCGTGGCGGAGCCCTCGGACATCCCGATCTACCTGCTGTCGGTGGAGGCATCCCGGACCGTGAAGATGGTCCTTACCGGCGAAGGCTCCGACGAGATCCTTGCGGGATATCCGAAGCACCGTTTCGAGCGCCATGCCAGCCGCTACCATGCGCTGATGCCCGGCGCACTGCACCGGGGCCTGGTACGCCCGCTGGTCAACGCCCTGCCCTATTCGTTCCGCCGGGTGAAGACCCTGTTCGACAGCCTGGACCAGCGTGCCGTCGAAGACCGCTTTCCGCGCTGGTTCGGTGCGCTGGGACCTGATGCCACCGCGCGCCTTCTGGCCGGGCCAGCCGATGATGACCTCAATCGCACGCCCCCCGACAGTTTTCCGTTCCGGACGGCACCGGGCACAAGCGCGCTGCGCCGCCTGCAGTACTTCGACCAGACATCATGGCTGCCCGACAACCTGCTGGAACGCGGCGACCGGATGACCATGGCCGCCTCCATCGAGGGGCGGATGCCCTTCATGGATCACGAACTGGCCCAGGTGGTCGCCCGCCTGCCCGACGACTGTCGTATCCGCGGGGGCGAGGACAAGTGGCTGCTGCGTCAGGGCATGAAACGCATATTGCCCGCCGAGATCCTGGAACGCCCGAAGGTCGGTTTCCGCGTGCCGGTGAACGACTGGTTCCGCACCTCCATGCGGGACTGGGTCCACGATCACCTGACCGGCACCGACTCCCTCAGCCGTGACCTCTACGACCGTGGTGAGCTGGAGCGCACGCTGGGCGATCACAACCGGGGCCGCCAGAACCACGAGAAACTGATCTGGACCCTGGTTTCGCTTGAGCTGTTCCTGCGCCGCTTCGGCCTGACGATCTGATTCCCAGAAACCGCTTTACCCTGCCTGTTGGTCAGGGCGACACTCGGGGCATCATGCGTACCTCCCCCTTCCCGTTGCTCGCGCTGGCGATTTCCCTTGTCACGCTCACCCTTCTCGCGCGCCCGGCTGAGGCGCAGTTTGATCGGCGGATCGATCTGGCCCTCGTGCTGGCGGTGGATACCTCAACCAGTGTCGACAATGCGGAATACCGGCTTCAGATGCTGGGACTGGCCAATGCGTTTCGCCATGAATCCGTGCGCCAGGCCATGCGCACCGGCGCGCCGCTGGGGATGGCGGTGACCCTGATGCAATGGTCCGGTCAGGGGGAGCAGGTGCAGGCCATTCCCTGGACCGTGCTGCGCCGGGATGAGGACATCGAACAGCTTGCCCGGCAGATCGCGGACACGAAGCGGCTGGTCAGGGGCGGGCGGACGGCGCTCGGCGAGGCCGTGATCGAGGCACTGAAACTGTTCGATCACCTGGACTTCGATGTACGCAGGCGGGTGATCGATGTTTCAGGCGACGGGGGCAGCAATGACGGCATCCTGCCACGGGAAGCGCGCGAGATTGCGCGTGCTGCCTATGTCACGGTGAATGGCATCGCCATCCTGAACGAGGAGCCGAGGCTGGACATCTATTACCGGTCCGACCTGATCGTCGGGCCGGGATCGTTCCTGATCACCGCCACCAACTATGTTGACTTCGCCCGCGCCATCCGCCTGAAACTGGTGCGGGAAATCATCGGCAATCCGATGGCATTGCTGGAAACTGACACCGCCAGGGAGCGCATATTGCAATGACGAAGATGCTCGACGGAATCGGGGCGGGTGCCACGCGGCGGGAAGACAGCCGCTTCGTTCGCGGCGCGGGCCGCTATACCGATGATCTGGCAGCGGAGGGTGATCTGACCGGCCTGTTCGTCCGCGCCGAAGTGGCCCACGGGCGCATCCTGTCCGCCACACTGGATGACGCGCGCGCCGTGCCCGGCGTTGTCGCCATCCTGACCGGAGAGGATGCGGCGACCGACGGCCTCGGCACCCTGAAGACGACAGCACCGGTCACCAATCGGGACGGCACCAGCATGATCGAGGCCTATCGCCCGATCCTGCCCCGGACGCATGTGCATCACGTCGGCCAGCCGCTGGCGCTGATCGTGGCGGAGAGCATGGCCGCTGCCCGCGACGCCGCCGATCTGGTCTGGTTCGAGATCGAGGATCTGGGCGCGGTGACGGAGGCTGGGACCGAATCCCCCGCCCTGCACGATGTGGCCCCCGACAACATGATCTTCGACTGGGGCACGGGCGACGCGGAGGGCACGGCGGACGCCATCGCAGCCGCGCCACATACGGTCTCGGTGCGGCTGCGGACCCAGCGAATCTGCGGCGTGGCGCTGGAGGGGCGTGCCGTGGTGGCACGACCGGATCCGGCAAACGACCGGATCGAACTGACCAGCGCCAGTCAGGGCGTGCATCTGCTGCACCATCAGATCGCCCGCAATGCACTGCACTGGCCGAAGGAAAAGTTGCGCGTCGTCACCCACGACGTCGGTGGCGGTTTCGGCCCGAAGTTTTTCGCCTACCCGGAACAGGCGGCAATTGTCTGGGCCGCGTCGAAGCTGCAACGGCCCGTGCGCTGGACCTCGTCCCGCACCGAGAGCTTCGTGTCGGAGACCCATGCGCGCCCGCAGGTGACCGATGCCACGCTGGGGTTCGATGATGACGGGCGTTTTCTGGCGCTGCAGGTCGATGCGCTGGCCGATCTCGGCGCGTTCCTGTCCACCTTCGGCCCCGGCAATCCGACCGACAGCCTGGCCAAGGTGGCGAGCGGAATGTACGCCCTGCCGCGCATCGCCATCCGGTCCCGCGCCTATTACACCAGCACCGTTCCGATCGACGCCTATCGTGGTGCCGGCAAGCCGCCGATGGTGGTGACACTGGAACGGCTGGTGGACAAGGCCGGCCAGGCGCTGGGCCTGCCGCCGGAGGAGATCCGGCGGCGCAATCTGGTGCAGCCGGACGCCATGCCCTGGCAGACGCCGCTGGGGATGAGCTACGACGGCGGCGACTATCCGGCGATCCTGGACGCGGCGCTGGAGAAGCTCGACTGGCGGGGCTTCGATGGACGGCGGGCGAACAGTGCCGCGCGGGGGCTGCTGCGCGGGCGCGGTATCGCCTGCAACATGCATCCCGTTGGCGGCGCGACAAACGAGACCAGCACGGTCACCGTGAATGGTGCAACGGGACGGATCGAGGCATGGACCGGGACCCAGTCCACCGGCCAGGGGCATGAGACCGTCTTCGCGCAGATCCTGGCCGACCGGCTGGGCATTCCGGCAGCCGCAATCGATATCCGGCAGGGCGACACGGACCGGCTGGTGCGCGGCGGCGGCACCGGTGGCTCCTCCTCCACCATCATCTCCGGCGCGACCCTGACGCGGACGGCGGATGAGGTGATCCGGATCGGCCGCCAGCGCGCCGCCGACCGGCTGGAGACGGCTGTCGAGGACATTGAGTTCCTGGAGGGCACCTTTCGCGTCACCGGCACTGACCGGCAGGTCAGCCTGTTCGACCTGGCCGAAGAGGAACCTCTGGCAGCGACGCAGGAATTTGCCGATTCCGTTGCCGCCTTCCCCCACGGCGTGGTCATCGCTGAAGTCGAGATCGACCCTGACACGGGGAAGGTCAGGCTCGACCGTCTCGGCGCCGTCGACGACGCGGGCACGATCATCAATCCGACCCTGCTTGCCGGACAGTCGCAGGGCGCACTGGCGCAGGGTGTCGGCGCGATCCTGCTGGAACATGCCGTCTACGACCCGGACAGCGGGCAACTGCTGAGCGGTTCGCTGATGGACTACTGCATGCCCCGCGCCGACGACCTGCCCAGGCTGGACGTCAACTTCCATGAAACCGCCTCCTCCACGAATATCCTCGGCGCGCGCGGGATCGGGGAGATGGGAGCGAATGGCGCTCCGGCGGCGATCACCAACGCAGTCCATGACGTGCTGCAGCGTCAGGGGATAACGATGGACCTTGATCCGCCCTTCACACCTGCGCAGGTCTGGCGGGCGCTGAATGTGCGCTGAAACATGTTCCGCCATCCCGTCCTGAAGCTGGAGACCGATGCCTGACTTCACCCCTCTGCTGAGGCTCTATGCCCGACGTCGGTTGAATGTTCTGAAACATCAGGATCCGGTCGAGGTCCAGACCCGACAGTTGCTCGGACTGGTGCGAAAGGCTCGGGGTACGCGGTTCGGGCGCGATCATGATTTCGACCGCATCCGGACCATTGCCGATTTTCAGGAACGGGTGCCCGTCCGCACTTACGAGGATCTCTGGCGGGACTACTGGTCCGGGTCCTTTCCCGATCTGTCGGGTCAGACATGGCCCGGACGGGCGCCGTGGCTGGCGGTCAGTTCCGGCACCACGTCGGGCACAACGAAGTACCTGCCCGTGACACCGGCAATGATGCGGGCCAACAAGCGGGCCGCCGTCGATGTCGCGGTTCACCATCTGGCCAACCGTCCCGACAGCCGTCCCCTCAGCGGCAAGACCTTCATGCTGGGCGGGTCAACGGCCCTGGTCGATCAGGGGCAGGGTATCCTCAGCGGCGACCTGTCGGGCATCGCCGTCAAGGGACAGTCGGCCTGGATGCGCGGCTTTTCCTTCCCGCCCCCCGATCTGGCCCTGCTGGACGACTGGGAGGAGAAGCTGGCGCGTCTGACTCACCTGTCCCTGCAGGAACGGATCACGATGCTGACCGGCACGCCCGGCTGGATGCTGATCCTGTTCGAACGGCTGCACGCGATGACAGGGGGCGAAGCCCCCTTCCCCGATCTGGAACTGGTGGTCCATGGCGGCGTGGCCTGGGACCTTTACAGGGACCGTTTCCGCCCGTTCCTGGCCCAGACCCATGCGGAAACGCGGGAGGTCTACCCGGCCAGTGAAGGATTCATCGCCGTGGCCGACCGTGGCGATGGCGAGGGGCTGCGGCTGATCCTGGACAACGGCATCTTCTTCGAATTCATTCCGCTGTCGGAACTGGGGGCGGACAGGCCGGTCCGCCACTGGGTCGGCAATCTGGAGACCGGCACCGACTATGCCATCGTGCTGTCATCGAACTCCGGCATGTTCGCCTATCTGATCGGTGACACGGTGCGTTTCGTGGATCATGCGCCGCCACGCCTGCTGATTTCCGGGCGCACGTCCTACATGCTCTCTGCCTTCGGCGAGCATCTGATCGGCAGCGAACTGGACGCCGCAATCAACGGGGCGGCGGATGCGACCGGTCTCACGGTCAGGGAATATTCCGTCGGCGCACTGCTGCCGGAGAGCCAGAGCGGCGTCGGGCATCATCTCTATCTGGTCGAAGCCACCGAACAGCCCGACAGTGAGCAGACTGCCCGGTTCGCGACCACGGTCGACCAGACCCTGCAGGACATGAACGAGGACTATCAGGCACACCGCATCAACGACGCCGGCATGAATCCGCCCGCGTTCCGGTTCCTGCCGTCCGGCACCTTTGAGCGCTGGATGGCGAAGAACGGAAAGCTGGGCGGCCAGCACAAGGTGCCGCGCGTCATCAGCGACCCGCAGCGGTTCGCGGATGTACTGGCCGAGTTCGAGAGCCTCCTGTCAGAGCGCGACTGACAGCATCCGCCGTCAGTCGCCGCCCGCGCCCCGTCTGGGCTCTGTCTCGAAGGCGTCCAGATCAGCCTCCCGCGTCATGCCGAACAGATCCACGTTGCGGAACGGGAAGTTGACCGTCACCCGTCCCAGCCGGTTGCGGTAGTAGGTCTTCATGCCGGGATGGGTCCAGACCATGTCCTCGTGCGCCGCCTCCACCTTCGCGTTGTAGGCGTCATGCACATCCTTGCGCACGGCGACCGCGCCGATGCCCTGATCGTTCATCTTCGCCATCAGGTCCATGATGTAGTTGATCTGCATCTCGATCACGAACAGCAGGCTGCCGCCGTGGCCCGGCTGCGTGTTGGGACCGTAGAGGATGAAGTAGTTGGGGAAGTCCGGCACCGCCGCCCCCAGAAACGCGCGCGCGTCATCATCGTCCCAGACATCGCGCAGGCTGCGACCGCCGCGACCACGCGCCTCGTAGGTATTGATGAACCGCAGCACGTCGAAGCCCGTGGCGATGATCAGCACATCCGCCTCCCGGCGTTCCCCGTCCTCGGTCACCAGCGCATCGGGGGTGATCTCGGAAATGCGGTCCGTCACCAGTTCGACCTTCGGATTGCGCAGCATCCGGTACCAGCCGTTGTCCATCAGCATACGCTTGCCGAATGGCGGATAGGGCGGCACCACCTTCTCGAACAGGTCCTGACGATCCCCCAGTTCATCCCGGATATGGCGGGTGAAGAACTTCCGATGCCCCTCGTTGATCGCGTTCAGCGACCGCTCCGCATCCGGCCAGTCCGGGTCCTTCTGCAATGCCGGATGAACCCTGTCGTTGAAGGTCCAGCCGAGCCGCACCCGGTACCAGGCCTGATAGAGCGGGACTTCGCGGATCAGGAACCGCATCGGCTCCGGCACCGGCTTGCGGAAGTGCGGAAACGGCGCGGCCCAATGCAGGGAGCGCTGATAGATCTTCAGTTCGCCCACCTTGTCCTGGATTTCGGGACAGATCTGCATGGCACTGGCACCATTGCCGATGATCGCCACGCGCTTGTCCGTCAGATCAAGGTCTTCAGGCCAGCGGGAAGTGTGGAAGCTCTCCCCCGCAAAGCTGTCGATGCCCGGAATGTCTGGAAAGACCGCCGGGTTGAAGATGCCGGAAGCACTAACCACGACGTTGGCATGCTCCACATGCTCCTGGCCGTCGGCATCACGTGTCGTCACGCGCCAGAGCTGGCTGTCTTCCTGCCACTCGGTCGACACCACCTCGGTCTGGAACCGGATATGCGGGGTCAGTTCGAAGTGTTCCGCAACATGCTGCATGTAGCTCTTCAGTTCGTCACGCAGCGCGAAGTACATCGGCCAGTCCCACATGACGAAGGAGAAGGAATAGAGGTGGTTGGGCGTATCCACGCCCGCGCCGGGATAGCGGTTCTCCAGCCAGACACCGCCGACGCTGCTGTTGCGTTCCAGGATCTCGAACGGAATGCCCGCGGCCTTCAGATGCACGGCCATGCACATGCCCGACGCACCGGCACCGATGACAATGGCGCGGAAGCCTTCCGGCACCTTCATCGGCTTGCGCTCGACCGGGCGCTGGCCCAGCTGTGCCCGGGTCATCTCGCCATATTCCTGCGGCACCGGTTCTCCCATGGAGATGCCGAGCATCCGCACCAGCAGGTCCGGATCAGGATCGGGAATCGCCACCGGCTTTCCGGCCCGACAGTCGAGGATTGCGGTCAGGGCCGCATCACGGATTTCCTGCTGCACATCTTCCGGCAGGCCACCACTGTCGTTGTCATCCAGTCCCTGCCCGCGGCTCGGGTGGTACCTGGGCTCCAGCCACGCCAGGTCGCCGGTCATCTGGACCAGCACCATCAGCAAAGTGGGAATGTTGGCGACAGCGACGGCGTCGGCCAGCAGACGCCTGTCCTCGGCACTCACGGTTCCGGTGTTCGTCATGATTATGTCCTCCCCCGTACAGAGTGGCGATTGGCTCGCCCTCTGTACAGGTCACGGGACGCAGGTCAGGCAATCAGGAAGTCATCCAGGTTCGGCGCGGCCATGTCCTTGCGGAAGTGCTGGAAGTCCCATGGATAGAGTGCGGGATTACCGTTCTTGTCCAGATACCAGCTGCTGCAGCCCGTGACCCAGACCGTGCCCGTCATTGCCGCCTTGATCTCGTCATTGAAACGCTGGGTCGCTTCGGCCTTCGGCTCCACTTCCACACCTTCGCGCGCCTGGATCTGACGGATGAGCTGCATGATGTAGTCCATCTGCACCTCCGCCACCTGGATCAGGGAGAAGTTGCCGATGGGGCTGTTCGGCCCGGCCACCATGAAGAAGTTCGGAAACCCCGGCACGGCGACGGACCGATAGGCCTCGTTCGCGTCCGCCCAGGCCTCGTCAATCGTCAGGCCATCGCGGCCCGTCACATTCATCGGACGCATGAAGTCGTGGGCACGATAGCCGGTGGCCAGTACCAGCACATCCAGTTCGTGCAGACGACCGTCCACGGTGCGGACGCCCCCGGCTTCCACCCGTTCGATACCATCGGTCACCAGTTCCGCGTTCGGCTGCTGGATCGCGGGATAGAACTGGTCGGTCATGATCAGACGCTTGCAGGCAACCTTGTAGTCGGGTGTCAGTTTCGCCCGCAGGTCCGGATCACTGACGTTCTCCATCAGGTTGTTGACGCAGTTCTCCTCCACCTTGGCCATTTCCTCGCGGTCGCCGATGACCGCGCGGGCAAAGGTGTCCACGAACCGCTCCGACAGGTGGTCGTACAGGCCATCCATCTCCTCCGGGTTCTCGCGATAGCGCTGCTTCAGCGGCTCCGGAATCTCCGGGTTCGGCAAGGGAACGACCCACTGCGGAGTGCGCTGGAACAGGCTGAGGTGCCCGACCTCCCCGATGATCGCGGAGGTCACCTGCATCGCGGTCGAGCCGGTGCCGATGATGCCGACACGCTTGCCCTTCAGGCTCACATCATGGTTCCAGCGCGCGGTGTGAAAGCTGTCACCCGCGAAGCTGTCCAGACCTTCAATGTCGGGGTAACTGGGATGATGCAGGACGCCGGTGCAGCAGATCACGGCGTCGAAGGTCTCGACATCGCCGCCGATGGTCTCCAGTTCCCAGCGACTGTCCTTGAAGGTGCTGCGCACGATCTCCGCATTCGTCCGAATCAGTCCATCGACCGCGTGCCGTTCGGCCACGCCCTCGAAATAGTGCCGAATTTCCGGACCGGGCGAGAACCGGCGACTCCAGTCAGCGTTCGGCTCGAAGGTGTATCGATACAGATGAGACGGCACATCACACGTCAGGCCCGGATAGGTATTGTCGCGCCAGGTGCCCCCCAGCCGATCCGCCTTCTCGAAAATGGTAATGTCCCGGACACCGGTTTCCCGCAGCCGTATCGCGGCCAGAATGCCGGACATGCCAGCACCTATGATCGCAACCCTGAGACTGCGGGAACCAGTGTCTACGGTCTGTTCCGTCGAACGTCCGACCGTATCGTCCATCGCTGCTCTCCTCCCCAGATAGCGCGGCGTGAACCGCGGGTAAACTTGCCCTACCGGGCGGTATTGTCCAATTCGTTTGTTGTGCACAACAATTCACAAAATGAATGGCTCCCCCGCACAACATTCAGATGGCGTCGGTCACCCCGACTGGGGCATTGTCGCGCCCCGCACCTGCAGGAGCCATTCATGCTTGCCCAGCTGTTCGCCATCATCGCGCCGGTCTTCATCATTGCCGGATTCGGTTTTGGCTGGCGCCACCTGCACTTGCCATTCGATACGGCAACTGTCACGGCCATTGCAACCAATCTCGGCACCCCGGCCCTGATCCTTGCCACACTGTCGAAGCTGGAGGTATCGGCGGAGGCATTCACCGAAATGCTGCTCGCCACCGCACTGACACTCGTCGGTTTCGCGGTCCTTGGCGGCCTGGCCCTGAAACTCGCGCGCCTGCCGCTGCGGGCCTTCCTGACGCCGGTCATGATGGCCAACGCAGGCAACATGGGCCTGCCGCTGTGCCTGTTCGCGTTCGGACAGGAGGGTCTGTCGCTCGCCATTGCCGTCTTCGCGGTGATTGCCGGGTATCATTTCAGCTTCGGCATCGCGGTCGTCTCGGGCCAGTTCGGCCTGCGCCAGCTTGCCCGCACGCCGGTCATCTACGCGACCGTCCTGGGGCTGGCGATGGTCGCCACAGGTACCGAACTGCCGGGCTGGATCGACAATACGCTGAAGCTGCTGGGCGGCATCGCCATCCCGATGATGCTTCTGGCGCTGGGTGTCTCCCTGTCGGGCCTGCGTCTCGCCAGCCTGGGCCAGGCCGGTATCGTTGCGGCGATCCGTCTGGTCGTCGGGCTGGGTGTCGGGCTGGCCGTTGCCCGCCTGCTGGGCCTGAGCGACACGGCCACGGGAGTGTTGATCATCCAGAGTGCGATGCCGGTCGCCGTCTTCAACTATCTGTTCGCCAGCCTCTACGATCAGCGGCCCGAAGCGGTCGCCGGTTCGGTTCTCGTCTCCACGGCAATCTCGTTCCTGACCCTGCCGTTCCTGCTGCTGCTGGCGCTCGGGCAGCTCTGAAACGCAAGATGCCGGACCGGTTTGCACCGGCCCGGCATCAACGTGCGCAGGGTGCCGACCCGAAGGCCGACCCCCTTCATCCTAGTGCTTGAAGCGGCGGATCTCGCCGGACTTCAGGCGTCCCATGTACGACCCCAGTTCCTTCCGCACGATCGGCATCAGGAAGTAGAGACCGGTGATGTTCACGACGGCCATCGCGAAGATCGCGGCATCGGAGAAGTCGATGACCGGACCCAGGCTCGCCGCCGCGCCGATGACGATGAAGACGCAGAAGATCAACTTGAAGATGACCTCCGTCGTCTTCCCCTCACCGAACAGGTACGTCCACGCCTTCAGGCCGTAGTACGACCAGGAGATCATGGTGGAGAAAGCGAACAGGATCACCGCGATCGCCAGGATATAGGGGAACCAGCTGAACCCCTGGGCGAACGCAGCGGAGGTCAGTGCCACGCCCGACACATCACCAACCGTCTTGATGGTGGAGCCATCGAGCACGAAGTTGCCTGTTGCCGGGTCCATGATCAGCATGCCGGAAATCGTGATCACCAGCGCGGTCATCGTGCAGATGACAACGGTGTCGATCAGCGGCTCCAGCAGGGACACCAGCCCCTCCGTGATCGGTTCCTTGGTCTTCACCGCCGAATGGGCGATGGCGGCGGAACCGACACCGGCCTCGTTCGAGAACGCGGCCCGCTTGAAGCCCTGGATCAGGGCACCGACGATGCCGCCCGCAACACCCAGGCCCGTGAACGCCCCTTCGAAGATCTGGCCGAAGGCCCAGCCGATCTTGTCGAAGTTCATGATCAGGATGACCAGTGCGGTGACAACGTAGAGGATACCCATGAAGGGCACGACCTTCTCCGTCACGTTGGCGATCGACTTGATACCACCGACGATGACGGCAAAGACGATGACTGCGAAGATGATTCCCGTGATCCAGCCCGGGAAGTCACCGACGATCCCGGAAATCTGGGCATGCGCCTGATTGGCCTGGAACATGTTGCCGCCGCCCAGCGCGCCAAGGATACAGAAGACCGAGAACAGGAAGGCCAGCACCTTGCCGCCCGGCAGTCCCCGCTCCCTGAAGCCCTTGGAGAGATAGTACATCGGGCCACCGGAGACGGAGCCGTCCGCATATTCGTTGCGGTACTTCACGCCCAGTGTGCATTCGGTGAACTTCGATGCCATACCGAGCAGGCCGGCAAGGATCATCCAGAACGTGGCACCCGGACCGCCGATGCCGACGGCAACCGCGACACCGGCGATATTGCCGAGACCGACGGTCCCGGACAGCGCCGTGGCCAGAGCCTGGAAATGACTGACCTCACCTGCATCCTCGGGATCGGAGTAATCCCCCTTCACCAACTGGATCGAATGGCGGAAGCCCCTGATCTGGATGAAACCGAAATACAGCGTGAAGATACTCGCCGCGATCACCAGCCACATGACGATCCAGGGAAAGCTGGTTCCCGGGATCGGAGCGAAGATGAAGCTGACGAATGGGCCGGTGGCGGCAGCAAATGCCTCGTTCACCGCCTGGTCGATCGACCCGCCTTCCTGCGCCAGGGCAGGTACGGCAGTAAACGGCAGCAGCGCGAGACCCTTGAAAATGCTCTTTTTCATGATTGCTCCCTCATCCGACAATCGTGACAGGAACTTCGGCGGTCATGGCAAGATGGGCAGTCGACGTACCAAACACCCTGCTCGCCAACCCACGATCCCCGGAACGCGCAACCACGATCTGGCTGACCCCCTCCGAAACAGCGGTCTCGTTCAGCAGGTCAGCCACATGGCCATGCTTGACCATTCCCCGCGCGGCAAACCCCTCTGCCTTCAGCGCATTGATGGCCGGATTGATCACATGGTCCTTCGCCGAGGCAATCTCCGCTTCACGCCGCTTGTGGCGCTCCGCATTCTCTTCTGCCGTCTGGAAGGAATATGGCGACCATTCGATGACGAAGAGTGCGATCAGTTCGCAGTCTCCGATCAGGGTCGCGAGTTGCTTGGCGAACGCGACCGCGCGGTCGCCCGCCTCGCTGCCATCAAGCCCGATGAGAATCTTGGCTGTCATTGAATACCCCCTGCAAGGTTTCGTGGTTCAATCCGACGCATCAATTTGCCGAACAGACAGCACAAACCGTGACACAGACAGACAGCGGGGTCACATTTTTCTTTAAGAAAAATGAAACATTTGGATTTATTTCTTGAGAATCTTGTTGAGTTCAGGCCGCACTGTTTCCAGCGACCGCATCGCAAGCTGAAAACTGCTCTTGCGTGCCTGTCACCGGTTCTATCCCGCGATGCCTGTCAGAAGACTGAAGCCGAAATCCGATGCTTGCAAGCGGAGACTGGGCGGAGAAGGGGCAGAATCAGCGCGCAAAGCGGCTTTCGATCATCGCGAAGAGTGCACGCAGACCCATGGCTTCGCCGCCGCGCGGACGGCCAGGACGGTTGCGGCTGTTCCAGGCCATGATGTCCAGGTGCAGCCAGCGATCCGGATCGGCGACGAATTCCTTCAGGAACAGTGCCGCCGTGCTCGCCCCGGCGAACCGCCCCGAACCGGCGTTGTTGATGTCGGCAAAGGGCGTACCCAGCAGATGGCGATAGCCCTCGTGAAGGGGCAGGCGCCAGACAGCATCATCCGCGGAGCGCGCCGCTGCCTCCAGTTCGGTCGCGAGTGCGTCATCACGGGTGAAGAAGGCGGCGATCTCGGTCCCTACGGCCACGCGTGCCGCGCCGGTCAGTGTCGCGAAGTCAACCAGCAGGTCAGGCTTGTCCTCCCCTGCGAGGCTGAGTGCATCGCCCAGCACCAGCCGTCCCTCGGCGTCCGTATTGCCGATTTCCACCGTGATGCCCTGCCGCGTCTGCAGGATGTCGCCCGGGCGGTAGGCATTGCCGGCAACAGCGTTCTCCACCGCCGGAATCAGCACCCGAAGCCGCACCGGCACCGCCTGGGCGAGGATCATGTGCGCCAGCCCCAGAACGGTCGCGGCGCCCCCCATGTCCTTGCGCATCAGCTCCATGCCCGAGGCCGGTTTCAGGTCCAGCCCGCCTGTATCGAAGCAGACCCCCTTCCCCACCAGCGTGATCTTCGGAAGTGCCGCGTCACCGAAGGTCAGATCGATCAGGCGTGGCGGATCGACAGCCGCGCGCCCCACCGCATGGATCATCGGAAAGTTCTGCGCCAGAAGCTCATCACCGACAGTACATTCGGCCGAACCGCCGAAACGCTCCGCCAGTACCCGCGCGGATTGCTCCAGCGCCGTGGGACCCATGTCCTGCGCCGGTGTATTGATCAGGGTCCGGGTCAGGAAGATCGCCTCCGCCATCGCGGTGACGCGTTCCTGGTCGACCTCCAGCGGCCAGACGAGCTGCGCCCGCGGCTTCTCCGACGGTTTCAGATAGCGGTCGAACCGGTAGGTTCCGAGCGCCCAGCCGAGCACCAGATCATGCGCCAACGCAGCGGGGTCCGCGCTTTCGAGCGCTGACAGATCGAGCATGAAACGGTCAGCGGGCAGTCGGCCCTGCAGCCCCGCAACGCTCCACATGTCCGGCTTGTCGCCAACGACGGCAAGCACCGCACTTGGTGTGCCATCATCCCCCGGCAGCATCAGGGCCGCGCCGGCCTTCATGCTCTCCAGCCGACCCGCCAGCCAGTTGCGCCAGTTCGGCTGTTGCGCCTCCAGCCAGACAGTCAGCTTTCCGGCGGATACCAGATGAATGGGCAGCGCGCCTGCGCTTTCCCCGATCAGGTCGAACATGTTGCCCCTCCAGTCCAAGATTGGGGGGACTTTGGAGTCTCGTGCATCAGGCCGCAAGGGCCATCAGTCAGTTGCGGTCGCCCCCTGCTCCGATGAGTCCGCAGCGGAATCCCCGGCGTCAGGGGCGGCATCGGGATCCGGTTCTGCGGTGGCGAGTGGCGGGTCGATCATCCCGACCTCCTCATAGAACCGTCGCGCGCCCGGATGCAGCGGCACGGTGAGCCCGTCCAGCGCTGTCTGCAACCGGATCTGGCGTCCCTTGACGTGGCCGGAATTGAGCAGATCGCGGTTGCTGTCAGCCCAGAACGCTCGGGTGATCTGGTAGATCAGCTCCTCGTCGGCATCCTGCTGCACGATCCACTGTGCGCCGACCAGAAGCGTCGGGATGGTGCCGACACCACGATAGACACCCGGCGGCACGGCACCTGGGGTGTAGAAGCGATTGGTCAGGATCAGCTGGTTCGCCGCGACCCCGGAAATGGGGGCGATGGTGAAACGACCGGTCTCCGCAAGTTCGGTGACGGCAACGGACGGATAGCCGACAACAAAGAACGCGGCATCGACCTCTCCTTCGAGCAGGGCCGTGATCGCGGCCTCCGGCCCCAGCTCGACTGCCTCGAAGTCCTCCGGTTCGATGCCGTAGGCATTCATGATCAGCAGCGTGTTGATCCGGGTGCCGGAGCCGGGTCGATCAATCGCCACCCGTTTTCCCCGAAGGTCGGACACGGAAAGAATGCCCAGGTCGCGTCGCACCACCAGATGCACATGCTCGGGATAGAGATTGGCAATCGCGCGCAGCTGCGGATAGGCCTTCTTGCCCGTGAAGACATGGTCGCCGCGATAGGCCCAGGCGGCGATATCGGCCTGCGACAACGCCGAGTCGAAGCGGCCCGAAACCAGCCCCTCGATATTGTCGAAAGACCCGCGACTGGTCACGGCAGTGGCGATCAGATTGTCGACACCACAGGCCCCGCCCTCGTCACAGGGCGCGCTGCCGGGCGGTCGCGAGATGGCCGAAGCAATGAGCGCGCCAATTGGATAGTAGGTTCCTGCGGTCGATCCGGTGCCGATACGGAAGAGCTTCACATCCTCCGCGAACGCAGCCGTGGCGGTAATGAGCAGCAAGCTCATGAGGATTGCCGCCTTGGCGGTTGTGACCGGCCTTGCCCACATGCTTCCCTTATACGCCGATCCGTTCCGGCGACAAGGGCAGGACGGTCATGAAGGGGAGCGAACGCGTGCGAGACAGTGATTGTGCAGATGAAGACAAGCCGGAGAACCTGAGAGCGGACATTGCGGAGGTCGTGCGTCTGCGCCGCGCCGCGCTGGACGAAGCCCGGCCGGAGGCGGTGGCGAAGCGACGGAAGACCGGACACAGGACCGCGCGGGAAAACATCGATGACTTCCTGGATGAGGGGTCGTTTCTGGAGATCGGTCGCCTGACAAAGCCCAAGCTGCCGCACATGACCGGCCCTGCGGACGGTCTGGTCATGGGCACGGGTACGGTGGAGGGGCTGCCCGTCGCGGTGATGTCCTATGACTACACCGTCTATGCGGGCACCCAGTCGAGCCACAATCACGTCAAGCACGACCGGCTGTTCCAGCTCGCCATGAAGCATCGCTGGCCGCTGGTCACATGGCTGGAGGGCGGCGGGGCGCGACCGCACGATTCCATGACCGGACGCGTTGCCACCACGACCACCTTCGTCGATTTCGCCCGTGCCTCCGGCTGGGTGCCGCTGATCGGTATCTGTGCCGGTCGGGCCTTCGCGGGCAACGCCAACCTGTGCGGCATGTGCGATGTCCTGATCGCCACGCCGAAGGCCGCCATCGGCATGGCGGGACCGCCACTGGTGAAGGCCGCGCTTGGCAAGGATTTCACGCCGGAGGAGATCTGCCCGCCGGAGATCCACATGGCCCAGGGCGTCATCGACATCATGGTCGCCGACGAGGCCGAGGCCGGGCGCGTCGCGCAGCAGTATCTCGGGTATTTCCAGGGACCGCGCGCGCCGGGCGAGACACCGGACGTACGGCGCCTGCGCGATGTAGTGCCGGAAAGCCCGCGCCGGGCCTACGATGTCCGCAAGGTCATTGCCGGAATCGCCGACGTGGACTCCTTTCTGGAGCTGAAGCCGAAGTTCGGGCGCGCCATCGTGACCGGCTTCGCGCATGTCGAGGGCCGTCCGGTTGGCATCATCGCCAACCAGCCGATGTTCATGGCAGGCGCCATCGACAGTCCCGCGTCGGAGAAGGCGGCACGCTTCATCCAGCTCTGTGACGCGTTCGACATTCCGATGCTGCTGCTGTGCGACACGCCGGGCCTGATGGTCGGACCTGACGTGGAGAAGACCGGTCTGGTCCGCCGCTCGGCGCGCATCCTGCTCGCCCTCGCCAATGCGACGACGCCCTTCATGACCGTGGTGCTGCGCAAGGCCTACGGGCTGGGATACTACGTGATGGGTTCGGAACCGCTGGAGCCGACCCTGCTGCTCGCCTGGCCGACAGCGGAGTTCGGTGGCATGGGCATTGAGGGCGCTGTCAACATCATCAACAAGCCCGAGCTGGATGCCGCGCCGGATCAGGAAACCCATGACCGCATCCATGCCGAGAAGGTGGCGGAACTGAAGAAGGCGAATACGGCGCTGGAAGTGGCGGGCCGGTTCGAGTTCGACGACGTGATCGACCCCGCCGACACCCGCTGGTACATCGCCGAGACCCTGAAACGCCTGCCCGCCCCCGCACCACGCCAGCATCGGAAACATCCGGTGGACGCGATGTAGCCGCCACCCCTATCGTGGTGACTGGTCGAGCAGCATTCGGGCCGGAGTAGAGATGATCGTCGGACGACAGACCGCGTTGTTCCTGGACTATGACGGAACCCTGGTCGATCTGGCCGCAACGCCGGAGGCTGCGCAGCCGCCGCAGGGTCTCGTACCACTGCTGCAGCGACTGGGGGCCGCCCTGGACGGCGCGGTTGCCATCCTGAGCGGGCGCACCGTTGCGGACATCGATCGGATGCTCAGGCCCCTGCAGGCAACTGTCGGCGGGGTCCACGGCGCGGAAATGCGGATGGCCGATGGCCCGCTGGAGTGTCTGGAGGTGCCCGGGGAACTGGCCGCGATCCGCACCCTCTGCAACGCACTGGGCCACGAGACACCGGCACTGCGCATCGAGGACAAGGGACAGGCCATCGCCGTCCATTTCCGGGCGGTGCCGGCGGCGGAGGAACGGGTTGGCCGGGCGCTACAGGCTGCGCTGGCCACAAGCCGTGATCTGGAGCTGATCCACGGCAAGATGGTCTATGAAGTGCGCCGCCCCGGCATGCACAAGGGGGCGGTGCTGCAGCGTCTGATGCAACGCGCGCCGTTCCGCGATCGCATGCCCCTGATGATCGGCGACGACCGGACCGACGAGGACGCCTTTGCCATGGCTTTGCAACTCGGTGGTTCCGCCATCAAGGTCGGTGCCGGTGAAACCGTCGCACCCGCCCGCCTCGCCAGTCCCGATGCCGTGCGTCACCTGCTGGCACAGGCCGTTGAAACAATGAAGGATGACCAATGACAAGTCAGACTGCCGCAACACGGTTGCCCTCACTGAACCTCGGGGTCATCGGCAATTCCGCCTTCAACGCGCTGGTGGATGACAGGGGTGCGGTCGTCTGGTGCTGCCTGCCGCGCTATGACAGCGAGCCGGTGTTCCATGCCCTTCTGAGCGACGGCAAGGACAGGCCGAACGGCAGCTTCGTGATCGATGTCGAGGATTTCGACCACGCCGAACAGGCCTACGATCCCAACACGGCGATCCTGCGGACGCGTCTGTTCGACGGCAGTGGCCGGGGGGTGGAGATCACCGACTTCGCGCCGCGCTTCTCCGCGCGCGGTCGCATGTTCCGCCCCCTCACCCTGGTGCGCCGGTTGCGGCCGATCAACGGGTCCCCCCGCATCCGCGTCCGGCTGCGGCCCACGCACGGCTGGGGCACGAAGGCCCCGACCATCACCCACGGCAGCAATCACATCCGCTACGTCAGCGACCATTACACCATGCGCTTCACCACCAGCGCACCGGTCGACTACGTGCTGAAGGAAACCGCGTTCCTGCTCGACCAACCGCTCGACATGATCCTGGGTCCGGATGAGACACTGACGTCCGGTGTCACCGAGACCGCCGCCGACTTCGAGGAGAAGACGGCGGATTACTGGCGGCACTGGACCCGCCGCCTCGCCCTGCCGCTGGAATGGCAGGAGGCGGTGATCCGCTCCGCCATCACCCTGAAACTGTGCGTGTTCGAGGAAACGGGTGCCATCGTCGCCGCGCTGACCACCAGCATCCCGGAGTCAGCCGGCTCCGGGCGGAACTGGGACTATCGCTTCTGCTGGTTGCGCGACGCCTTCTTCGTGGTCCGCGCGCTCAACACGCTGGCCGAGGTCGGCACCATGGAGGATTACCTGCGCTGGCTGCGCAATGTCGTGGTCGATGCCGACGGTGGCCACATGCAGCCTGTCTATGGCATCGGGCTGGAGGCACAGATCAGCGAACGGATCATCGGGGACATTCCCGGCTATCGCGGAATGGGTCCGGTACGGGTCGGCAACCAGGCGCATGAGCACTTCCAGTACGACGTCTTCGGCAATGTCGTGCTGGGGGCGGCGCAGGCCTTCTTCGACAAGCGGTTGCTGCGCCCTGCCGACATCGACGATTTCGAGCGGCTGGAGAAGGTCGGCGAACAGGCCTTCCACTTCCATGACAAACCCGATGCCGGCATGTGGGAACTGCGGACGCGGGCACGGGTCCATACCTCGTCGGCGCTGATGTGCTGGGCCGCCTGCGACCGTCTGGCCAAGATCGCGACCGAGATCGGGCGACCTGACCGCGAGACCTTCTGGGCCGACCGCGCCACGATCATCCGGGACCGCATCCTGACCGAGTCCTGGAGCGAGGAACGCCAGGCCTTCGCGGAGAGTTTCGGCGGACGTGACCTGGACGCGTCTGTCCTGCTGATGGCGGAAGTCGGACTGATCGACCCGAAGGATCAGCGCTTCGTCTCCACCGTCGAGCGGCTGGAGGAGGCACTGACGGATGGCCCGCACATGCGCCGCTATGAAGCCGCCGACGATTTCGGTGCGCCGGAAGTGTCGTTCAACATCTGTGCCTTCTGGCGCATCGAGGCGCTGGCCAGGATCGGCCAGATCGACAAGGCACGCGAGACCTTCGAGGCCATGCTGGCCCTGCGCAATCCGCTTGGCCTGCTGTCGGAGGATACGCACCCGGAAACGGGCGAACTCTGGGGCAATTTCCCCCAGACCTATTCGATGGTCGGCATCATCAATTGCGCCCGACTGCTGAGCAAGGGATGGGAGACCCGGATATGAGCCGCCTGATCGTCGTTTCGAACCGTGTGCAGGACCCGGCCGCCGGTCCGGGTGCCGGTGGCCTTGCCGTGGCGCTGGGCGAAGCGCTGGAGGCCAATGGCGGTGTCTGGATCGGCTGGGATGGGCGGGTAGAGACCGACCCGCTGCAACCCGTGAGCTGGAACGAGCACAAGTCAGGCAATCTGACCCTGCTGACCACATCCCTGACGCCGGAGGAGCATGAGGGATATTATCTCGGCTTCGCCAACCGGGTGCTCTGGCCGGCGTTTCACTATCGTCTGGATCTCGTCGATTACACCACCGACCACGCGCGTGTTTACGGCGCGGTGAACCGTCGTCTCGCCATGAAGATCGCGTCGATCCTGCGGCCCGATGACCGGATCTGGATCCATGATTATCACCTGATCCCGCTGGCGGCGGAGCTGCGGGCGACGGGCTGTGGCAACCCCATCGGCTATTTCCAGCACATCCCCCTGCCACCCCCCAGCATCCTGGCGGCGGTGCCGGAAGTGAGCTGGCTGGTCCGCGCCCTGTTTGCCTACGACGTGGTCGGGTTCCAGACGGAAACCGACCGCCTGCATCTGATCCAGAAGGTGCAGCAACTGGAGAGCGATACGGAATCGGACGGCGAATATGTGACCGCCTTCGGGCGCTCCACCCGGGTCAAGTCCTACCCCATTGGCATTGATGCCGACCGGTTTGCCGCGATGGCCCGCACACCCAACGCGCAGGAGATCATCAATCGCATCCGGCAGCGCAACCTGAACCGGTCGCAGGTCATTGGCGTTGACCGGATGGATTACTCCAAGGGCCTGCCGGAACGGATGGAGTCGGTGCGCCGTTTGTTCGAACTCTATCCGGAGAACCGCGGTGCCATGACCTTCATGCAGATCGCCCCGACATCGCGCGGCGCGGTCGATGCCTATGTCGATCTGCACGAACGCCTGGACTCGCTCAGCGGGGAGATCAACAGCAAGTTCAGTGACTTCGACTGGACACCGATCCGCTACATCAATCGCCAGTTCCCCCGGGAGACGCTCGCCGCCCTGTATCGCGCCAGTCGCGCCGCGCTGATCACGCCGCTGCGTGACGGCATGAACCTGGTGGCGCATGAATATGTGGCGGCGCAGGACCCGGACGATCCCGGCATGCCCGTCCTGTCACGCTTCGCCGGCGCGGCGGAGTACATGGACGAGGCCCTGCTGATCAATCCCTACAACATCGACCAGGTGGCGATCGCCCTGCAGACTGCGTTGCAGATGCCCCTGAAGGAACGCAAGCGCCGCCACAAGGCGCTGATGAAAGTGGTTCACGATCTGGACGTTTCCCGCTGGAGCAGCCGGTTCCTCAACGACCTGAGCCAGTTGCTGCGCGCGGTTCCGGGCTGACGGAGAGGCTGGTTCGATGCGCCTGATTGCGGACATCGGCGGCACACACGCCCGTTTCGGCCTCATCGAAGGACAGGGCACACTCTCCTGCGTTCAGAAGTTGCGGACCGCCGATCACGTCAGCTTCGCGGAGGCGGCCCGTACCTATCTCGCGGCGAACGGCACACCGGACCTCGGTTCGGTTGCGGTCGCGATTGCTGGACCGGTGAGTGGTGGCGCGGGGCGGCTGGTCAATGGCCCCTGGCGGTTCGGCCTGCCGATGTTGCGTGACCTGACTGTCGGCGGCGAGGTCCGGCTGCTGAATGATCTGCAGGCGGCGGCCATGGGCACTCGCTACTGCGATCCCAAGCCGCTGGCGTCCAGCGGGTTGCCGGATCACGATCGCCCGGTGCTGACCATTGGGGTCGGGACAGGAATCGGCGGGAGCCTGCTGGTGCCGGAGCGGTCGGGCAGCCAGATCGCCGTGGCGACGGAGATCGGCCATGGGCTGCTCTCCACCCGCGGCCTTCTCGATACAGATGTGCCGTTCAGCGCCGAAGCCCTGCTTTCAGGCACCGGACTGCCGCAACTATGCCGGGTCGCGGGATTCCGTGATGGAACGTCGACGGCACCGGAGATCATTGAATTCCTGCGTCAGGCGACCCCACCGGCGCTGCGTCTGGGACAGCTCTATGCCCACCTGTTCGCCCGTTTTGCCGCGACGGCTGCACTGACGACAGGCGCAACGGGCGGTGTGATCGTCGTCGGCGGGCTGGCGAAGCGGCTGTTCCCGCTGTTGCCGACGGCAACACTGGTTTCAGCCTTTCACCTGCCCGGCCCCATGCAGGACTGGCTGCGCGATGTCAGCATCTGCCAGGTGACCGATGACGATGTCGCGCTGAAGGGACTTGCCGGAATGCCGATCTGACACACCCAGATCGGCGAACCTTCCCCTTCCCCCGCAATGGGGGAAGGCAGCAGCCAACGGTCCCGTGGTGACCGAAGACCGGATCCGGTCAGCAATGCGTCGTGGTGCGATCACCCTGCCGGATCGAAATCGTCAGATACCGGCGCGCACTGATCTGCGACTGATCAGTCTTCGCTCTTGCCGAAGACGGAATCGACGGTCGGCACGTCTTCCTCTTCGCTCTCTTCCTTCGGCTTGCCGATGCCCAGCGCGGCGGAGGCAATCGCGGCCTCGGCAGAAAGTCGACCGGCAGCAGACGGGGCGGCATGTTCCACATGGGTTTCCGGAATCAGATCCGGCTTCTCGGCGACCATCTTGCGGCGACGATCCGCAGCCTCCGACACCAGCGCGGCAAGCTCCGTCTGGGTACAGATGCCCAGGCTCACCGGATCGGTCGGCTTGATGTTGGTCATGTTCCAGTGGGTACGATCCCGGATCTTGTTGATCGTGTCCTTCGTCGTGCCCAGCAACCGCCGGATCTGCGCGTCCGTCAGTTCCGGGTGGTGGCGCAGGATCCAGGCGATTGCCGCCGGACGGTCCTGACGCTTGGACACGGGCGTGTAGCGCGCGCCCTTCTTCTGGCGCTGGATCGGGATCGCGGATTCCCGCAGCACCAGATTGGCGTTGGCGTCCTTCTCGCAACGCTCGATCTCGGCGCGCGTCAGCTGGCTGTTGGCCACGGGGTCCAGACCCACGATGTTCTGGTCCACCTCACCATCCGCCATGCCCTGAATGGCCAGCGGATGCAGGCCGCAGAATTCAGCGATCTGGCGAAATGAAAGCATCGTATTGTCGATCAGCCATACGGCGGTGGCCTTCGGCATCAGAGGTAATGCCACTGTATTCTCCCGTTCAGACTGTCAGGGGTACCGCGCCTGCATCACATATCCGGTTGCGTGCACATCAGCGGCAATGAAACTCATGCGCACGAATTAGACGTTTTGTGCGCCGGATTCAAGCGGGCGCGTCACCCGACCGTCAGCATGATCTTGCCGACATGGTTGCTGGCCTCCATCAGGGCATGTGCCTCGGACGCCTTTTCCAGCGGCAGCACGGTGTCGATGACCGGCAGCGCGCGCCCGTCAGCCAGCATCGGCAGCACGTGATCCTCCAGCGCGCGGGCGATCAG
>Ga0070729_10002276_pt1 | contig 25340 bp, 15 predicted proteins | sample tdDd472_FD_66725 | JGI IMG/M metagenome (GOLD analysis project Ga0070729, IMG submission 66725) | Marine sediment microbial communities from the Atlantic coast under amendment with organic carbon and nitrate - tdDd47.2 | ecosystem: Environmental > Aquatic > Marine > Coastal > Sediment | place... | reverse complement strand
TGTTGATGCTGGTTATGTATGGAATAGTGTTAAATATGTAAATGTGGGAACATACGAAGTTTTACAGAAAGAGATGAATAATAATAATAATAATAATAATAATAATTTGGATAATGATGAGATAATTACTGAACTAGATTGTGATAAGAATTACAACAAAAATTTAATTGAAAAAAATAAACAAAATATTGTTAAATTAGTAAATGTTGCAAATTTAGGTATATTATCAATATTTCCAAATTTAAGAGAAATACAATTTAATTGCTATTTCAATAAACCATTAGAAGTAGGAGTAATCCCATCAGGTGTAACACATCTCAATTTTGGTCACTATTTCAATCAACCACTAAAAGCAGGGGTAATTCCATCAAGTGTAACACATCTTACTTTTGGGAATAAATTTAACCAACCATTAAAAGCTGGGGTTATTCCGCCAAATGTAACACACTTAAGTCTTGGCAGTTGTTTTGACCAACCATTAAAATCAGGAGTAATACCATCAAATGTAACACATTTCACTTTTAGACATACTTTCAACCAACCATTAAAATCAGGAGTAATATCACGAATGTAACACATCTTACTTTTGGTTATTGGTACAATCAACCATTAGAAGTAGGAATAATCCCACAAAGTGTAACACATCTTACTTTTGGGTATTCATTTAACCAATCAATAGAAGAAAGAGTAATTCCATCAAGTGTAACACATCTTAAATTTGGTTATTCTTTTAACCAACTATTAGAAGGAGGAGTAATTTCACAAAGTGTAACACATCTTACTTTTGGTAGTAAATTCAATAAACCATTAGAAGCAGGAGTAATCCCATCAAGTGTAACACATATCATTTTTGGTAGTAATTTCAATCAACCAATAGAAGAAAGAGTAATCCCATCAAGTGTAACACATCTTACTTTTGGTGATTGCTTCAATCAACCATTAGAAGAAGAAGTAATCCCATCAAGTGTAACACATCTTACTTTTGGAACATATTTCAATCAACCAATAGAAAGAGTAATCCCATCAAGTGTAACACATCTTAAATTGCCTGATAATTATAATACAATCAGATTGAATAGCTACAACACTAATTAATTTATTGACTAAAGACTATCGGTCAATCTAGTATGTGATTCTATATTTATGTATAATTTTATGTTGTGTTTACATGGATAGATTCATTCCAATATTTATGACTATAGCTACTATAATAGTAAATAAACTATCAACTACAGGATTATGTGCATCACCACCTATACTACGTTGTATATGTTTAAATTCACGTCTTACATGTTTATGATAAATATCAGTTTCAATTAGTCCGTTATAAGTGGTTTCAAGCTGGGCATTTCCATAATTATTTCTAGAGAATGCATTAAATATTTCAATATCATAAATATCTGTAAAATTTATATTATTGGTATAACCTGTATATTTGACAGTGTTATTTAGTGCATACATATCTCTTTTTCCCTTAAGCACTATACATGTATAAGGTGTTAATTTATAGAGGATATCAAGTAGTAATAATTCTTGTTCATGTGATAATAGTCTATCTTTGACTAATTTATCCCCCATATATAAATCAAATTGAGTTGTAAATATGTCTTCATATTTGGTCCCTTTGATATATTCACCATATACTTCAAATGGGATATTTCGTAACAATCTTTGTATCATATATTTATCTTTATCAAATAATTGATTATTAGACTGTATTATATCAAGAATCTTATCTTTATTATTAGTAAATTCATTAACAAGAAAACTTTTATTAATGATTTTATATATTTGACCTTTACTTAGATTGTATATCTGAGATACATCAAAAAATTTATCATTATTCTCCATTATTTTTCTTGTATTATCTGTAACAGTACAATATTTACTTAACAAGTATCTTATTTTGTACACATCACTATATATATTAAAATTAACATGTAAATTTCCGATATAATACCAAACCATATCTTTTTTATCCATTAAAAATATCATCATGCCTAATTCTCTTATCATTGGTGCTACTTTATCACCTTTAAAATTTATTTCAGTATATGGCATTGATTCATCTAGTACAGTTTGAAATTCGGCATCAAGAGATATAATAATTCTGCTCATAGTAGTTAAGTTACGAAGTGCATTATTAACACATTTATTTTTAATCCTAATAATAGTATACTTTTTGGAATAATTTTTAATTAAATTTATCAGTTGGGGAGATATTTCATTCTCAAAATATTCAGACTTATTTATCTTTTTGTATACTTTAATCCACTCATTAAAATTCATGTGTATATTTATTATACGATATAATATTCCCCTCTACTCAGCATTTTATTATATAAATCTTCATATACTTTTTTAACTAATTCTGATTCATCTCCTTCTTTACTCTTTCTCTTCTTAATCTGAAAATTGTCAAAGAAACTTTTTTTAATTCCAGTAAATTTGCTGATAATATTAGAATTATTTTTAATATCTGGAAAGTGTGCAAACATCACAGGAAAATCTTTATATTCATTTATCCAATTATCATATTGGTACTCTATACCGAATACATCTGTACATTTATTTTCAACTTCTTTACAAAATGCTGGGTAAGATAATTTTTTCTTTGTATTAAATTTATTTGGATTACCTAATTTATTTATTTGATATGCTTGCCATTTCCTCCTAAAATGACTCTTAACTGCCAATAATGGATCATTAAATATGAATAAAGCTTTCTTAACGATAAATTGTCTTTTTAATTTATTTGGTGATGATAAATGCTTTAGTCCATCTACATCACCTTTTTTATTAGCTTTGATAGATAATTCATCATTCACTTTACTAAGGACATAAGAACACCCAACACCTCCGGGTCCGACTATAAGTAAATCAATAACTCTGTAACCCATTTTCCTATCAACAAATCTGGGATAATTAAATTCTACACAAAATTTATCTAATTTAGATTTTGTATCAGGCGATAATGCATTAAAATCTTTCGTAGTTAAATTTGGAGGAGAATATTCCATATTTTTATATTTTGTTTTTCTGGTAATATTTATAGCATCATCTGACAATTTAAACTTTTTAGAAAACTTTTTCACATCAGATACAGCATCTAGCCTAATAGTATATGATGGAATCTTTTTTTTGATAAGATTGTGCCATGTTAAGAATATTTTAGATGCAGTTTCCAAGTCTGCTTTACCATGTATGTTTGTATGTTTTTTTATGAAGTTAAATGCTTTGTTTGATTTTGTAATCTCTAATAAGATATACGGTATCGTATAAAGAGGATTTGTTATAACATGAACAATATTTTTAAAATAATAATTCATTATTAAACCGTCTTTTTTATCTATACCTATAGATCCAAATGGATATTCTATATCATCAACTGCCAACATCCAAGATACTACGCCATCTTTTCCCATAGATTCATTAGGTGTTATAATTCCATTATTTTTAAGAAATTGGGCAACGTCAGGCAAACCCGATTGTGGAGGAGCTGTAAATAGGAATCTTCTATAATGCAATTTTTTAATGTATAGAGGATCATTTTTTGTATGAATTGTTGAGTTAATATCACCCGATGATGATAACCCAAAAGTTAAAGGAGGAAATAATGTAAAATTTTTAATTTGACAATCTTTTTGTATATCTCTATGAATATATACATCTGAAGTATGATATATAGTTGAAAATTTATTTAATAATAATTTTGCCATCTTATTGTTAATACAATGGAATGAATTAGCCATCCTAACTATATTTTCTTTTAGTATAGGTTTTACATATTTATGATCACCACATTTTGCCCATCCGAGTCTTATAAGAGCTGGACAATTTGAATTTAGTATATCTTTAATTTTGTTAACTATATCTTTGTTCAACACCCTTCCAGCATAATCAGTAAATTTAATATCATCTTCGCATATCAGAACTTTATTATACCTATTCGACACTATATCACGCCATATATTAATAAATGATAACCAATTACCTACTTGGGGTCTTGTTATGACATTATTTTTACAAGCACAAACATTTTTATTGCACCTAAAACATTGGGGAAACTTTTTAACTTTATAGGAGTTATATACTCTTGATACATCTGCACTTGATTTATCAATCCCTGGAAAAAATTGGTAATTATTAATGCCGATATTTTTAAATTCATTGATCATATTTTCTTTTCTATCAGCACATTGTTCAAGGTTAATGACATATATATTATCAAATGTATCGTAAAAGTTCATATATTATAATATATTATTTTTATTATCTTATTTATCTTCTGTATCTTATATTTTCTAAAATAATAATATGAATATATGTGTATTATATTTTTGTTTCTCAATATATAGTTATGTTATATTTACGTCTATTAGAAGATAAAGTTATCAATATATCACCACTAATACATGATGATATGATAAATTTATTTAATATAATAATAGAGGAATTTCCGATGGCCAGCATAATAAGACCTGATATATTATTTATAGATGCATGTAGAAAAGGGCACATAAAATTTGCAAAATGGTTATTGGATATATTTGATGATATTGATATTCGTTCTGATACAGAATCAGCATTATTCTACGCATGTGTAAATGGCCATATTGATATAGCAAAATGGCTATATGATATGTATGATAAGAATATTTCATTTGATACAAATATTAAATTTATGTTTTGTAGAGCTTGTGAAAATGGAAAATTAATAACAGCTAAATGGTTATATAATACATTTAACATACAAGTTAATTGTATTGATAATTATGCATTTAGATGGGCTTGTTACAATGGCCATTTTGATATATTAAAATGGTTAAATGATATTGACCAAATTAATTCTGATATAATTGATGATTATGAATGTTTCAAACATTCATGTATAAATGGATATCTTGAGATATCCAAATGGCTGTATAATATATCATACTCTATAAATATAAGTGAAGACAGTTATGATATATTTTTTAAAACTTGTGTGAATAACCATATACATGTGGCAAAATGGTTATACAGTTTAGATAAATATGGTATAAATATGGTTATTAATTGGAATAATCTATTTTCTGTGTCATGTAAATATGGAGATATGTTAATTATAAAATGGTTATTGGAGATTAATAGTATGATAGATATATCATATTGCAATAATACAGCATTTGTAAATGCTTGCCAATATGGAAATTACAAAGTTGCAAAATATTTATGTGAACATATAGAATCTCATGATGGATTAGAGGATGCATATTTGAACGCTTGTGCTAATAATCATAATTATATGGCAAAATGGTTATGGGAAAAATACAATAATGTACAAACAGTAGAAAATGTAGAATACACATATATATATTCTTGTGAAAATGGAAATATTGAGTTATTTAGATGGATACATAGTACAGGTGTACAGGTTGATATTCATAAATATGATGATTATTGTTTTCGTATTACTTGTGAGAGAGGATATAATGATATATTAAAATTATTATGGAATATTGATAACAATTATGATATAAGAATACGAGATGATTATGCTTTTAAGAAAGCATGTAAAAATAATCATTTAGATATAGCTAAATTTCTTGCAGATAAGTGTTCTAGTTATAAACTTGTTATTCATAGATATAAGATTATTAATTATTCTATAACCAATAATATTGATATAGCTCTCCAAACTTTACCAAATAGCTACATAGATACATTACAGTTATTGGGAATAAATACGATTTACGAGATTAGAAAAGGTATGTGTATTATATGTTTAGATGAAAAAAATATTGTGATTACAAATTGTAATCATATATATTGTTTAGAATGTCTTTTACAATGGTTTTCAGCTATTAAGAAGAGTAATAATTTTAGATGTGCATATTGTAGGAAAATGTTTAATTTAGAAGATTTGTTGGCTTTCTATAAGGAATAATAATGATGCTAGTAGCGTATTATAAAATTGAAAGTTACACCATATAATAATATATTTATACAATATAAATATATACAATGGTAAACAGTAATGATATTTTTGAATCAAATTTTTGTGAAGATATTTCTGATGCAAAAATTCAGCTTGTTTTTTATAACTGGAATCCTAAATATTCAATATATGTAGATGAAAATGTTTTTAGTATAGGCACAAATGGCATGGATAGCATGGAAGATATGGAAGATAAAACAACAGATAGTTTATCGTTACGAGATATCGTCGAGTTAGATGGATTGTGTAGGATTAAAATTATAGGATATACTTTATCATCTGTAAATGAAGTTACTAAATTATGGTGTGAAAAGATTAAATATAAAAAAAATTCAAATACATCAATACCTTGGTATTGTGTATCTCTCTAATGTTATTGTACAAATTGATTTCTTGGATATTGTTCAATATTCAAGAAATTCATGGGATCTTTTTAGTATGTGTCAATACTAACTTTATATAATATATGTAATCTAATAATGTCTCTGATGATGTTGTACATAAAATCAGAATTTATAATTTTAGCTAAATCAAGTGCTGATACTATATCAACATCCGCCATTCTCATATTTATAGATATATTACTACTGTTGCTACTATTATCAATTGTAAATATTGATATGTTGTAATCCTTATTTATTCTATTTTCAAAATTGATAATATTTTGGATCATAGTATTATCATTATATTTATCTTGTAAATAAGTACCAAATAATACCCTTGTGTCTTTATCTGGAGATATTATACCAAAAATATTTTCAATATCAAAATCATACATTTCATGTGGATCATATTCATTTAGAGTTATATCACCTATCAAAATTTTTTTTAATAGTTGGAATCTTTTATTATTTTTGTAAACTTTATTCAAATTATATTCTGCCTCCAATTTTAGTTTTGAATTTACAGTATCAATGTTAATATTATTTTCATATGCCAAATAATTATAGCTGATTAATTTATCAAATACATATCTATCTATATTATCCTTGTCAAACATATTATCAAAAATATTATTTATGTCATCACAGTCCATCTGATATAGTATAGTATAGTATTTGTTAATTTATGTGTTTTATTAATAAGGAAAACAATATGATGCACCAGTAAGGCCAAATTCTACACAATGGCCGGGGCATTCGGTTTTACACCTATACCAACCTGTTGTGCCATCACCTTCGTTAGGGTAATAATACACATCATCAAATAATTGATCATAAAAATATTGATCATCAATAGCTAATCTGCCAGCAAATGTTTGGAGTCCTTCAATCTTTTTACTATTTACGCTACTTACATAATACAAGAGTATTATTAGTGATATTATTAATATTAATTTTAATTTTATCATGTAATATGTGTAATATATATATAAATGAACTATAAAAACATCTGTTATATACTATTAATTATGGCAATTATATATTATATATCAATAAATATATCAAAAAATAAACAAGTGACAGAAAATAAAGTCGAAAATTATAGTAATGATACATTTAAGTGTGTAAAAGAGAGTAAGGAAAGTAATTATTGGGGATTACAGGATATGGGTATTAAAGCAAAAGATTGTTATGCATTATCCAATAAAGATTGCATGAATTATTCAAATTGTGGCATCTGTTATAAAGATGGGAAAGGTATGTGTATTCCGGGAGATGTGCAAGGTCCGTTATTCAAGGAAGATTGTGAGCAATGGCAATATACTAATTTTTATGACAGACATATATTTGGAGAAAGAGTAACCACTATAACACCTCCATGGAATAAATTTTATAGTGAATATGAGGCTAGATATCCTAGTCCTATATCAAGAGCAACTTTATAATATGTGTTATGGTTACAGTTAATTAGAATGAAGTATTGTTGGATAATAATGATATTTTACTAAAATGTGGAAGTAATGAATTCCACGTATAATTATTGTATTTTAAGTTATCAGATTGAATATCACCAAAATCAAGGCATTTAATTCGACAATTATGTTTTCCTCCTGATTCCGCCCATTTGTTACACCATTTGTAACATGCCAATCCTTTTTTATTCACACAGTCCATATCGTAGCATTTGAACAAGTTCCAGTGATAAGAGTATGGTGTTATATCATAGTAATGTTCTGTATTTTTGGTATTATTTTTGATAGTTAGTGGTATCAGTAATACTATCAGCAATATTAGTAAAGGTATTGCTAATAGAGATTGCATATATGTTATTATAATTATAAAAATTTATAGTGCAGTTATATATATTGCATGTCCGGTAAAAAATATTATAATGGTGCGTATCATAAATGTGGGATAGCAGAATTAAATGATTGTATTGTAGTAAATAAAAAATGTTCAATATGTGGTAAGACATATTGCAAACAACATAAATTATCATCATTATGTGGATCAACAGGACCAACTGGTCCTCAAGGAACTACTGGTCCTAGAGGGCCAACTGGTAGAGATACACATGTATATAATGATAATGGTAGTCTAACTGGACAAAGAATTATAGATTTAAATGGGTATGATTTGACATTTGATGGTAATAATGGTGGGGATGTTATAATTGACGGGAAATTAACAGTAACTGGTTTAATAGATCCGATAGGTCTTATACTTGATCAAACAAACTGTTCCAATGTACCAACTGGTATTATGAAAGGAGCTATATATGTATCTGACGGTACTGATTCAGAAATTAAGAATCATCTGATATATATAGATGAGACAGGAAATAAGACCGATATATTAGTTGAAAATAATTTTACTGTTAAAAGAAAAGCATTTGTATCATGTGATGGGGATAATAATATCGCATTAGTAGAGCGACCAGATAGACCATTTAATACTATTCAAACTGCAATAAATGCAGTTAATAGTGCTAAAAATAGTAATGAGAGATGGGTCATAGTTTTATATCCGGGATCATATGGATCTGCATTTTTACGTGATAAAATTGATATTATAGGATGTGGTGAGTCAACATGTATAGAAGGTATACGTGCTTTTGGTACAGGATTATCATATGTAAAAAATGTTAAAGTAGAACATAATTCAGATACAGTAATTGATTTATATTCTGATTTTACTGTATTTATAAGTGATAGTACTATTAGAGGTAATTATTCAGTAACATCTATAAGTTTAGTTGATATTTCAGATGGTTCGTTATATATAGATAATTGTAATCTATTTATGAGTACACATACAACTTCAGGAGGTACTGATACTATGATAAATATAGATTCATTTGATGAGTCAGATATTATATTATGTAACAGTAAAATTACGATAAATAATAATAAAGTAAATGGATTATTGCATATAATATCAAATATAGGTGATGTAGAAGCTAAATGTAGATTATATAATAATATTATTGATATTAATATGACAAATGATGATACTGATATATATATTGTAAGATTAGGAAATAGTGATAATACATCAAAAATACAAATATCTAAAAATGCATTTAATATATTACAAAATTTTGATGGTGGGGAATTAAGACAACTATCTTTAGATGGTGGTAGTAGTGATTCTATAGTATGTTTTAGTAATAATTGTTATAGTACGGATAATCGACTTATTATTAATGATATAGTAGATAATACAGAAGGATCTGAAGTAAAAATTAAAATATTAGGAGATGTATGGGCAAATAGAATCGGATGTCCTATTGTATCATCTAGTAATAATTTGGACTTTAATTATCATATTACAGATTCATGTGGTTCTATATGGTCAACAGGAGGTCATAGCAGGAGTGTAATAGGTATAACAGGGGATTATATGGCTAATAATTGTGATAATACTATAGTTGTATCAGATAGTAATTTGAGTGTTACATTACCTGATTATAATAAATGTAAGGGTAAAATGTATATTATTAAAAATGGTGCTGGTGCAACAAATACATCAATAACAAACAGTATAGATGGAAACAATTCATACATTATAGAAGATTCATATGGATCTATATGTGTTCAATCAACAGATGAAGGATGGTTACGTATTTGTGCAGATAGTCAGTGTAATGGGGGAATAGGTTGTACAGGAAATGATGGATATAATGGGTCTACTGGTCCCACAGGACCTATAGGACCTATCGGACTATCTGGTATACGAGGTCCTACTGGCCCTGGTGGATTAGGTAGTACAATAGCAAGAAAAGTATATGTTAGCTCTAATGGTAATGATGCAACAGGTATAATAGAAAGAATTGACATGCCATTTTTAACAGCACAAGCTGCAATAAATGCAGCCAATATTGCTAAAACAGGAAGTGATAGATGGGTTATAGTTTTAGGTGTTGGTTATTTTGGAGATATATTGCCAAGAGATGGTATTGATATTATCGGTTGTGGTAAGAGTAGTGTTATAGGTATGATAACTGTAACTGGTGTTACAGGATCATCATGTATAGAATTAGTTACTATACAACCCATAGCTGATGTATCGCTTATTACACAAAATTCTAATTTTTCATTAAGATTAAAAAATGCATATATAGACAAGGCATATACTGTGGCATTTAATGGCATAGTTTTGCAAAACGGAACATTAGATATTATTGATAGTGATATCAATATAACTACATCATCTATGCTAGGTACGAATACATTTATACAATGGCAACATAATAACATGACATATTTAAATTTATGCAATAATAATATAACAGTAAATAATATCACACAAGCACAGACATTTATATTTTTGAATTGTACAGGATCCCAACAAACCAAGGCATTATTATCTGGTAATAAGATTGTATTAAACATGACAAACCAGATAGGAGGAAATACTATTGATATATACAGATTTAATAATCCATGTGTAGGATCATTAGCAGTAGATCAAGATTCTATAGAATTTAATCAAAATTTTTCTGCTAATAATGTTAGGGTTGTTTGTATAACTGGTGCTGTATCTAGTGATATTTGTTTAAATAATGTATCTTTTAATTATAAAGAGGCATCATTTTTATCTATTATTGATATACTCAATGTAACAGGTACATCTACATCAAATATAAGGATGCTTGATAATATATGGTGTGGTAGAGATGGTTGTTTAAATTTATCTATAGGTGCTCAAATGGATGTAAAATATTCTATAACAGATGATAATGGCTCTTATTATAGTTCAGGAGGTGTAAGCCAAAGCATAATAGGAGTTACAGGAAATTATGTTATTGGTAAAGGTGATTATACTATTGTAACACAATCTAGTAGTATAAATGTAACATTACCAGATTATGATGAATGTAGGGGAAGAATTTTGTATATTAAAAATGATATAGGTGTAACAGGGACTAATATTATAGGAAATATAGATAACACATCTCCTACAGTATTAAATAGTCAATATGATTCTATATGTATTCAAGCTGGTTTATCTGGATGGATAAGACTATAGGCAAATATAGTTTATTATATTTGTGAAGTATAAATTGTTTATATTTGATAGGAAGTATAATTATAATTTCGTAATTATAGTTATAATTATGTACAGATCAACACATAAATCATGTAACAGTAATTGTTCACACCATTGTTTTCATAATTATGGTGATAAAGTAGTGCAAGTATGTCAAAAATGTAAAAAGTGTTGTAAAAAAAAGTGCAAAGATATAAAATTGGATGAATTTCCCGGAAGAACAGGACCGACTGGACCTATAGGTGATACTGGAGTAACTGGTTCAACAGGTCCAACAGGACCACCAGGGCCTATATTTAATATTTTAGTAGAAGGAGCTACTGGGCCTACTGGTTTACCTACATCAGGTCCTATAGGAGTAGGGCCTAGTGGTACTATAAGATTTTGGAGTAGGACATTAGCAATTAATGTAGAGGAAGGGTCAGCCCTTGTAAATATAGAAGATCTTATGCAAGACCCCGGATTTACGGGTGCAACTGGCTCAACTGGTTCAACAGGAATTACAGGACCAACAGGTAGTGGATGTACTGGACCAACTGGTCCTACTGGGCCTACAGGATGTACTGGACCAACTGGTTCAGGTATAACTGGTCCAACAGGACAGATTGGGTCCACTGGATATACTGGGCCAACTGGTTCAGGTATAACCGGTCCAACAGGTCCTACTGGGCCTACAGGATGTACTGGACCAACTGGTTCAGGTATAACCGGTCCAACAGGTCCGATTGGGTCCACTGGATATACTGGTCCAACTGGACCAATAGGATCTACTGGATCAGTGGGAGCACAAGGTTCTCAAGGAGATACTGGTTTTACTGGACCTACAGGATTTACTGGCTCAACTGGTCCGATAGGACCTACAGGTTTTACAGGACCTACTGGACCTATAGGGCCGATAGGCCAAATAGGAGAAACCGGATCTACTGGTCCAACTGGATCTACTGGACCAACTGGACTAACAGGTCCTACTGGACAGACTGGACCTACTGGACAAACAGGACCTACTGGATATACAGGTCCTACCGGACCGACTGGATTAATGGGACCTACAGGACAAACTGGACCTACTGGATTTACAGGACCACCTGGACCAGTATTTGAAATAGAAAGGAAAGTATTTGTAGCAGGTAATGGAAGTGATATTACTGGATTAATTGAAAGAATGGACAGTCCATTTGCTACAGCTCAGGCAGCAATAGATGCGGCAGTAGTTGCACAAGTGGGTAGTGAAGTATGGACTGTTGTATTATATTCTGGTAATTTTGGAAGTGTAACTTTAGCTGATAATGTTAATATAATCGGCTGTGGTGATTCAAGTATAATTGGGGATATAGAAAAAACAAGTGGATCTGGATCTGCATCTATCGCAATGGTAAACATTCAACCATCAGTTGATAGGCATATACGTATCACATCAGATTTTGATTTGACTGTAACAAATAGTATGTTATCAGGAACTTATTCTGGAAATCCATCACCTGCTGTAATAACATGTGATAATGGAGATTTTAAGATGATGGATTGTTCCTTAGATATAACTATCCCAGCATCTGCTGGATCAAATATATTTATTGATATTGATCATACAAATACATCAACTGTACATTTCATGAATAATTGTTTTGATATAACAGATCAAGGAACTGGTAATTCATCAGCACTAATAAGAACTACTGGAGGAACTGATATTACAAATATATTTTCAAATAATAAATTTGTTTTACATTTAACAAATGCATCAGCTAGTAATATATATGATATTATTAGATTTGATTCAGGTGAAGATGGAACATTAACAACAAATAATAATTATTTTGTATTTGATCAATCATTTTCAGGAAATACTATTCGTACGTTGCATTTAAATGGTGCAAGTATAGATGGTAATATATGTATGAATTCTGATGTATTAGAATATTCCAGTGCATCGTTTATAAGTATATCAGATGTTGTAGCAACTGGATTTACAGGTACCCCTAATATTAAATTTTTATCCCAAGTATGGTGTGGAAGAGAGGGTTGTATGATATTTGCAAGTTTATTAGCAGATTATATACAATATTCTATTATTGATGATTGTGGATCATATTGGAGTACTGGTGGAAATAGTGTTAGAGCATCTGGGGTAACTGGAACATATACAGTAGAATCATGTGATCATACATTACTTGTTACAAGTAGTAGTAGTAGTATAACTCTGCCATTATCTTCACAATGTGCAGGTAGAATTTTATATATTAAAAATAACACTGGAGTAACTAATACTACTGTTAATGGTGGTATAGATGGTGTTGATCCGATAACTATAACTAATGCAGGTGACTCTATACAAATTCAGGCTGGCCCATTTGGTTGGATTGATATTGGTAGTAGTAGTGGTACTGTATCTGGCCCTACTGGCCCTACTGGCTTGGGTATAACTGGACCAACTGGTCCTGCCCCAACTACAAATTATGGAGAAATGTATGGTATTACTGGATCTTATATTATCACTACTACACCTATCGGGTGGACTGATGCCCTTGCTGGAGATCTTAATGGTATATCATTTATTAATGATGTTACTGCTGATAAATTAAGAGTTGGTGATGATGGAGAATATCAAATTATCACTACTATCACTGGACTTATGGATTCGACTTTTGAAGTTGATCTTAATGCACAAATATATCTAAACGGATCTCCAGTCCCACGTTTATTAGGTGCTACTGTATTAAATCCTGCTAGTTCTCATGAAGTAGATACTATCGTTATTACTGGATTACTAAATATGTCAGCAAATGATGAGCTTGATCTACGATTTTATCATACATTTACAGTTCCAGGAGGAACAAATACATTTAATATAAATGCTATAAATTTTAATGTAACAAAAATAGTAGGTCCTCAGGGACCGACAGGTCCCCCAGGACCTCCAAATGGTCCTACTGGACCTATGGGTTTAATCGGATCAACTGGGTCAACAGGACCCAGTGGTCCAGCAGGGTCAATAGGATCAACTGGAGAGACTGGTCCAACTGGTGAAACTGGTCCAACTGGTGATAATGGAGAGACTGGTCCAACTGGTGAAACTGGAGCAACTGGACCTACAGGTTTAATCGGATCAACTGGAGCAACTGGACCTACGGGTTTAATAGGATCAACTGGACCTACTGGACCTACGGGTTTAGTCGGATCAACTGGACCCACTGGTTTAGGAATAACTGGAGCAACTGGTCCAACAGGGGTTATTGGCCCGACAGGTTTAGGTATTACTGGTCCTACTGGACCTACTCCATCTACAAGTTATGGTGAAATGTATGGTATTACAGGATCATATGTTTTAACTTCTAGTCCTATAGGATGGACTGACGCATTAGCCGGAGATTTAAATGATGTAACATTTGTTGATGATGGTACAGCAGATAAACTAAGAATAAATGATGCTGGGGAATATCAATTAGTTGTAGTTTTAGCTGGAGCTATGGTATCAGATTTTGAGGTTCATTTCAATGCACAAGTGTATATAAATGGATCTCCGATACCAAGACTCTTAGCAACAAGTGAATATAATCCTGCAAGTTCACATTCTATAGAGACAGTAGTTATAAGTGGATTATTGAATTTGGCTGTTAATGATGAATTAGATTTAAGATTATCAAATACAGCAACAATACCTTTTGGTACGGTTACATATGAAGTAAATGCTATTAATTTCAGTGTAAGTAAAATAGTCGGACCTCAGGGACCAACTGGACCAAGAGGGTATCCAAACGGACCTACTGGACCTACAGGACCTACAGGACCTACAGGACCTACTGGGCCTACTGGAACAGGTGAAACAGGTCCTACAGGAGAAACAGGATCAACTGGCCCAACTGGACCTACTGGACCCGGATTAACTGGATCTACTGGTCCAACTGGAGAGACTGGTTCAACTGGACCTACTGGACCTACTGGTCCAGGAATTACTGGAGCAAAAGGAGAAACAGGAACAACTGGACCTATCGGTTCAACAGGACCTACTGGAGTTCCAGAAATCGGCTCATATGGTGAAATGTATGAAGTGGGAACACAAAGTTTGAATTTAACAACTACACCTACTGGATGGATAACAGCAACTGGTGGTGAACTAAATAATGTTACATTTGTAGATGATGCTACTGCTGATAGATTAAGAGTTGATAGAGCAGGAATATATCATATAGTTGCGACAACATCATTTGAAAATCCTATAGATGTATCAACTGTTATAGGACAGATATATGTTAATGGTGTAGCAGAGACTAAATTAATAGGTTATAGTTATTATGAACCAGCGTTTGGTAGTAATAATATAACTAATAATGTTACTATCAATGGTATATTAGATTTATCGGTAAATGATTATATTGATCTTAGATTTTATACAGATGCTGGCTCAATAACTATAACACTTTTAAATGTAAATGTTAGTTTAACAGATATAACTGGTGCAAGAGGTCCAACAGGACCTCAAGGACCACCGGATGGTCCAACCGGACCTACTGGACCAACTGGATTAGCAGAAATAGGTTCATATGGAGAGATGTATCAAGTTGGATCAGAAAGTTTAAATTTAACAACTACACCATTAGGATGGACAACAGCAATTGCGGGTGAATTAGATGGGGTTACTTTTGTTGATAATGGTACAGCTGATAGACTTAGAGTTGATAATGATGGTATTTATCATGTTGTCGTAGCAACATCATTTATAAATCCTAGAGTAGCATCAACAGTAGTCGCTCAAATTTATGTAAATGATGTAGCAGAAACAAAATTAATAGGATATAGTTTCTATGACCCTGGAGTAGGAGGTAGTATAACCAATAATGTGGCTATAAATGGTATTTTAGATTTATCTGCGAATGATTATATTGATCTTAGATTTTCTACAGTATCAGGATCCATAACTATATTATTACAAAATGTAGACGTAAGTTTGACTGATATTACAGGAGCAAGAGGGCCTACCGGTGAAACTGGTCCTACTGGTCCAATCGGTGAAACAGGTCCTACTGGTCCAACTGGTCCTACTGGTCCTACTGGTCCTACTGGTCCTACTGGTGCTACTGGTATAACTGGTCCTACCGGCCCAGCAGGAAGCTGGAGTTCAATAGGTGCTTTGATAGGGCCTATAGGTCCAGTACCTGTACCAAGTAATATTTTAATACCAGTTGATGATACTGCTGGTGCTGTTGCTATTGATTTTCCTGCCGCACCTAGTGATGGAGATCAAATTACTGTGAAAAGTATAGCTGGAGCAGGTATTGTAGGTGGTATAGCTATAACTGCAGGAGGAACATCAATAGAAGATCCAGCTGCACCTATAGGTCCATATCCACCAGGGGCCGGACCTGTAGCATTTATAGGTGGTATACCTAAAGAAGTGCATACATGGTTCTTTTCTACATCATTAGCTCCACCACCTGGGGTATGGGTTTTAACTAACTAGTAACCATAAAAATTGACATATATATGGTAATTATACAATAATTATCATATATTTATAAATGGATAAACAAATAATTTATAATATTGTTATTAATTCATCAGCTATCATTTTTGCTATAGGTACTGTTATAGCATTTCCTGCTAATCTATATAATGCACTATCACTCATATTTGGTAATATATAAGTATTTGGAAATCCTTGTAAATTAAAAAATTCTCTTGGAGTTAGTTTCCGAATACCTTTATTATCTTTGATAAGTGGACAATTATGTCCACCTGCACCACAATTACGTGTTAAAGTTGGACACACATTATTTTTATTTTCTCGAACATAATGCCTTCTAAATTGATAAACAGTATCTGTTGTGATATTTTTAGTCACATCTTTATTTATTATATCCCATACCTTGAACCTATCACTATAATAATATTTGTTAGGAATTGATTTTTCCAAAATACTTGATACTGGTAATGGTTTGCTATTATCAACTATATTTACAAAATTAAATTTATCATATGTAGATTTGTCTCTGAAACACACTATATATATCCTTTCTCTATTTTGAGGAATATTTGTGGCTTTACATGTGTTAATAATTTTATGTTTCATATGATATCCTATATCAGTTATACTTTTTTGTATAATATCAAATGTATTTCCATTATCATGAGATTTTAGATTCTTAACATTTTCTAGTATGACTACTTTAGGTTTATGATATTTTACAATTTCTAATATCTTCCAAAATATATTAGACCTACTGTCATCAAATCCTTTTCTTAAGCCTGCTTGACTAAATGGTTGACATGGCCAACCAGATGTTAATATATCATGTGCAGGAATTTTTTTGGTATTAATATTATGTAAATCATCTAATACCAACTTATGTCTAAAATTAGCATCATATATACATTTCGCCTCCGTAATTATATCATTTGCAAATATAGGTATAATTCTATCGGTTTGTGATAAGCCAAGAGAAAAACCTCCGGTTCCAGCACATAGATCAACTAATCGGTACCTTTTTTCACATTTAGGAAGTCTTTCGATATGTTTATTATAATTTTTCTCATATTTGTATCTTCTATAACAATTGGTGCATGTAAATACCATAATAATATAGATTAGTATTATTATTATATTTTATATTGAAAATATCAATTTTTATTGTAATACGTTAAAAAAGGACATAATATCATATTTGATAAATATTATACATATAAGATGGATATACAATTTGACAGTAATAATATAAATTTGGCATGGACAGAAAAATCCTCTAATATTAATCCAGATTTAACAGAACATTCATATAAATTTGAACAGGGAATATATCATCTACATGATATATTTTATTTGGCAGTAGGTTATGGTGTAGCCAATTCATTTATGGTAAGGGGAAATGATAGTCTGATAATAATTGATACATGTGAGAATATAGAAACTGCTAGTCAAATATTAAAAGATTTTAGGAAATATACAGATTTACCTATTAGCACGATTATATATACACATAATCATCTTGATCATATAGGTGGTGTTAAAGCATATGTTAATAAAGAAGATGTGAATGCAGGGAAAGTTAAAATATATGCACATTCAACTATGATGGATGGTATTAGAAATATGGCAGCAAATGTTGGACATATACTAAATAGACGATCTATATATTCATTTGGTCTAGCATTAAAAAAAGGAGATGATGGGCATATAAATGATGGCATCGGTCCCGAAATTATAATAGGAACTCCTACATTTATAGTGCCAACAGATACATTTGATAGTGTTTTAAAGTTAATTGTTTCTGGGATAAGGATGGAATTGTATTACGCACCAAGTGAGACTGATAATGAGATATTTATATACTTTCCTGATTATGAGCTAGTTCAATCAGCTGATATTATTATGGGCGAAACTTATCCTAATATACATTCTATAAGAGGTACAAAATATAGAGATCCGACAAAATGGTGGAAAGCCATAGATATGATAAGAGAGTTACAACCTAAATACATATTTCCATCACATGGCAGACCGATAGAAGGGAAAGAAAACGTAATGGATATGTTGACAGCATATAGAGATGCGATACAATTTACACATGATCAGACGATAAGATATATGAATGAAGGGTATACACCTGATGAATTAGTAGAAGTATTACCATCCTTGCCAGATAATTTAAAAAATCATGCATGGTTAGGAGAATTTTATGGAACTGTAAAACATTCAGTGAGACAAATATATAATGGATATCTTGGATGGTTTATCGGAGATCCCACATCATTAGACCCATTACCACAAAGAGAAAGAGCACTAAAATATATTAATACGATGGGTGGAAGAGATAATATCCTTAAAATAGGGAAAGAGAGTTATGATAACAAAGAATATAAATGGGCAGCAGAAATATTGACATATTTAATAAATATTAATATTAATGATAAAGAGGCAAAATTATTGAAAGCAAAATGTTTGAAAAAATTAGGATATGGGTGCAAAAATATTAATTGGAGAAATTGGTATTTATCAGCATCACAAGAGTTGGATGGTACTTTTGACCATGAATTTGTAAATAATATAGATGGTATAAATGCCAATGATATAATGGCCGAAATTCCAACAAGATTATTATTAAATCAATTATGTGTTAAATTAGATACTAGCAGATCAAACAATATCCATAGATCATATGGATTTTATGTAGGAGATGAATATTATGTGTTTAATATTAGATCATGTGTAGTGGAATTTTGTGAAAATAATAATCAATTAGTGGATCATACTGCTAAAATAAATGATAATATTATTAAGAAAATATTATCAAATAAAACAAATATACTTGAACAAAAACATAATATTGAATTAGGAGATAACACAACAATATATGATATTGAACAATTCTTTTCATATTTTGATTTGGAGAAAAAATATCCACTACTAACTCATCCACATATATAAATTATTGATTGTGATAAAAATTGATTATAAAATATATTACATAATATTTTTATAATAATATTAGTATACTAACAGGATATGGTATATAAATGCAAAAAATGTACAACTACCTTCACAAATATTAAAGATTGTATTAATCATATTAAAAGTAAAGCTTGCCAGCAATTGGATTGTATAGATTTATTTTGTGGATGTGGTGGAATGTCATATGGTTTGCAAAAGGCTGGAATTAACATAATTGCTGGAATGGATATATGGAATAAAGCTATTAATAGTTACAAACAAAATTTTAGCCATAATGCTATATGTGAAGATATTAGGGAGTTTAGTCCAGAAAAAATGAGCGAATTGATAAATAAGAAATATGTTGATATTATAGTTGGAGGCATTCCGTGTCCGGGTTTTTCGCTAGCCGGAAAGCGTGATAAGGCAGACCCTAGAAATTTGTTATTTCTAGACTTTTGCAAATATTTGTCTTTTTTCAAACCTAAATATTTTGTAATAGAAAATGTGATAGGTATATTATCTATGAAAAATACCAAATCAGAAAAAGTAATTGATATTATTATGAGTAAATTAAGAGAAGAATATAATTGTTGTATAAATAAATTATATGCATCAGATTTTGGAGTTCCGCAAAATAGAAGACGTGTGATAATAATAGGCATTAGGAAAGATCTAAATAAAATACCAGATCCTATTAAATCTAATAACTCTGTAGAAAACAGGACTCCTGTCAAAACTGTACTTGAAAAAAGGGATAATGTGGACAAAAAATTATTCTTGTCAGAAAAAGCGATTGATGGAATAAATAAAAAAAAAGCAAAGATGAAAAATAAAGGATATGGATTTGGAGCTCAATTTTTGAATCTTGATAAACCTTCGTATACTATACCGGCAAGATATTGGAAAGATGGATATGATGCATTGGTAAAATATGATGAAAAAAATATTAGGAGATTATCAATATTAGAGCTCAAAAGAATCCAAAGTTTTCCAGATGATTATATAATTGTTGGAAATAGGAAAGATTCTATTATACAGATTGGCAATGCTGTTGCATGTGAATTTGCATATCATATAGGAAAATATATAATCAATATTGATCAATAATCAAATTATCCCAAAATTTTTTTATTTATTAATTTCCATCAATAATATTTATTATTGATGAATTTGTGGTACATATTGTATTAAATTCAATTTTTAATTAGACAAATTTATGTTTTATTTTTTATTGTAGGATTATATAATGCATAAGAGAGTATACTATAAAAATAGTTGTGGACAGGTTGGTAATTATAGATCAAATATATATTATGAAAAAAGTGATTGTAAATGTGAAGAATGTTGTGATAGGAAGAAAAAGGTAAAATATTGTACAAAATTTAGAGGTATTACAGGAGAAACTGGTCCAACTGGTTCAGTAGGTCCTACTGGCCCAACTGGTCCTACTGGCCCTGAATTTAGCTTTATTATTGACAGTGCTACTGGTCCTACAGGAGATCCTATTTCTGGACCTATAACTGTAAATAATGGTGATTTGGTTAGATTTTGGAGTGATTCATTAACTATTACAGTTGAAGAAGGTTCAGCATTAATTAATATAGAAGATGAGAGAGATATAGAAGGTGCTGGAGATACTGGTCCAACTGGGCCACAAGGTGTTACAGGTCCTAGAGGAGATCCTTCAGGATTAACAGGCCCTTATGGACCTACAGGTGAGACAGGATCTATAGGAGAAACTGGTAGTACAGGTCCAACTGGACTTCAAGGTATACAAGGTATTCAAGGTGAAACAGGGCCTACTGGACCTACTGGACCTACTGGATTTACAGGTCCTACAGGTGAAACAGGTAATACAGGGCCAACTGGTCCTACAGGGCCAACTGGTCCTACTGGTGAAACAGGTCCTACTGGATTTACTGGACCAACTGGTGAAACAGGACCTACTGGACCTACTGGACCTACCGGAGAGACTGGGCCTACAGGTCCTACTGGAGAAACAGGCCCTACTGGACCAACAGGAGAAACTGGTCCAACAGGAGAAACTGGTCCAACTGGACCAACAGGTGAAACTGGTCCGACAGGTCCAACTGGACCGACTGGACCTACAGGAGAGACTGGCCCTACTGGACCGACAGGTCCTACTGGAACATCAGTAAAATGTATTGATATTGATTATTTTGGTATTACATCACCAGATAGTGCAAGTAAGCCGGGAGCAGGAGATTTTACAGGACAATTATGTTTAGCATTAGATTCTAGTGATTTATATGAATGGGATGGTGCTAACTGGATAATAATAAACCCTCCTCCATCATATCCATTTTATATATATGATGTTAATACAAATATAATATGGAATGCTATTGCATCTAGTCAAGCATCTGAAGAATTTGTATGTGGTGAGAATGATTTATTAATTGATGGCAATACATGTAATATGTATAAATATGATGGAAGTATGTGGGAATTTGTATGCAAATTAAAAGGAGACACAGGCCCAACAGGAGAGACAGGTCCTACAGGACCTACAGGTTCTACTGGACCTACTGGAGAAACTGGCCCAACAGGAGAGACAGGCCCTACTGGACCTACTGGTATTACTGGTAGTACAGGTCCAACTGGACCTACTGGTACAGAGATAAAATGTATTGATATTGCATATAGGGGAGTTACAGCTCCTGATACAGCATCTAAAGGTACAGGTGACTTTGTTGGACAATTATGTTTAGCATTAGATACTAGTGATGTATCAGAATGGGATGGTGGTAGTTGGAATATCTTAAATCCTCAACCAACATTACCTTATTATTATTTGGATATCCCAAATGGAATTATATATTATGTTACAGCTTTATCATCTCCAGCTGAGATATTTGTATGCCCTGAAGGAACATTATTAATTGATGAATCTGATTGCACCCTGTATAAATATGAAGGAGGTGTGTGGACAGAATCATGTAAATTAAAAGGGGATACTGGTCCAACAGGAGAAACAGGTCCAACAGGATTTACAGGACCAACTGGTCCTACAGGTTTACAAGGTATAACAGGACCTACAGGCCCCGGAAATTTTATACATAACTTTAACGGTACTACTGGACCAACATTTATTATAAATAGTGATACATATCTCCCTATAACATCAACGGATACTATACCTTTAGCAGGAACTTATTATGTAAATTTTTCTTGTAACATATCAACTTCAAATAGTACTACTGGAGCGGCTATAGCAGTTTTTAATGATGGGATACTATCTGACCATTCTGTGCGTTTTGCAGAACCATCTGCAAGTGCAAGTGGAAATAATGGATATCAGACACAATCTTTAGAAACTGTTACAGGATCTGAAACTATAGATATTAGGATTAGAAGAACTGCAGGTAGTACTGGTACAGTTGCTGTTGATGAAAGAAATGTTTTTCTACTAAGAGTATCAGATTAAGATTAGTTTTTGTAATATATAAATAGTGATCTATAAACGTTATTATATCACACTATGGGCAAAATTTATTATAGAGTTAATAATGGACATAAAGTATCATATGTAACTTCTGAGGATATCATAAGAAATAGGCAAAATAAACATACTAAAATAATAAGTGAATGTAATGAGGATAAAAATAAGCCGTATAAACAGAAGGTTGTATCTACCGGCCCAGTCGGATATGCCGGTACAGTCGGATCTACCGGTACAGTCGGATCTACTGGTCCACCTGTTCCAATTTTCTCATCATATATGTATAATATATAGTCCATCAATAGGCGTAACTGGACCTTAATCTTACAACAATCATAACTGATAAAATGGTTTTTTTATATTAAAAAAATAAATTAGAACGATAATTTTTGTAGTATCATATGTATTATAAAAATTATACAATACATCAGAAGTGTATTGAGATACAATTAAATTATCCTTGTATAGTTATATATAAAGTAATCCATTATGGGTAAAATTTATTATAAGAAGAAATGTGGATCTATCGTATCATATTCTACTTCTGAATATATAGTAAGGAATAGGTGTGGTTGTGACAAATGCACTGAAAGTATTAATAATTCAAAATGTAAGCATAAGAATAATAATAAATGTGAGTGTAAACCCGGAGAAGTAGGACCAACAGGCCCAACAGGACCAGTTGGACCTTTATTTCGATTTATAGTTGATACATCAACTGGTCCCACTGGACCTGAAAATTCAGGACCAGTAACTGTTAACCAAGGTGATCTTGTTAGATTTTGGAGTACAACACTAGATGTTAAAGTTGAACCTGGATCTGCTCTTGTTAATATAGAGTATAATGCACCAACAGGAGCTACTGGAGGAGCAGATGGTCCTACTGGATCAACTGGATCAGTGGGATCCACAGGACCTACTGGTTCCAGAGGGATAGATGGTTCTACAGGACCTACTGGACCTGTAGGACCAGCTGGACCTAATAACGGATTTACAGGTCCGACTGGACCTAATGGAACAGGAAGTACTGGTCCAACTGGCCCTAATGGTACGGGAAGTACTGGACCAACTGGACCTAATGGTGTAGGTGGAAGTACTGGTTTTACTGGTCCTACTGGGCCAGAAGGTATAGGAGGAAGTACAGGTTTTACTGGATCAACTGGTTCAACTGGTCCCACTGGGACAGGAGGAAGTACCGGATTTACAGGTCCAACTGGGCCAGAAGGAATTGGTGGAAGTACCGGATTTACTGGACCAACTGGGCCAGAAGGTATAGGTGGAAGTACTGGTTTTACTGGACCAACTGGGCCAGAAGGAATAGGTGGAAGTACCGGATTTACAGGTCCAACTGGGCCAGAAGGTGTAGGTGGAAGTACTGGTTTTACTGGTCCAACTGGGCCAACTGGACCTAATGGAGAAGGTGGAAGTACTGGTCCAACTGGTATAATGGGACCGATAGGTCCAACTGGATATACTGGACCAAAGGGAGAAGATGGTAATTTAAGTGCCTCTTGTTTTGAATATGTATTTGATGATAGTACAATTTCTGGAGATCCCGGAAGTGGAGAAATAAGGATTAATACTGCAGCTGTGGAAAGTGCTACTGAAATATACATAAATGATTTGGATACTAATGGTGATGATATATCATCATTTATTGAATCAATAATTAATAATCCTAATGCTAGTACTATACCGGGACATGTCAAAATATCAGATGCTACTGATCCAGCTACATTTGTATTATATACTATAAGTGGAGGGACTGACAATACATCATATTTTGATATTGATGTGTCATATGTATCAGGAGATACTGGAACATTATTTGCAAATGGTAATGGTCTTATAGTATGTTTTGCAAGAACAGGTGATAGAGGAGATAAAGGAGAAACAGGTCCAAGAGGACCAACCGGTTTTGGTGGCAGTACAGGATTTACAGGACCTACTGGTTCAGGTATAACAGGACCAACTGGACCAACTGGACCTGAAGGTATAGGAGGAAGTACCGGATTTACAGGTCCAACTGGGCCAGAAGGA
>Ga0070729_10002275_pt1 | contig 25340 bp, 16 predicted proteins | sample tdDd472_FD_66725 | JGI IMG/M metagenome (GOLD analysis project Ga0070729, IMG submission 66725) | Marine sediment microbial communities from the Atlantic coast under amendment with organic carbon and nitrate - tdDd47.2 | ecosystem: Environmental > Aquatic > Marine > Coastal > Sediment | place... | reverse complement strand
TTACACTGGATTTAGAGCTCATCCGCTTTTGTTTTTTGGAAAATTTGCATTGATGACAATGTTTATTGGTGGTTCCACTTCAATATTACTATTTATATTGTTTTTGTTAACTGGAATTGGCATCACAGGACAAACATTTCTTATCTTTTTGATTTTCACAATGTTGGGGAGTATGCAGTTTATTATTGTCGGTGTTCTCAGCGAAATAATTACTCGAGGATTTTTTGAAGCAAAAGATAGTGATGAGTATATTGTTGAAGAAATCATTACTCAGGAACCCGTAAAATGAGGATTCTCTTTATAAACCATGAATATCCTCCTTTTGGCGGCGGTGCAGCAACAATAACACAGGAATTATTTTCCCGCTTTGAAAATAGTAAGCATGAAGTTCATCTGTTGACAGGAAATATTCAGACTAACAAGCAAAATATTACATCGATTAAAACAAGAAGAAAAAGCAATTCTGAAGGTTCTGTATGGGGATTTATAAAATTTATACTTCTCGGATTTTTCAAATTGCGATCTATCCATAAAAGTTTTCAACCAGATATTGTCTTTGCATTTTTCACAATTCCTGGTGGAATGTTGGCTCGCATCTATAAATTTCTTTTTAAAACGCCATATATTGTATCAATTCGCGGTGGTGATATTCCTGGATTTCAATTAGGTAAAAAACATGAGAAGTTTCAGAAATTTGCCAAACCATTAGTCCTGAAAATACGTAAAAAAGCAACACTCATTCATGTAAATTCGCAAAGACTTTACAACTTAACAATACAAAATGCTATAGACCTTGATAAAGTGACAATCCTTCCAAATGGTATAAATTTACAGGATTTTTCATATCGGGAAAATATTGTTGGTGAAAAACTAAAAATATTATTTACAGGTAGACTTTCAAAACAGAAAAATCTTGATGTATTCCTAAAAGCATTATCCTTAGCAAAAATTGATTTTCAGTTCACAATAATAGGCAATGGACCAGAAAAAGAGAACCTTGTGAAAATTGTCCAGGATAATAGTCTCAATGTAGAATTTTTAGATTGGATGGAACGGGTAAAATTACAGCAATTATATAGGGAATATAATATCTTCATTTTGCCTTCAATGGATGAAGGAATGTCAAATTCTGCACTTGAAGCTGTGGTAAATCAATGTGCTTTACTTTCTTCTAAAAATGCTCATTTGCAATGGAAAGATGAAGAAATTATGAGTGAGTGGGTTGTAGATGATTATTTAAATCCTGGAGAATGGCTATATTGCCTGGATAACCTTTCGGATAATTTTAATAAAATCAATGATATAAGTATAAAAATGAAACAATTTATCCATGAAAAAAACGACTGGAATAAACTGTTCCCAAAATATGAGGAAATGATCCTAAAATGTGTGGAATAGCCGGATTTATATCACAGAAATTTGGACAAAAAGAAAAGTCTGATATTTTGAAAAAAATGTGTGATAAAATCAGACATCGTGGTCCTGATAGTGATGGTTATTTTGTAATGGATGCTTATGGGATTGGAATGCGTCGTCTCAGCATTATTGATGTGGATACAGGCGATCAACCTATTTTCAATGAAGACAAATCACTGGCAATAGTTTTTAATGGTGAAATATACAATTACAGGGAATTGAGAGAAAAGGCGATTGCAAAAGGGCATATTTTTAAAACCCAGAGTGATACTGAAGTAATCTTGCATCTTTATGAAGAAGAAGGAACACATTGTCTAGATAAATTAAACGGTATGTTTGCGTTTGCTATACTTGATTTAAAATTAGATTTAATATTCCTGGCAAGAGATAGGTTTGGTATTAAACCACTTTATTATTATCACAAGGACAATGATTTTGTTTTTGCCTCTGAATTGAAATCAATTCTTGAATTTCCAACTGTACAAAAAAAACTTAACCTTGAAGCATTGAACTATTATTTGACAATGGAATCAGTACCAGCACCACTTACCATATTTCAGGATATTCACAAACTTGAACAAGCACATTTTTTTGAAATTTCTGAGGATAAAATAAAGAAGCAGCAATATTATTTTGTCAATTATCATCCAAAATTTACTGACAGAAATATTAGTTTTTATGTAGATGAACTGGATTGGTTAATTGAGAAATCTGTAGAACGACGAAAAATTAGTGATGTACCAATAGGTAGTTTTCTGAGTGGTGGAATTGACTCTAGTCTAATTGCCTCATATATGAATCGTTATTTTGATGGGAAACTTAATACGTTTAGTATTGGATTTGAGGAAAAATCCTTTGACGAATCTAATTATGCCAGAAAGGTAGCAAAGCACCTTGGTACTGTTCATCATGAGAAAATATTTACACCAAAAGATATGATGGATATTTTACCAGAAATTATTGATAAAATGGACGAGCCATTTGCAGATGCTTCAATTTTACCGACATATCTACTGTCAAAGTTCACAAGAGAAAATGTTACTGTAGCATTAAGTGGCGATGGAGGAGATGAAGTTTTTGCTGGATATCCGACCTATTTCGCTCGAAAAATTGGGGATTATATACCATCATTTTTTTATTATTTTCTTAAACCGTTTGTAAGCATTTTACCAACATCAGACAGGAATATAAGTTTTGATTTCAAGGCAAAACGATTTGTAGCAGGATTACCATATTCTAACGATATACGTCATCAAATATGGCTTGGCTCCTTTGATACAAAACAAAAAAGTCTCCTTTATTCAGAGGAAGTAAATAATATTTTTGGAGATAAAGTCGAAAATTTTGATCTCATTCAACAACATATGAAAAAATGCCAAACAGAACTTAATTGGGAGCGATCACTTTGGCTCGATATGAGGTTTTATTTACAGGATAATATGCTTGTGAAAGTCGATCGGGCTAGTATGCTGAACTCACTGGAAGTCCGAGTGCCATTTCTCGATAACGAAGTTGTAGAATTTATGGCAAGAGTTCCAGCACATTTGAAATACAGAGGCAGAACATCAAAATATATCCTCAAGCAATTAGCAAAAAAATACCTTCCTGATGACATTATTAATCGTCCTAAAAAAGGATTTGGAATTCCTGTGGCAAAATGGATCAAAAATGAACTGAAACAGGAAATGCTGGATACTTTTGATGAGAGAAAAATCAAACGTCAGAATATCTTTGATTATTCTTATGTGGATCTTTTATTTAAGAAACATTTGCAAGGGAAACAGGATAATAGAAAATTGCTTTGGACCTTATATATATTCCAAAAATGGTTTGATAAATATTATGATTAAAGAAAAGATTGCACCACTATTGTTGGGGATTTACAAATCTAATGTAATTAAATACTTACATAATAATAGAAAAGTGTTTAATAATGTGAAAATATTGAGGGAATTTCAGCAGAAACGCTTAAAGAAATTGCTAATTCATGCATATAGAACCACTAAATATTACCAAAAAGTATTTGATGAAATTGAGTTGATTGAAAATAACAACATCAATTGGGAAAAATTCAATAAAATCCCACTACTTACCAAAGAATTAATCCGCAAAAATTACAACGATTTGATATCAATTGATTCAAGTTCCAGGAATCCTTATGAAAACACTTCAGGTGGATCAACCGGGGAACCTGTAGTTTTTCTTCAAGACAAGGATTATTATGAAAGAATGGTGGCAGATACAATTTTCTTCTCAGAATTATATGGGAAAAAACTGGGTGAAAAAGAAATCAAAATCTGGGGATCAGAAAAAGATATTTTCAATGAAAAAGAATCAAAAATCAACCAACTTATTAATTATTTTTTCAACAGAACATTGCTCAATAGTTTCCGGCTTGATGAAAATTCAATAAGTAACTATTTGGATGAAATAGAGAAAGTAAAACCCAAATCTATATGGACTTACGTGGATTCGATTTTTGAAATTTCAAAATACATTAATAAAAATAAACTGAATATTTTCAATCCTAAAATTATTATTTGTACAGCAGGAACAATGTACCCAGAATTTAAACAGGAAATATCCAAAGCCTTTCCCAACTCAAAAATTCTTAATCAGTATGGCTCTCGCGAAGTTGGGATTATTGGGATTGGTGAAAAGAAAATTGATGTTTTCAGGCAATCGATTGTTATGGAATTTTTTAATAAAAATAATAACAAATATATAACCGATCATGGTATTGGAAACATCATCATCACGTCATTAAATAACTATTCCATGCCTTTGATAAAATTTGATATTGGTGATATTGGTGAGAGTAATGACATTGATGAATCCGGTGTAAAGTCCTTGCGAAAATTAACAGGTAGAGACAATGCACATATAAAACGAAATGATGGTAGTATTATTCACGGAGAATTATTTACGCACTTGTTTTACTTCATGAAAGAGATCAACAAGTTTCAAGTAATACAAGAAGAGTATACAAAGTTTGTAATATTCCTTGAAATTGAAAATGGAGCAATGGAAAGTGAAAAATTCAATTTTCTGCGACATAAATTTAATGAGATAATGGATGATAAGTGTGAGATAGAATTTCGAATTGTTGAAGATATCCCTAAACTAAAATCAGGTAAATATCAGTTTGTCACTTCAAAGGTGAAACATGAGTGATGTATTTATAACAAAAATAAACAAGACTGAATATCCACAAGCACCCTTTCACCCCAATAGTGTTTTTCCTGAATTTGCTAATACAGACATAATCAATAGTATTGATCATGATAATGAAATTTATTCTGCAGTTCGTGATATATTTTATAACCTTGGGTTTGATAAGGAAAACTTTGGTAAATCCTTATGGAATCCACTGAAATCCTTTGTTATAAAAGGTGATAAAATTCTATTGAAACCTAATTTCGTAAAAGGTAATCATCCACTAGGAAATGAAGGTGTTTTATCAATGATAACACATGCTTCAATCATGCGACCTGTTATTGATTATCTTCTATTGGCAACTGGTGATGATTGTGAAATTATTATTGGAGATGTGCCATTACAATCATCTGTCTGGGAAGAAATTATTACAATTTCCTGTGCAAAAGAGTTAGTAAAATACTATGATAGAGAAAATATTAAATTGCTTGATATGAGAAGAGAAATGGCAATTTTTAATGAAGAAAATGTGATTGTTGATAAAATAATTACTGAAAATCGAAATGAAGCGGATTATGTTGTTGTTGATCTGGGAAAAGATTCAGCCTTGAGCGAAATATCAGAATTTTCGAATAGGTTGGAAATTACAGATTATGGATTTGGAACTGTTCCAAAACATCACAATCAAAATAAAAACGAATATCTGATAGCCGGAGAAATATTGGATGCAGACTGCATAATTAATCTCCCCAAAATGAAAACCCACCGCAAAGCAGGAATTACCTGTGCAATGAAAAATCTAGTTGGAATAAATGGTGACAAATCCTGGATTGCTCATCACCGAAGAGGATTACCAAAAAATGGTGGGGACGAATTCGAAAATTTCCATTTACAAACTGTATTAAGAGAGCGATTCTGGAATTTTATAAAAACCAAGAAAATGGGAGTGAAATTTGCAACTTTCCTGAAAAAGGGTTATAAAACTTTTATCTGGAGAGGTAAATCCTTTGAAGAAATTTCTATGGAGGATAATTCGCCTCATTATCGTGAAGGAAGTTGGCAGGGAAATGATACTATTTGGCGTTGTATTAGAGATTTAAATCAAATTTTATTCTATGCAGATAAAAAGGGTGATATGAAATCAGAAAAACAAAGGAAATATCTTTGTATAGTGGACGGTATTTTATCTGGCGAAAAAGAAGGTCCAATGGAGCATCTGCCTAAACAAACTGGACTGATTCTCGGGGGAACAAATCCTGTTGAGATTGATTTTGCGGTGGCAGAAATAATGGGTTTTGATTACCATTTGATTCCTTCTATTGATAAAGCATTTTCCACAGAAAAATATGAACTTATTAAGAAAAAACCGGATGAAATAGAAATCGAGTCAAATTGTGATAATTGCCATTATCAATTTCAGACACCAAAAGGATGGAAAAATATTTATAACACATTTAAAGGAAATTCGTGACGACAAAAAGGAAAATATTATTATTTGCAGTTCAATTTTATCCTGAAAGTACAGGATATAGTTTCGCTGCATCAAATTTTGTTAAATCAATTTCAGATAAATATGATATAACAGTAATGACTCCTGTAGAACTTCCTCAAGGAATAGAAGAATTACCGAATATCAAGGTTATCCGAGGAAGAAAAAATGGATTTCAAAAATATTTTTACCAATTCAAAATTTTATTTCCTGTGCTAAAAACTCTATCAACATATGATGCAATATTTTTTGATACTGCAGAGTTGTTTTTTCTGGGAAATATTATTTCTCGATTAGCACCAGAAAAAACAATCCTTAGATTTCATGGTTGCATGACTACTGAAGCAGCTTATTTTGGAAAAACCCTTATGATGAGAGTCTGGAAATTTTTTATCAGAAAATGGGTGAGAGCCACAAAAATCATTACTTCCACAACTCCATTTTACATCGATTTTGTCAAAAACCTCTACCTTAAATCAGATTTATATCAATCTGCTTCTAAAAATTTTAGTATTATTCCAAATACGATTTTTGTGGAAGATTATAACCTTCCTGAAAAATCAGAAATTTTTAAAAAATATGGAATTAAATCCACGAATTTCAATATGCTGACTTTAGGTAGAATGGACAACGATGGATTAATCCAAAAGGGTATTGAAGATGTGATGTTTGCATTGAAATTACTTAAAGATTATAACAGAGAATTTACAATTACAGTCATAGGAAATGGGAATAAGAAAAAGCAGATTGAAGAGTTAGTAAAATCACTCGGAATTGAAAGTAATGTAAACTTCATTTCCAAAGCGCAACACCTTGATATTTTAGCATTGAGTAAATATGTTGATGCTACAGTTTTGTACTCTAGGTTTGAGGGAATGTCGATGTTTGCACTAGAATCTGTCAGTCTTGGATGTTTCCCTATATTTTCCAATGTTGGTGGATTGAAAGATCTTGTAATAAATAATGAATCAGGATTCCTTGTTGAATCACAGAATATTCCCGAATTGGCTAACAAGATCATTGATAGAATGGAAATGAATGATGCTGATTGCTCAGAATTCAGAGAAAACTCCAGACAACATTTTCAGAATAATTTTACACCAGAATTAATAACCGAAAAGTTTGATGAGGTGATGAATTTTATAGTACCAAAGAGGAAAGAATAATGGAGAGAATATTAATTGTTGGTGCGGGATATGCCGGAGCAGTATTTGGTAGATTGGCTGCCGAGAGTGGAATATCAGTACAAATCATTGATAAAAATGATCATATTGGTGGACATAGTTATTCCTACAAAGATGAAGAAACCGGTGTGGAAATTCACAAATATGGGCCTCACATTTTTCATACAGTTTATGAGGATGTTTACGAATTTGTTTCAAGGTTTACAAAATTTAATAATTACGTCAACAGGGTAAAAGCTATACACAAAAATAGTGTATATTCTTTACCAATTAATCTTCATACAATTAACCAGTTTTTTGATAAAGCATTTTCACCGACAGAAGCAGAGCAATTTATTAAAAGTAAACAGGTTCGATTTGATCAAATTACAAATTTTAAAGAAACTGTGTTAAGTTCCATCGGAGAAGAACTCTATAAAGCATTTTTTGAAGAATATACTAGAAAACAATGGGGAGTTGAACCTGAAGAGATTGTTGTTTCAACAGCCAAAAGACTTCCTGTGCGATACAATTATAATGATAATTATTTCAACGATAAATACCAGGGAATTCCTGTTAATGGATATGGAAGTTTATTCGAAAATATGCTTGACCATAAAAACATCACTACGACTTTGAATACCAATTTTGGTGATTTGAAAAATAATTGGCAGAAAGATTATAATTATTTGGTATATACAGGTGCAGTTGATGATTATTTTGAATACCAATTTGGAACATTACCCTATAGATCACTAAAGTTTGAGAGAATTGTTAGTGAAGAGATTCAAGGCAACGCTGTAATAAACTATCCTGATGCCAATGTGCCCTTTACAAGAATTCATGAACATAAATATTTTACACCGGAAAAAGAATTTCACAAATCCGTTGGCTTCAAAGAAAACAGTTTTCAAACCGATAATACCAGCAGACCCTTTTATCCGATTGAAAATGAATCAAGCCTCAAGTTATATAGCAAATACAAAAAAATGGCTGAAAAAGAGCCAAATATCCTGTTCATAGGCCGCCTGGCACAGTTCAAATATTTTAACATGGATCAAACTACGAAATCTGCTATCGATGCATTTCAAAAATTTAAATCCAGGATTGGGAAGTAATGGTTTATTTTGCAATCCTATCATTTTTCGTTTCTATTTATTATTACAGCAGAGTAATAAATGAGCCTCTCCACCCGGATTCTGGTGAATTTATCTATCCTGGTATTATGCAACAGCTTGGATTCAAAAAAGAATATTTACAACACAATGTTGATGGAAAATACAAGCCAACCTCACTTAGCTATAATGTATTTCCACCAGAACCACATTCCAATATTTCAAACAAAAAGCAATATATTGGTGCTTTTCCGTATTTTCGTGATAAAATGTTTGTCTGGTGGTTCTTTGAAAAATTTTATTACCTATTTCCGCTTAAAACCAAATCTTTCAGATTAATTAACATATTTTTGATTTTTCTAATTTCTCAGTTGTTTTTCATCATAATTCATGATTTTCTGGGATTGTATTATTCCATTTTCTGGTCAATGATATTTCAATTGACAGTAATGTTGCCGCATTTTGATTTTTATCAGATACATGCAGAAGAATGGGGAACATTGCTATTAATTGTTTTGTCAATTTTATTAACTAAACTGCACTATTTATTTATTAGCCCCATTTTATTTGGATTAATTCTTATTGCTATTTTTTTCTATATAAAAATTACCTTTGCACCAACGTTATTATATTTTTTTCTGTCGCCAATTGTAATTTTTCAAAATCTAGAATTTTTCAGAATATCTACTATTTCAATTTTAGTTGGGTTGATCACTCTATTTTTATTCTACTTATTCTCAGGATTATTGAAGCCTGTTTTCTGGTCATTAAATCCATTCCACTTGATCAAATATAAAAAAAGTGCGGGCACTTCCAGAACAGATGATCAAAGAAGCACCGACTTTTCAATCAAAAAATTTATTATGTCATATTTCATCGAAATTTTGATTGGATTGTTGGCATTAGCAGTCACAATCCAGTGGTTGTTTTACAACTCAGAACCAATGAAAATTGAAATTTTTCTATTCGGATGGATTTGTGTTATTTGTATAGAAGTTTTCGTACAGGGGAAATTATATCCATCTCACTTATTACCGTTAACTATTCCCGGAATTTTATTTATTGGATTACAGAATAACTTGTTTTCACTTATTATCAGTATTTTAGTTTTTATTCTGTGGAGTAAATTTTTCTTTTTATCTGGTGAATCAATTTTATCCAAATATGGCAAGCAATCCCAAAATCCTTACATAGATTTAATGGCTCAATATGATGAGGTTGCTAAATCAATCAGGCAAAATACAACAAAAAAGGACACCATCTTATCAATTGGTTACTCAAGCCCATTGTATACATTATCAAAAAGAAAAGCTGCTCTTGGACTCTACGAAGCATTGACAACCATTGATCCTTTTGATCTACAAAAAAAACTTGGCGATAATTGGGAATGGTGGCTCCTTCAGGCTATAATTGTTGAAAGACCTAAACTTTTGGTAGATTCAAATAGTCATGTCGACTCACAAGAATTATGTAACTCCCTAGGAATAAGCATGAAAGTAATTAATAGCATTGATACTTATGCAATTTATAAGATTGATTATAAAAACATGGAAAAACACCCAACAAATCTTGGAGAGAATATCTTCACTTATAAAACAGGAGATAGAAAATGTCTATTCTATATCTCTTAGGAATCATAATTATTACGATTTTGATAAAACTTCCATATCTGAAAGTTCCCTTAGATGCTGATTTTGGCATTTATGGATATCATGGACTATTTTGGTTGAGAAATGAGAAAATGCCAACCAGAGATACAATTGAAAATCATCCACCTGGTCGATGGATTCTATATGCAATTTTACTTAAATACTTTAAGGTATCCAGACAGCTTTTCAGATATAGCGGAATATTTTTCATTTTGCTGACTCAAATTTCAGTTTTTATTTTTGTAAGTTTTTCTATATCGTTGAATGTAGCATATTTAGCAACTTTCTTTTATGGGATAAACATCTCGCTTCCAACTTTTGTATGGGTTCAATCCAATGATGAAATTGAACAAAGTGCATTTACTGCAATGGCCTTGATGCTCATTGCACTTAGTGTAATCACAGTAAATTGGATTTTCTTGCTTGTCGGTTTATGTAGTTTTCTATCTTTATTTTTCAAACAATCTGCTTATATAAATACATTTCCTGTTGCATTTATGGCAATTATTCTCACCAATTTTTCCATTTTGAATATTTTATTGTTTTTCATCGGAATGTTGCCGGGATTTATAATTACAGGATATTATTTTCATAAGAAGGGAATCTTTGGCGATTTCCTGAATATTTTTGCATTGAGTATTCATGGATTAAGAATGCACATCAATAATATCTTTTACGGGAATAAAAAAATAATAAAAGCAAAAGAAAGTAACCTCAATATAAATGAGATTGATAAAAACTATATTGATGCAGAAAATAAAAATTTCAAATTTCGACAAAAAGTATTTGCCAGAATACTTTATTTAAAGTTCTTCAAGCAAACTGCTATTTTTGCACTGTTTATCCCGTTTTCAATTTTAAATTTCAATGATCATTTGATCTTCCTAGTAATTACAATCCTTTGGCTCGTTTTTGCAGGATTTACAGTCTATCTTAATAAACATATCATGCCTTATCATTTTATTCCTTTAACTGCACCCTTATCTATTTTATCGGGCTTTGGTGTAGTTAGTCTGTATACTTTTATTCCTAATATATTCTATTTCCTCTGTTTAATGCTTCCAATTCTGGCTTTAGCTATTTTCATTGCTAGAAATGAAATCAAAGAAATATTAAAAAGAGAAAAAGTTGCTAAGGGTTTGATGTATATAAATCATCCTAATGAATGGTTGTTTTTTACTATCTGTGAAAAAATTGGAAAATCCCTAAATGAAGTCACAACTGTTGAGGACCAAATTTATGTTTGGGGAGCACATTATGAAGTTTATCTCTGGGCGGAAAGATCATCGCCGACATGGTCGCTATTTTGTCCACATCCAAAAGTTGGTGGATATATTTCAAATCCTTTTGGTGATGAAAATAGAATTGTTCAAAAACTTGTAGATAATCCACCAAAATATCTGGTCATAGCAGCAGAAACAAATGGATTTGAGAAAATCTCAAACTTTGTAGATGAAAATTATTATCGTGTTGAAGGCAAGGATGATGAAGTACAGATATTTCGTTGGATTTTTGCTGATATTTTACCAAACGAGGCAGAAGAAGCCAAAAAACGAAAATCAGAATATTTGAATTTTGAAAAGAACCAATCTCTATTTGATAGAAAAGCCAATATTAACAAAATCATAAAATATGAAGTAATTGGAAATTCTAAAGAGATAATGACTTCACTTCACTACTTATGGATGGATGATCGAGATGATTCCTTCATTTCCAGCAAACTAGGGGAGATTACTTTATTCAACAAAATCTATGACCAAAGTGAAAAAATATACAGAAAGTCCTTGAAAACTGATTCAGAAGCACCTGAAATACAAAAACTTCTTGGATATGCACTATTTCATCAACAAAAATTTGAAGAAGCCAAATATATTATTGAGAATTATATCTCAATAAATAAAGATGTTGGTACATTAGAAAAATTGATGGAAATATACTGGTTTACCCATCGTAGATCAGAAGCAAAATATATATGTAATCTGTTGTTGAAGAAAGATCCAGCAAATATAAAATTGATAGCAAAACATAAACAATTAGAGCATTTCCAGATTGAAACTTTTGACATCGCTACCAATCAAATAAATTTTGTTTGGGAAGGATCTCAATTTGTTCACCATTCATTGGCATTGGTGAATCGAGAGCAATGTTTGAGACTGGCAACTTCCGGGGTTAATCTCTCATTAACTCCTTATGAAAAAGACCAATTTTTACCTGAGGGAAAATATGAAATACTCAAAAAACTTGAAAACAAACCGCTTCATCAGGTTGATATACATTTACGACATCAATGGCCTCCGAATCTTACTCCGCCTAAAACCGGAAGATGGGTAATCATTCAACCCTGGGAATTTGGATATTTACCAGAAGAATGGGTGAAAGTATTCAATGAAAAAATCGATGAAATGTGGGTTCCTTCGAACTATGTGAAACAAGTTTATCTTGATAGTGGTATTGATACAGAAAGGGTTTTTGTAATTCCAAATGGCGTTGACACAGAAAAATTTCATCCGGAAGTAAAACCATATCAACTGAAAACCAAAAAGAAGTTTAAATTTCTTTTTGTCGGTGGAACGATTTATCGCAAAGGAATTGATTTATTGCTTAAGAGTTACTTGAGTACTTTCACAAAAGAAGATGATGTTTGCTTGATCATCAAGGATTTTGGAGGAAAGTCATTTTATAAGAATCAGACCTTCAAACAAGAAATTGCAAACTTAATTCAGGGCAAAAATAATCCTGAAATAGAATATATAAATGAAACACTTTCTGAAGAGGATTTAATCGGACTCTATACCGCTTGTGATGTTCTAGTGCATCCCTATCGTGGAGAAGGTTTTGGATTACCAATTTTGGAAGCAATGGCATGCGGAACTCCAACAATAATCACTAATGGTGGAGCAGCATTGGATTTTTGCAATAAACGAACATCCTTGTTTGTAAAAGCCAATAAAATTGTACACAAAGAAAATCAAATTGGGAATAAAAAACTCGTGAATAATCCCTGGTTTTGGGAAGTGGATATTCAGGATTTGTCAGTAAAAATGCAATATGCCGCTAGAAATCCTGGAATCTTACAAAAGATGGGAACATTTGCATCTGATTACACGAGAAGAAACTGGGACTGGAACATTGTCGCATTATTGACACAAAAACGTATTCAGAAGTTGATTAGAAGGCCAATACAAAGATTTCAAAAGGATATTGACCATGTAATGCAAACTGTTGAAGAAGCCTTACAGAATAATAATTTGCCACAATTGAGAGAAGAGTTTCTTCAAAATTACAAATATTCTAAGTTAGGTTCTGCACTATTCGGATATATTCTTTGTGAGAAAAATTTACAAAACAGAGAGGCTTTGCGGAAATATCTTCCAGAATTGGAAGTAATTTTTAATGACAATCCTTTGATTTTAAATATTATTGGGATAATATATTTTGAATTAGGTAATTCTGTAAAATCAGAGGAGTATTTATCAAAATCTTTACAATATGATGGTGAATCTCTGGATACACGAAGAAACTATGCCGAACTTCTGCTAATAAATGAAAAATATGAAGAATGTTTAAATCAATTTATTGAAGTACTAAAAAAGAATCCAAATGATATAATCTCCCTCATAAGAATGGCAGAATTACATTTAGAAGTGGATCGAAAAGAAGATGCTGATTCTTACATTGCCAAAATACTATCAATTGATCCTGAAAATGAAATGGCATTGCAATTGAAAAGTCTTCTTGAAAGTAATCAGGAGAAAGATGAATAGATTAACCCTTTGCATGATTGTGAAAAACGAAGAAGCAATGCTTGGTGATTGCCTTCGAAGCATAGACAATATTGCCGATCAAATAGTGATTGTTGATACTGGTTCAAGTGATAAGACTCTTGAAATTGCTGCAAAGTATGATTCTGAAATTTTTCATTTTCCTTGGACTGGAAATTTTGCTGAGGCTCGCAATGAATCAATTAAATACGCAACGTCTAACTGGATATTATGGCTAGATGCTGATGAGAGATTAAATCCTACATCTATCAAAGAACTGCAAAAAATCATTGACAAAAAACCAAATCAACCAGAGATATACAAAATCAATATCCGTAATTACCAAAAGGGTGACTATCACTACATCTCCGATGCACATCGACTTTTTTCAAATAATTTTGGAATTGAATTCTCAGGCCGAATACATGAACAAATTTCTCCGTCATGTAATAACAATGGTGGAAAGGAATTTGCGACCAATATTGAGATATTACATTATGGCTATAATCTAGATGAAGAAGGGCAGAGAAAGAAAAATGCTCGCAATCGCAAATTGTTGGAAAAAATGGTCGCTGAACAACCTGACTATGCTTACGGATTTTATACACTTGCCCAAAATTACGCTATGGATAAGCTGCATGAAAAAGCAGTGGAGAATTTCCAAAAAGCACTACAATTAAACCAGTTAAATAAATATCTTAATTCTTCATTATTGGCGACTTATGCAGAATCACTTATTGCGTTGGAGCAATTTGATAAAGCTAGAGAATTGATATCTCAATCCCTTGAAATTGAAGATGAGCAGACAGCTGGTTATTATCTACTTTATAAAATTGCTGAAAAATCAGGGAATTTTGAAGATATTGAAAAAACAATACTAAAACTCCGTGAAGTAAACAATAAAGTAAAACAATCCGGTAAAAAAAATTCCACTGATGTTATAATCGATGATGAGAAAATTCTTCAAACTTTAGCAATGCATTATGCAAATAATGGATATCCTGAAAAATTTGCAACTACTTGTCAAATAATAACAGATATAAATGGCAATAATGGCTATGCAAACCGATCACTACTAAATTATTATGCTGATAATAAAAATTTTGAATCAGCTTTTCATCATTTGACAAAAATAGCCGATACTTTTACAATTAAAGATGAGAAATATTTAGACTTAGTTGCATTGTTATTTTTAAAAAATGAAAAATATGAAATGTCAATTTATACATATAATTTATTGTTAAATATGAACATTAATAATCAAAATGCTTTAAAGAAGATAGTTGGGCTTTTAGCCAAAACTGGACGTCGGCAGGAAGCCGAAGATTTTTTAGCATATTATCAACAAAGGTTGAGACAATCATGAAATTGAAACTTGAAATAAGAAAATCTTACAATCGTTTTTCCATTTTACAAAAGATCATAGCATTGTTCTTTATATTTACAATCACATTTGCTTTTATGGCTTTGCTTTTAACATATGACTTTAAATTTTTCTTGATAATTCTTATTATATCTATTGTTGTGACCAATCTTGTTTTCAGCCTCACTAAAAAGAATAATCCCTTCGTAATTACAAAAACGACAGTGGAACAATACAATCTGATGGGTGAAGCTAATTTCTTCACTATCAAAAAATCTTATATTGCAGATACGCCATGGACCTCAAAATACAGAGTTCGAAATTTAATAATGATTAGAGAATATCGACAGGATGGTTCACTTTTCATTGAAACACCTTACAAAAAAGGTAAAATCTGGGGTGAAGTAAACACCTATGCAATTGATGGTAAACTTCGTAAATCAGCAACATATTTTGAAGGTGAAATTGATGGAAAAAACATCGAAATGGACGGTGTTAGTGTAGCAAATGAAAAAAACTACAAAGGTGCCTATCTTCATGGTGTTTCTAAAACCTTTGACAAAGAGACTGGAGTTTTAGTAGCTGAAGAGGGTTTTAGTTATGGCTTGCGTCACGGTGATTCAAATTTTTATGACAGGATTACAGGGAATAAATACAGGACAGAACATTATAAAAGTGGTAGCAAATCAGGTTTTTTTGTTTTCTATAATGAAGAAGGAAACATGACCAAAAAAGTGCAGTATCAAGATAATATTATGCAAGGAGAAACAATACATTATTTTGATGATGGCAAAGTACAGTTAGAAGAAGAATATGTAAATGATAAGTTAGAGGGACTTTCTCGGGAATATTATGAAGACGGTACACTTCGAAATGAATATAGATACAGAAAAGGATTAAAACATGGCCCTCAACGAGCTTTCTATAAGTCTGGTGGCGTAATGTCCAAAATTTTTTATACACTGGGTAATAAAAATGGAGAAGCAATTCATTATGATCCTGAAGGTAATCCAGTAGTATAATCCTAATTTTTTTAATATTTATCAGTCCAATAAAATATTTCCCCTTCCTAACCAGCAAATAAACCTTTTGCTTCAAACCTCAATATTTATAAATTTCATCGATATAAATAGAAGATAACTTTGAAATTTCATGGCGCAAAAAACACTTAATTTAGACATTGAAAAAAAACATTGGGCAGACGGAAAAAATATCATTGCCGGAATAGATGAAGCAGGCAGAGGTCCACTTGCAGGGCCAGTAGTTGCTGCTGCTACCATATTTGATCATGATCATATCCCGATAGAAGGTGTTTATGATTCCAAAAAAGTATCAGAGAAAAACAGGGAACTGTTATTTGATAAAATCATGGATAAAGCAAAAGTTGTTGGAATCGGTGTTGTTGATAATATAACTATTGATAAAATGAATATTCTCAATGCAACCTTTAAAGCAATGAGAATGGCTGTTGGAAAAACCTATGCCAGTGTGGATTTCTTATTAATTGATGGTAAACCTTTGAAAAATTCAATCATTCCACAAGAGTCAATTATTTCTGGTGATAGCAAGTGCTATTCAATTGCTGCTGCGTCAATTATAGCAAAAGTCTATCGTGATCGTTTAATGAAAAAATATGATAAAATATTCCCTCAATATGGATTTGCAAAGCATAAAGGTTATGGGACAAAAGAGCATTGCGAAGCAATCGAAAAGTTTGGATCTTGCCCGATACATAGATTCAGTTTTAAAAAAGTTGATGGTTTTGAATTTAACATCAATAAAATTACCAATAATAGAACCATAGGAGCAATCGGAGAAAATCATGCTTCGTGGTATCTTCATAATCTGGGATATGAAATTATTGAAAGAAATTATCATTTTTCATCCTATGGTGAAATTGATATAATTGTAAAAAAGGACAACTTACTTGTTTTTGTTGAAGTAAAAACCATTCGGGATAATTTTTTTGGAGCACCTGAAAACAGGGTAGATGAACATAAACAAAATCAAATTTTTCAGATTGCCGAGGCTTTTCTGGCTGAAAATAATTTTGAAGAATATGAATGTCAATTTGATGTAATATCAATCGTTTTGGAAAACAATAAATTTAAAATAAACCATATAAAGGATGCTTTTCAATTATGAAAAAACTCAAAATATTTTTCACAATAATTATCCTAGTATCAATTAGTTGGAGCCAAACATTTCAAGCAGGAAGAAATGGTGTTGTCGTGTCCGCTTCAAAAATTGCTTCGGATATTGGAATCCAGATCATGAAAGATGGTGGCAACAGTGTGGATGCTGCTGTTGCAGTAAGTTTTGCACTCGCTGTTATCTGGCCTGAAGCCGGAAATATCGGCGGTGGCGGTTTCATGGTGATTCGATTTCCGGATGGTTCTGCCACAACAATAGATTACCGTGAAAAAGCACCTGAAAAAGCCACATCAGATATGTATCTTGATTCCAATGGTGATCCTATTCCGGGACTCTCAACAGAAGGACCACTAGCAGGCGGTGTACCTGGAACAGTTGCAGGAATGGCTTTGGCCTGGGAAAAATATGGATTGTTGCCATGGAGCAAGTTGATTGAACCCGCAATTGAATTAGCAGAAAACGGCTTTTCTGCAACATATCACATTCATAAAGGTATTAAAAATCATTATGACGAAATGATGCAATATCCTTCCACCAGAAAAATGTTTTTACCGAATGAAGAAGTTCCACAAGTTGGAGATATAATAAAATATTCAGATTTAGCTGAGACATTGAAGCGAATTTCGCAGGAAGGTGCAGATGATTTTTATCGAGGATTGACTGCTCTGAAACTGATTCGTGGATTAAATGCCAATGGTGGAATAATATCCTACAATGATTTGAAAAATTATCGAGCCATTGAGAGAGAGCCAATTAGATTTATATATAGAGATCATGAGATAATTACTATGGCACCACCAAGTTCCGGTGGGATTGTTATGGGGCAAATTCTTAAAATTGTCGAGAATTTTCCAATGAATCACTATGGGTTTTTCTCTACAGATGCTATCCAAAAAGTTGTTGAGGCTGAGAGATTTGCATACGCTAATAGAGCAAAATATCTTGGTGACCCGGCATTTATTAATAATTATGAAGATATTCTTCTCTCTGAACGACTGAATGATTCATTAGCCTCTGAAATAAAATTTAATATTGCTGGCGTAAGTGTCACAACTGACCCGGTCTATATTCCTGAAAGTGAACAAACTACACATTTTTCCATTGTTGATAAAAATGGTCTTGCTGTATCAAATACAACTACATTGAATTCATCTTATGGAAGTTGTTTTGTTGTAGAAGGAACCGGAATTTTGTTAAATAATGAAATGGATGATTTCTCTATCAAGCCGGGAGAGCCTAACCAATTTGGACTAATAGGTTCTGAAGCAAACTCAATACAGCCTAACAAAAAAATGCTCAGTTCAATGACACCAACTATTGTCACAAAAAATGATGACTTAAAATACATTTTGGGTACACCTGGAGGGTCAACAATCATTACTTCAGTTGCACAGACTATCATCAATTTAGTTGATTTCAATATGGATATCAGACGTGCAGTTCATTTACCTAGATTCCATCATCAATGGTTTCCGGATAAACTTTATTTTGAAAGATATAGTTTAAACAAGGATTTGCATCAAGCATTAGATAAAATGGGTTATCAGATTACAGAACGAGGTAGTATCGGAGATTTAAATGCAATTGAAATTGATGAACAATCCGGAATTTATAAAGGAGTAGCAGACAATAGAAGACAATCTGCAGTTAGTACATATTAAAATAGAAAAGGGAATCAAATGAAATTAAAAAACGGAATCATTTTGTTCATCTTTGGACTGGTTATCCAAAATTGTATGAGCATATCAACTGAACACTCAGCAACTTCTCCGAACAATAGTCTTTCAGTTGAAGTAAAAATGTTAGAATCAAAACTTGTATATTCAATTTATAAAAATGAGAAACTGATCCTGGATGAATCCAGCCTTGGATTTGAGATAAAAGGTATGGAAAATGTATTTTCAGAATACAAACTAGTTAATGCAAAATCTCTATCCTTCGATGAAACTTGGGAGCAAGTTTGGGGTGAGAATAAATCTATTCGAAATAATTACAATGAATTACAGTTGAATCTGGTTTCTTTAGAAGACAAAACCTATGGACTTGATTTATTTTTCAGGATTTTCAATGATGGAGTTGGATTTAGATATGTAGTCAATGGCAATGAAGGTGATAGTCTTTTTGTAGTTTCAGAAAATACAGAATTCAATTTTGTTGACCAATATAAAACCTGGTGGATTCCAAATAATTATGATAGCTATGAATTAACTTACGAAAATACAGACTTGAAAGATGTTCAGGCAGTCAATACTCCAATTGCAATGAAATCCAAAAATGACAATCATCATATTGCTATTCATGAAGCAAACCTGACAAACTACTCAGGAATGACCTTAGAGAAATCAGAAAAAGGTCTAATATCAGTACTCGTTCCATGGCCCGACGGAATCAAGGTAAAAGCAACATATCCAATGATAACGCCATGGAGAACATTGCAGATTACAGATAATGCAGCCGGATTGATGGAATCAAATATGATACTCAATCTCAACGAGCCAAATAAACTAGAAGACACATCCTGGATTACTACCGGTAAATATGTTGGCATTTGGTGGGGGATGCATGTCAATAAAAATACCTGGGAACAAGGACCAATTCACGGAGCCACAACAGAAAATGCAAAGAAATATATAGATTTCGCCGCAAAACACGATATTATAGGACTTTTAATTGAAGGTTGGAACCTTGGATGGGAAGGTTGGCTTAATGAGCGCAATCTTGATTATATTACACCTTATGATGATATGGATTATGCTGAAGTATCCCGATATGGAAAATCCAAAGGTGTTAACGTAATAGGACACCATGAAACCGCCGCAAATGTTTTAAATTATGAAAACCAACTTGAAGACGCTTTTGATTATTTACATGAACTTGGAATACCAGCAGTAAAAACAGGATATGTTGGCCCAATTAATCCTAAAGGACAGCATCATCATGGACAGTATATGGTAAATCATTATAGAAAAGTTGTAGAAATTGGTGCTGAGCACAAAGTTATGATTGTTGCACATGAACCAATCAAACCTACAGGAATTCGTAGAACCTATCCAAATATGATGTCTCGCGAAGGTGGAAAAGGAATGGAATATAATGCATGGTCACAAGGTAATTCACCTGAACACTCAGTAATTATCCCATTCACTCGTTTATTAGGCGGGCCAATGGATTATACACCAGGAATCTTTGATATTCGTTTTGATTATAAGCCAAACTTCCGTGTATACACTACACTTGCAAAACAATTGTCTATGTATGTAAATCTTTATGCACCCTGGCAAATGGCCGCTGATCTTGTAGAAAATTACGAAGGTCATCCTGCATTCGACTTCATCGATATTGTAAAAACAAATTTTGATGAATCTCGAATATTGGAAGCAGAGATCGGTGACTATCTTGTGACGGCACGAAAAAGTGGGGAAGAGTGGTTTGTTGGAGCAACTACTGATGAACTAGGACGTAATTTTGATATTAATTTAGATTTTTTAGATAATGACAAAAAATATGTCGCATATATTTTTTGTGATGCAATGAATACTGATTGGAAATATTCTCCAACGGAAATCGAGATCAGAAAATATATAGTTACAAATAAAGATATAATTAAAGCGGTTCTATCACCAAGTGGTGGGATGGCTATTCAACTTGCAGAATATAAGGCCGGAAATTATCCCGATATTGCGGAATTTAATTCGACAGATGCTGAACGAATAGAAACATTTAAAAAGGTCACCGTATTCACGGATTATGAATCTGCAATAATAGATTAATTAGATAAAATTTTAGAGTAATTGCCTCTCTTATTTCATTGTGGCAATTACTCTATTTAATTTATATATTTAAAAACAAAATTATTTATTGGATTATATGAAATAAATAATTAAAGTTGCGAGAAATTTTCCGATAATTAGTTTAGTAACATGGATTTTGGAGTTTTTAATGGATTTGAGTATTAATATTTTAGTAATGGATGATGATGAAGCGGTTCGATTTAGCCTTTTTTCCTACCTGGAAGATTGTGGATACAACGTAATGACTTCAGAAACAGCTGAAGACGCTCTTAATAAACTCAAAACCGAGAAAATTGATGTGGTAATTGTTGATTTGAGACTTCCTGGAATGGATGGAGATGTTTTTATCGAAACAACATATTCTAATAACCCAAATCTGGGATATATCATCTATACCGGCTCAACAGAATTCACAGTATCTGAAAAAATTGTAAATCTTCATCAGGTTCATGATGAAATCTTTTTTAAGCCCGTTTCTGATATATCACTTATAGAGGAAGCAATTAACCAGATAGCAAAAACCATTAAAACCACCTAATTTCAGCATTTTTAATTGATATAAAATTATTTAACTAAATCCCCAACCGATTTAATCTACATCAATTACCAGTTGCAACTTCTCTCCTTATAAAATTATTTACAATTATTTATCTTTACCTTTGAAATTGTATTATAAAATTTATAATATAACGAAGACTTATTAAGAAGGAGGAGGAAGAAATTGGAAAGCATTTATAAGGCAGGAAATTTTGGCCCAAAAGTCAAATCAGATTGTCAAATCACATTAAAAATTACTGAAAGTGGTGGAGTTAATATTTCACTCAAGAGCAAGGTTGAAAAATATTTTGTAAATCATCTTCAGAAACTGATTAAATCAGTCTTAACCTATTATAAAATTTTAAATTGCAATGTGTTGCTGGAAGACTCTGGAGCTTTGGATTATGTAATTATTGCACGGTTGGAATCGGCAATTAAGCAAGTTATTCAAACAACAGAAAATTATTTACCTAAAGCAATAAATAGAGATTCTGAAGTATTAAAAGATTCATTCCGTCGCTCTCGACTATATTTACCGGGAAATACACCTAAGTTTTTCTTCAACGCAGGATTGTATTACAGTGATGGAGTCATTTTCGATCTGGAAGATTCTGTTGCACCGGAAAAGAAAGATGAAGCCCGGACTTTAGTTAGAAATGCAATCATTGCCGGAGATTATGGTAAATCTGAAATCATGTTGAGAATAAACCAACTTCCACTTGGATTAAAAGATCTGGAAGCAGTTGTTGGTTTTGGTGTAGATACTGTTTTGGTTCCAAAATGTGAATCTGCAGATGAAATCCAACAAATTGACGCTAAAATCAAAGAATTGACAGATAAACAAATCTATATTATGCCAATTATTGAATCTGCCATGGGAGTTATGAAAGCTTTTGAAATTGCAACTGCATCGGAAAATATAGTAGCATTAACAATTGGATTAGAAGATTATACAGCTGATTTGGGTGTTCAACGGACATTTGAAGGCAAAGAAAGTGAATTTGCTCGCAATATGCTTGTAAATGCGGCAAAAGCTGCTGGAATTCAAGCCATTGATTCTGTTTTTTCTGATGTGGAAAACATGGAAGCACTTTATGAAAATGCTCAAAGATCTAAGGCCATGGGATTTGATGGAATGGGTTGTATTCATCCTCGACAAATTGATGTAATTCATCAGGCTTTTGCTCCTACAGAAAAAGAAATCGAAAAAGCAAAAAAGATCATCCTTGCCTTTAATCAGGCAAAAAAAGAAGGAAAAGGTGTTATATCTCTCAATTCCAAAATGATTGATCCACCTGTTGTAAAACGTGCTGAAACTACAATTACACTTGCAATAAAAAATGAGATTCTAGATGAAAACTGGGAGGACCAGAAAAATGACTAAAAACATGGTAAAAAATGCAATTGGCAGAATGGTTCCAACTGAAGTAAATGGACAAACACAAATTCCATACAAAGGTGTTAATCAACATCGACCAGAAGGCGTGAAATATGCTCCTGTGATTCCCACATCAATAGACTTTCCTGATAAAGGTAGCAAACTTCAAAAATCCCTTGAATCAGCTCTGAAAGCAGCCGGATTAAAAGATGGAATGACAATTTCGACTCATCATCATCTTCGCAATGGCGACTTCATAGCTAATGAAATTTTTAAAATTGCTCAGGAGATGAAAGTCAAAGATTTGGTTTGGTTTCCCTCAGCATCATTTCCTTGTCATGAACCAATTTTGGAACAATTGAAAGATGGTACAATAAATCGAATTGAAGGTAGTATGAATGGTCCACTTGGACGATTTGTATCTGAAGGAAAGATGAAAGGAACCGCTGTATTGCGTTCACACGGAGGTAGATATCAGGCGATTCAGGATGGTGAAGTCAAAATCGATATTGCAGTAATTGCTGCTCCTACCGCTGACAGTTTTGGTAACGCTAATGGGCTTCATGGAAAATCTGCTTGTGGTGGATTGGGATATGCACATGCTGATTTTCATTTCGCCGACAAAGTGATCGTAGTGACTGACAATCTTGTAGAATTTCCGGCAATACCAATGCAGGTTGAAGGGAATTATGTGGATCATGTAGTGGAAGTATCATCTATTGGTGATCCGGCAAAAATTGTTTCAGGTACTACAAGAATTACAAAAAGTCCGGATAGACTAATGATTGCAGATTTGACGACAAAATTTTGCCAGGTGGCTGGAATTCTTGTAGATGGATTTTCCTTCCAAATGGGAGCAGGAGGGACTTCACTTGCTGTTGGTAAAAACTTCTATGACCTTATGAAACGAGATAAATTTAAAGCACGATTCGCAGTGGGTGGAACTACTAAGTATGCTGTTCAAATGCTGGAAGAAGGTTATCTTGACTATCTGCTTGATGCCCAAACATTTGACCTTGAGGCAGTTCGATCGATGCAGCAGAACCCGAATCACATCGATATTTCAATATTCCATTGTTATGATTTTCATGGAAAAGGAACATACGAATCACGTATTGATGTTTTGACTCTGGGAGCAACTGAGGTTGATGTGAATTTCAATGGCAATGTGAATACACACTCCGACGGATATTTACTACATGGAATCGGTGGTTGGCAGAATTGCCTTTACGCAAAATGCACAATCCTTCCAGTACCATTATTCAGAAACAGAGTGCCAATTATTCGTGACGCAGTTACTACAATTACGGGTCCCGGAGAATTAGTTGATGTGATTGTCACAGAACGTGGGATTGCAATTAATCCAAAACGTAAAGACTTGCTTGATGCTGTAAAAGGTTCTGGTTTGCCAATTAAAACCATTGAAGAGTTGAAGTGGGAAGCAGAAAAAATCTGCGGAAAACCAGAAAAACTAGAAACTGATGATGAAGTTGTTGCCATCATCAAATGGCTTGACGGAACTGTTATTGATTCTGTCTATAAAGTAAAACCCTAAAGAAGAATAGTTCTCAAATATATAAAAGCGATAATTTTTATTATCGCTTTTTTTTGAAGAATATTTTCAATTAGATCAATGCATTGGTATATTCAAATTGCATGGTCAATTAGTATTTGAAAGAGGTTTGAATGGGCAATCGAATAGTTAATTTGATAATCATTAGTTTACTTATTGGTTCGATTTGTAATATTGGTGCTCAAAATAAATCTAATAAATTAGAAATTTCATCTTTTTATCCTCAACAGCTAAAAAAACTTTCTACAGATTTATTATATAAAGTTGCAAAAAGTAATTCCTTTATCGATCACAGAAGCGGAAATAATAATTTATTAACAATAGAAATTAGACGAAGAATAAAGGAAGGTTTAGGACATCAAAAACTAATTGACCAGTTACTATTAAAAACCAATCACCCTAGCTATCAATGTTTTTTGCTCTCGTGTTTAAGCAACAACTATAAATTCTTAAATAATGATGAACTATCGGAACTAATACCAACATTAGAATCGATTATTCAAGATAAAACAATTCATCAGGAAAACAGACTTTATGCATTAATATCTCAAAATGATATTATGGAGAAACTCCAATCTGAGGTTGAAATTTCTGATAAAATCTTTAATTCACATATCGTATTACTTAAATCTATATTAATTGATAAAGAAGAAAATCCTGAATTAAAGAGAGCAGCAATAAAAGGAGTTAGATTTTTAAATAGAAAAGAATTATCTGAAACCTTACTGAATATGATTACCGATCCACAATTAATTAATAATGAAACCCTGGCTCCATCTCTTTGTTTATCTTTAG